>Ga0247843_1000745_pt1 | contig 73710 bp, 73 predicted proteins | sample LaCruzMarch2017__FD_192420 | JGI IMG/M metagenome (GOLD analysis project Ga0247843, IMG submission 192420) | Freshwater microbial communities from meromictic Lake La Cruz, Castile-La Mancha, Spain - LaCruzMarch2017_8m | ecosystem: Environmental > Aquatic > Freshwater > Lake | place: Spain...
TCAACAAGAAAAAGTTGACACTGAATCTGTGCCACAGGAAATTGCGCAACACTAACTGCTGCTCAGGTTTTTAGGAGTGGCACAAGATCAGGAAATCGCCTGGCACAAATCGAGGAAATCCGACAGTAGGAGACGGCAATGTGCGACGTTGTATGCGAAAAGCGAGAACTCGAAAGATACTCTTTGGAGCTGTACCCAAAGGATTTGTTCTTGACTGCTTGGAAGACCAAACAGGAGTCGCTTACCCGGGCTCGCTGTTTAAAGTTCGACTCTCTACCACGACTTTGAGTGGACTCGGAGAAGTCGGAGTTGGAGCGGGAATTTCAGTTGCCATGCTCAATGTTCCCGGCGTCGGAATTGTTGTCGGTTTTCTAGGTGGCGCTTTCTATTTGGAGTCCGATCCAGTCTACGGTGCTTTCCTGGGCTGCGGTGCAATGGCTGGAATTGTCGTGACCGGCGATGCCGCCGCCACGAGTCCAATTTGTCTGGCTGCTGCCTTCGCTGACGCTACAGAACCTTAAGTTTAAGATCGAGTAGGCAAGCCCAGTGATCCGACTTTCTAACTCTAATTGGGCTTCGGCATTTGGGTGCTCGTTCTTAAATTGATTGGTCGACTGTTAGTAAACGAATGTGGACGGGCAACCGACTGGAACTTTCAGGACAGGACTTGGACGCTGGAATCGGAGGCTGGGTTTTGGCTCAGGACTTTGACTCAGGACCAGAGCTCCCTCAGTTGCTCAAGCGAAAGACCTCGAGTTCTTTCTTTTCGATAAGGTACTTTTCCCGATGCTTCTAAGGCATTCAGTTTCACATAGTCTCTGACTTGAAGGTAGGCTTTGTAGCCTCGAATCACGCGGCTCCAAGGCCTGGCTTTCCAAAAGCCTTTTCCCTCTTTCTTGGCACTGAAGGTATGGGTCGCATGCTGAGCGATCTGACCCGCAAAGACTCTGAAAAAATTGTGGAAGAAACTCCGTTTAGAGCAGCGGACCAACAGGTGAATATGGTCTGCGTTGATTGAGAGCTGCTCTACTTTTACGAAAAATTTCTTTGAATACTTTTTGAGTAAGCGATGAACTAGGGTATGGGTCGCGGGATTCTTTAGTCCCTTTTTCAATTCCCCAGGTCTTACTTTTAATACGAGATGAAGGGGATCCCGAGTCGATAAGGGCCTCCTTCCCCGGCCGTGCCTGGATTTTCGGAGTTCGCCTCCGTAACAGAATCGGTGATCCCAATTGGTTTTTTGAAATGATTGCTGCTTCATGGACCGGTACCTCCTGGCCTAGAAACAGCGAGGCAAAAACAGAGCAAGGTTAGAAGAAGATTCAGTCAATTATCGGGTTCGACAGCTGATCCGATGTCCGTGATTTCGGCGAATCCCACCCTACCCGAATGAACCGCGCTCCACTGATCGATAGGGTGGGCAGTTGTCCGAGCTGGCTCGACCGCAAAACCGGCGGGGATTTTATTTTTCTTTCAGTATTGTAATCAAAGCTGAGCCCTCATTCCCGCTTTAAATCCTTCTTCGCGAAGATTTCAGACTAAGTCCTTGCGGTCTTTTAATTGCACTAATCCAAGAGAAAGTTTGCTTCGATCGGCTCGAGGGGGTCACTTTGAAATTTTTTCCCGCAGCGCGCGGACTCAGATTCTTGATAGCTCTTTTTGGACTTCAGATGGCGTTGGCATCGAAGGCTCAAGCTTATCTGGTACCTCCAGAACTTTTTAGCAGCCCTCATTTGCTGCTGAATTACGATCGCTGGATGAAAGCCAGCGCCGAATTCAATTCTCCTGGAAGTCCCACGGCTGTCTTTCGAGACTTAGTCCACATTGCTTATGACACGGATATTGGTCGCCCCTGGGGGCCAGCACTTTTTCCCGAGATGAACAATCGCTTTCAGGCTTTTAAAAAACTATTCTGTCCAGCAATCAACAACGAAATGCTCTGCCAAAAAATCGGCACAGTGAATAAAGGCATTGATCTTTTGCACATCAAAATAGCTCTCAGTGATGAAAAAGTACTTCTAGAACTACAGAAGATTTTGAAACTTTCCATCGTGGCCATTCAGTTTCAAGGTCCTGCGAAAGACCTCAACCTCTGGGCCAGTCCACTGATGAGCTGGGGTGTGGGCTCACTTTTATTCTGGAATGAAGACGCAGTTCGATTTCCCGTTCTAATCTATGAAGATCTCTTGCTTACAGATTTAGAGTCCTATGCCGCTGGCTTTCGGCAAGACAGTCATCCAGGTTTTGTCTCTCACTCGAAAGAAGGCCTTCAATTGAATGACACTTTGCTAAAGTCTCAGGCCATGGAGTTTGCGGATCGCTGGAAGCGAGGGGCCGAAGCTTTCCAAAAAAGCCCATCAGAAGTGGGACTGAGCGCGAACACTGTCATCTACTCCACTGAATTCCTCTACCAGCGCCTGTATGTTGAAAAACAGCCTCAAATGGAATTGCTTTATCAAAAACAGCTGAAGGAACTCGAGCTCGCTGTAATAGAAGCTCCGGATATTCAACCGCATCTGGTTCGCTATCAGAACCTTCGAAGGGAAGGAAACTATCCTTTGGAAATCTACCAACACTTCGCTCATGCAGGACTTGAGGAGCTTGTATTGGTGCAGAATGCTTACCTTTGGAAATTGCAAAAGCAAGGCACTCAGCCACCCGTCTTTGGCCTGCCAGAAGGCTGGAAACTTTTCTCCAGGCAACTGATGGAATCCCTCCTCAGCCTACAAAAGGGAGCCTCTGAAACTTTGTTTTTGTTGATTGAACTCTCGACTCAGTCGGATCCAGTTGCAAATCACGCGGCAGTCCTCCATCAGTTGAGCAACCCTCAAATGGTCAGAGCACTTCTTTACGAAATGTTGAATGTGATTCTTGAAATGGGACCTTATAAAAATTCAAATCACTTCGCAAAATATCAAGATTTGCTGAGCATGGACGATGTTTTTGAGGAGAGCTATATCAAGAATCAACGTCCAGAAATGATTCCTCTGTTTGAAACAGAAGGCAGCTGGGTGAAAATTTCGAATCGGGATCTAGCTGATAAGAAAAAGATTATTAAGACCTTCCTTTGGCCTAGTGAAGGCAAAGTTCAACCCATTGCTCTTTTTCGTCTGGGAAGGTCTCTGCTTGCCCAGATCAAGGAGGCAGAGTTGAAAGACTTAGCGATGACAATTCGGAAAAGCAGAGGACTCATCGGTGAAGAAGTTATTGATGGAGTGGGTCCGAGCAATGCTCCCCTTCCCACTCGAATTCCAGGGTTGCCTCTTTGATTCGAAACTTTTCGCGCAGCTGGCCTTTCATTTTTGTTTTGAAAGGGCCAAGCTCTTCCAGAGTGAAATTTTTTTTGAGAACTAAGTGGCCAGTCAGAATATGCTGTGCTCCATCGAGGCTCCACACATGCAAATGATGATGCCCCTCGAGCTCTGCTTGCTCGCCGAAAAAAGTTTCAATATTGGGGATCAGAGTTGCAGAAGGAGTGCTCTGAAGAAGAATTTCGACAGTGCCTCTCAAGTTTTTTACGACATTCCATAGAATCCAAACGGACAAACCCATCGCTAGAACTGGATCCAGCCAAAAAATCTGAAAGAGATGAATGCAAACTGCTCCGATAAGGACGATGACCCAACCGACAAGATCTTCGATAAAGTGAAGCTCCCACATGCGAAGGTGGCCAGTGGATTCGGTTTTTTGTAGCTCCTTTGAATCTGCGTCCTTCGAGTCATGATCACATTGGTGATCGTGGTCGGCGTGGCCGTGAGCATGACCGTGAGCATGACCGTGGCTGTGACCGGCCTCTTTGATTTTACGAAAAGCAAAGGCATTCACCAGGACACCGACTACGGCGAAAATAATCATCCCTAAGGAGTTCACCGGCGTGGGATTGAAAAGTCGCTCTACAGAAGATGCAAAGATAAAAACGGAGCCCGCAATTAAAATTCCGCCTGTAAAAACACTCGCTAGCAATGAAAAGCGTCGATAGCCGTAGGAATATCGATGATCCACACTTTGCTGAGATTTTTTTTCCATCCAAATGCCCAATGCTAGGGAAAGGGCATCACCAAAATCATGCAGAGCATCTGACACAATCGCCATCGACTGCAGCCAGAGGCCTCCGATGAGTTCAAAAATCGAGAAAAAAAGATTCAGAGCCAAAGCCCACTTCATCTTGGACAACATGGGTCCAAGGCTGTCCTTTCTTTTGCGCAAAGTCAATTGGCGTGCTAAGGGCAAAGCATGCAAGCGAAACCCAGCAGAGCTAATCACAGCGTATCAAACATCAGAGGCGCCGTTGAGATCCTGATTTACTACACTCTCTTGGTCATACTTTGGGGAGCCTGGGTCCGCATTTCCCACTCCGGAGATGGCTGCGGGGACTCTTGGCCACTCTGTGATGGGCAATTCATACCACAGGCTCCTCAGAAAAAAACTTTGGTGGAGCTTTCTCACCGCTTGATGTCTGGAGCTTTCGGAATTTATGTTCTGATTCTGTTTTTTTGGACGCGCAGATACTTCCGTATTTCCTCAAATCGTGTCACTGAACTCGATCTTGGCAAGGCAAGGCGCTGGGCGACTGCTTCTTTGATTCTAACAGTCACCGAAGCCCTCCTCGGAGCCAAGCTCGTCCTCTTTGGACTTGTGGGCACCAATGACTCACCCTTTCGTCTTTTTGCCATGGGACTTCACTTTGTAAACTCGGCACTGTTGGTTGGAAGCATCCTTTGTTGGTACCTAGCTCTGGATCCAAATATTCAAGAAGTCAAAAATCGAAAATCAATTTGGTCTGCAGTGCACTTTCCTGGGATGAATTACCTCCTCGCATTTGGGTTACTTTTGCTTGGGGTCAGTGGAACTGTGGCGGCACTGTCGACCACTCTTTTCCCAAGCTCATCTTTGAGCCAAGGCCTAGCGCAAGACTTTCAAGACCAATCTCACTTTCTCCTCCGCTGGAGGCTGCTGCATCCCATGCTGGGTTTATTGATCAGCTCTGGCGCTGCTGGTTTCTTTTTCCTCTACGCAAAGGCTGTCCCCGAAAATGCGCGGCTGCATCGGTGGCGCTCCTATCGATTGAGCTTTTTATTTGCGCTCGCGGGGCTTATTGGACTTCTGACTCTTTTCTTACTGTCACCTTACCCTCTCAAGATCTTGCATCTTGCCGTGGCCCATGGACTCTGGATCGGCGTGGTTAGTTGGATTTTCGGAAGTTTTTATGAACCTAGGGAACATGACTCTAAAGGCCCAGTACTTTATTTTGATGGGGTCTGTCACCTCTGTCATGGCGCCGTGGTGATGCTGCTTCGCTGGGATGTTCGAAATATTTTTCGTTATGCCCCCCTACAAGGGGAATGGGCTGCGAAAAATTTAGCAGAAGAAGACACAAAAGCTTTATCCAGTCTTGTGATCCAATGGAATGAGGAAAGCTTTCGAAAATCTAAGGCCGTCCTTTTCGCGATTTCACAGGGGCCTTTTGAACTTCGGTTACTTTCACAATTTGGTAGATTGATTCCTAAAATGATCTCCGACCGGGTTTATGATTGGATCGCAAAGAATCGTTATCTTTGGTTTGGTCAGCTGGACTCTTGCCAATTGCCAGAGCCAAAAAATCCTTTGTTTTTGAAATAACCGCTTTCGATTCGCCTTTGGGAAGTGTGCCAAAGTTCGATTGATCAACTCCTTGCTACTTCAAATGCGCCTGCAGAACCTCAATCATTTTCAAATTATTCTCTTCATCCTGGTGCTCAGTTTCGACGAGAATATATTCAATATTTTCCACAATCATCCAGTTGGATAGATATCCTATGTTCCTTGGTTTTTCTAAACGAAGACTTATGTTCGGCTGAATTATGGCCATTAAAAAATCAAAGGTGCTTTTCCATGTTGCCGTATAGAAATTGTCGATATCCCAGTTGGGGTTCTGATGCACCATTCGATTGTCTGAATTCAACAATTTTTTCTCAGTTAGGATACTCAGCCTCTCGCCATGGATATTGTCATCTGTGTTGTTGTGAAGCGCGATGACCGCTGGGCGAAGTCTGTTGGCTCTGGCTTTCAAAATAGTTCGCTTTATCCATGACACAAATTTTTCTAGCTCCTTCAAGTCATCGACATTTGGAATCGGTTGAGTCTTCTCTGCAAGAGCTTTACTGGTAAAAATTCGATTCGGATCAAAAGTGTAGTTGGTGTTGTTGATTCTGACCTTCATATCTCTTTGACCATGAGGATGCTTTAAATAAATTAGAGTTCCACCGTTTTTAGCTACAAGCTTTTCACCAGCTTTTAAAGCAGTTACTTCGTTATTGTGCATATGAAAAAAGAATAAATCACTTTTCATTCGGGGATTGTTAACAACTCGGAGCTCAATTTGATTGATTGGCTCAGGCCCAAACGAAAAATGAAGAATCAATGGATTTTCAGGCGTGTAAGTTTTAGCCCGATAGTCGGCGGGCAATTCACTGAAGGCTGGAAAAGTATTTATCTCTGCGCACAAAAGGAGTTCGCTTTGAAGCAAGATTGTTGTCAAAATAAAGAATAAATAGGATCGCATTTTGAATTTCACCTTTGCTTCCCTTCATTTGATGAATGGGATGACGAACTGAGTTCGCTTACTGATTCTGAATTGTAAAAAATCCATAGACTATCAAAAAATTGAAAGTCAGAAATCCCATCTTTCACCTCTGGTCCAACCCATTTACATTGGGGATCCTGACGATTTGCCTCACGGAAGCCATACAATTTCAAGGCCAAATCCTTTAAGCAAAACGATCTAAAGAAAAGCTCTTAAATCGGCGTCTCGTGTTCTTCAGTATGAAATAGCAATATGTTGCTAAAGCCAATGGAAGTGAAATTGCACAGGTTCGGAAGAAAGTTTTTGTCCATTTTTTCTTCCTGCATTTGTCAAGACGAGGACTTTTGATTGCAGCTGCAACTCCCTGAGGCCCGAATAGTTCACTTTCGCAATTGAGTCGGTTGATTCTGCAAATTTTGTCCGATTTGCTTTATGATTGGGTTGCAAAGAATCGCTATCTTTGGTTTGGCCAGTTGGACTCTTGCCGGTTGCCTGAGCCAAATAATCCTTTGTTTTTGAAGTAGGATTGTGAAGTTCCAAAATCTTCGAGGTGAGGTGGGAAGAATCTCTAAGCCCACCTTAGCCAATCCTGTAAGAAACTACCAAAGCTATGACTGCCACGAACCTGCATGAAAGTATTAAGGTGTGTTTAGATCCGCTTCGGTTATCGCAGGGGCCCCAAATTTTCCAAGAACTCGCCGACCCTTTAAACAATTTTTGTAGGCATCGGTTAGGGGTACCTCGCGACCAGACTCATCATGAGTCAAAAGTTTTCCGAGACTATCGTTGTAAGCTTGAATTTTGCAATCAGCAAGTTTTCTCAGATACTCCACTCCGTCTTCCGTCTTTGGCAACTTAATCACATTCTGAAAATCGTCTATCCTTTTTGCGGAGGGCTTAAAACTTGAAAGTCGGCTTTCAAGAGGCTTCATCTTTTCTATCCACTTTCGAAGCAGACTAACCCCTCGGTGATATGCAGAAGAAGAACTACCTGTTCTTTTCAAAACGGCCTTATATCTTTCAGAAAATGTCAAACCTTTGGAACAAGACGTAAGCGCCATCTTGAGAACTGCAGTTTGAGATATGATATCAGGCATAAGATTATTGAGTTCAGTTATTTCAGCCGAGGTTGGCAAGTTTCCAACTAAATGTCTTGCAAATACATTCTTCTCAAATCCTGCTAAGATTTGTGAGTTGTTAGTCAGTTCCTGTTTCCGAGGATGCTTCTCCCACCATAAAGCTGCTTTTTCCTTAATGCTCTGGTATGTCTTATCTGAACTATAGTTCATAAAATATCGGATAGACTCCAAAGATGATATGCTCTTCGGAAATTCTTGGTAGCTTTCATCTTTAGGACACTGATTTGAATCCGCAGCTTGTGCATGAGGCAAGAGCTCCCTTAAGAGCCAATCAAAACTTGTTCTGGCGGGCTGCTGCTTCACTAAGTAAAATGAATTAGGAAAAGCTATGAAACCGCTGTGAGCTTCATTATCGGAAACCCAAAAATGTAAAAAACCCCGAATGGATTGAACCTGAAAATAAAGCAAGTTATCCAATTCTGGAAAAATTTGAATTCTCACGATTTGTGGCTGATTGCTTTCGCTGAGTTCTTTGAGTTTAGCATCTGATCCAAGAGCCTTTACCAAAATTTTATCTTCCTTGAGCAAAACGTTTTCTACGATCCTCTGGAGATTAGAAGCTATCGATTTGTGAGAAATGTCTGATTGATTTTTTTTGGGGGCTGCCCATGAGGATGCTAGATCAATGAAACTGATTACTAAAATCAAAAATAAGAAAGTATTGTTGGGTCTCTTCATCACGCCTTGTCCCGCATCCATTTAGCTCAAAGAAAAGTTAAATACCCTATTTATCAATTTTTCCAATCATCTCAATTTTGCGCGACCATTTCCTTAAAAAAGATAAGTTTCGAATGAATCGACTCGAATTGGGGCGGTCTTTTAAAACAAATTGATTGTCAGGCGATTTTATCCATAAGCCTAGGGTCTGAAATTTGAACGACTAGTCTATCTTAAAGTGAATATAATCTAAAGAAGAACTCTTAGCTTTGATTTAAGCTTCAGCTGCGCACTTTCCAAGTCGCTTCGCGAATACTCAGGTATTCGTCTGAGCATTTTTTCATAAGCACTTCTGCGAAAGTTTTGGGATCGATTTGCAAGTCCTCCAAAGCCAAAGTCGGCACGGGCGTTCCTCGGTTACTCACATTCACGGCAAAATGAATCAGGGTGGAATTCAGAGTCGGGATTGCAACAGAGATACTGAGTTTTTTCATGCGATCGGCGGACCACACATCATCTCCTTCTCGCAGCAGTGGCAGGGCTGGCCCTTTTCCAAGGGATTGAGCTGTGGACCGCGCAAGATCCGCCACGAGTCGCTGAAAAGAAACTCCTGCGAAAAGTTTTTCATCAAAAATTTCGAAAATAAAATGCAGCATATCTTCGCCGCGTATAGCGGACGCATCCCGAAGGTCTTCGCCATCTTTCATTTGCTCAAAGGAAACATCGCAGGGACCACGCCAGGCCACGCAAGAAGTGCCGAGAAGGCCGTGCTCTAGATAATTCCACAAAGGCTTCAGTTGAGTGCCGTCATATTTAAAAACTTCTTCTTTCCACAGCGTCAGCATAGAAATAATCCTTCATTCGAGATTTTATGGAACCTGAGCGCAGGCTTTGTCCGCAAACAAGATTCACAGGATCCATAACATTTATCACTCGCGAAAAAACAGGGCTAAATATCTGAATCCTTGAACTTTAACTTCAGGCATTCTGCCACAGTCTGTTGGCAGCGCAAGCCCTGATCAACGCTCTTTTGGGTCGACAGCAAATACAAGCAGGAGGAATTCGCGGAGAGGACAGTGTTGCCATTGTTGATAATCCGGGACTGCACTCTATAGCATTGACCGAAGCTTCCAACATTAGGGATCGGCATGCGCCTGCGCCAGCTTGTGCTGTACAATCGGCGATCAATAGTGGTGAATTAAAAAGGAAGTGCTGATTTCGTGAAATAGAGATGGATGAAAGGATGCTTTAGTGGAGCTATTTTTCGAAATTCTAATTCAGTTTCTACTGGAGGTTGGTGCTCAGCTGGGGATTGAGCTTTTGGCTGAGATTGGTATTCGAAGCACTTCCAAAAAGACTGGAGCAGGACGTCCGAAGAATAGTCTCTTAGCAGTTTTCGGATATATTCTTTTGGCGGCTTTTTGCGGAGGAATCAGTATGTGGATTTATCCCCATCATTTGATTCAAAATCCGACTTTGAATGCGGCATCTTTAATTTTGGTTCCGCTTGTGGTCGGTTTTGTGATGGGCTTACGCGGAAAGTATCTAGTGAGAAAGGGAAAACTTGCCATTCGCTTGGATTCTTTTAGCTATGGCTTTTTGTTTGCTCTGGTGTTTGGATTGGTTCGATTTAGCTTGGTGAGGTAGTCACAATAGCTTTGAGGAAATTAGCAATCACCTATGCTCATGATTCCAATTTAACGGGGAGAGATCAATGGAAAGGCTCAATAGTCTTTTGTTTGTGAGTAACTGCCTCTATCCTACAGGTCCGAACTATCGTTCATTTCCAGCTTGCATGACAATTCAACTTCGGGTGACTTCACTCCGCTCGCAGATTCATTGATACTCATCATTAGGATACCACTGCCGACAAATCTCAAAGCTACTTCCGTGTCAAAATCCACATACGAACTGATTGAGATATGTGATCCAGCAAGGAATTGATTTCCAGAAATTTTGCTCCAAAATTCTTTGAGAGAATAGGGCCATTAGGATTGCGGTTTATTGGCGATAATCGGAATATTGTTAATTTTATTAAACACTGGAGAAATTGAAACAGGAGCCGAAGACATCGTGTTGCCGTCTGTAAAGTAGAGGCGGGTGCATTTTGTGTGCCCGAATTCGTCTGTGGTATTGCCGATACACCAGATGCGCGGCTTTGGCACTAAACTCTCAAAGGGCTTAAATTTGATGCCAGCGAGAGTCAAACCCACTGAGCGCCGGGTGCGGATCGATGTAATTTCTCCGAAGTTTCTCAATTCGTGATAGAAAGCCTCGTGTAAAATTAAAGCCGCTTGATTCAAATGATTCATTCGATCATAGAGGTCCTGATTGATCAGAATACGGCGTCCAACCCGATTGAATGTCACGGCCTGTTCGATGTCACACCCGATGGGGCGAGCCTGTTCATAAGAATCCTGACGACGAACTCGTTTTTACCACTTCGATAGCCATTTCGAAAAAGGACTTCCAGAAAATACGTGAGGAAATCGTAGGGTTCCTTCAGAAGTTCCGAGAAATTGGCGATCCCTCATCTTCAGAGGAAGTCTGTTTTCTAAATATTGATTGGCGTCGGTTGCGGGTGAGGTGACAATCGCCACCTGAGGCGAAAATTGTAAGTCTCGTCAGCATAGAAATAATCCTTCAGTCGAGATTTTATGGAACTTCAGCGCACGCTGGGTTCTTAAACATGATTCACAGGACCCACACCATTTTTCACCCGCAAAATAACAAGGCCAGATAGCTGAAAAGTCGAACTTAAGCTTCAAGCATTCCGCCACAATTTCCGTTTTATTCATTGGCAGCGAATAACATTTTACTTTGACCTGATTCCGAGTTGAAAAAGCGAAAGCATGATCCAAGGCTTTTAGAAAGGCCTCACTATTGTCTGGGAAAGTTGCAGCTTCTTCTGCATTGAAACCGGCAATCACCCATTCCGCGTCCCATCGGTCGGCAAAACAAGCCGCCGCATTCAGAAATAAACCATTGCGATTGGGCACCCAAACAGATTGAGCCGTTGATTCACTGACCTTTTGGCTCTGGATATCAACGGCACTTCCTTGAGGAACAGACAGATCCCGATCGACCAGCGAAGAGCCACCGAGGTTTTGCAAAAAAGGAAAAGGAATCACTTGATGGGGCACACGAAACTGGGCCGCAATTTTTGCGGCCGCATGAACTTCCCTTGGGAGCGCCCTTTGACCATAGTCCATAGTCAAAGCGACCACGATGTCGAGTTCAGCCTGTCCACGATAAAAGTTGAAAGTGGAATCGAGACCACCACTCAGCAGGATGATCGCTTTCGATCTCAAACTTTTTTCCTTGTAGTGGTTTTGCCGCTCTTTGCACCATTCGATTTTTTTGCGGTGCGAATTTTTTCAGTGACCTGCCCAAGGCGACTCATGATTCCAACACCCAGACTCCGCCAATCGGCAAGGTCGACGGCTCCAGATTGAATTTGCCCTTGAAGATCTTTCAAAAATTTCTGAACATTCGCAGGAATTTGCTTGAGCGAAGAGTCTGCCTTCTTGTCATCGATGTTTTTTACAGACTTTCTCGGTTTGTTGATCTTGGTGGTTTTGGAAGCCTTTGATGTTTTTGCAGCCTTTACAACTTTAGTAGGTCGCTTCGCAATTTTCTTCTGACTTTTTTTCTGCTTCGTTTTTCGAGGGGGCGCCATCTCCGAGTCCTATCATCAGTTTAATTTACTGTTCAATCAACTTTTCGAGTCAGCTCACGAATCAACAACTGCAAAAGTCGCCGACCGCCAAAAGCATTCCTTTGCATCTCACAAATTGCGCGGATCGTCCATCCCTTTTGAAAATCAGCTTCCGAGCAGCCCGTGGGTGGAGAAAACCACAAGGCTTCCCGAATCTGACTGGAATTTTGAGGGTCTTCCAATGTGAACTTGAGATGACCACCGCGAAGAGTCTGCACCTTTTGAATTTGTGCCTCGATCTGAAAGCTAGGTACTGGGAAACCCACTCCATAGGGTTCCAGTTGCTCCAAATGATTCAAATTATCTAAGTTCAGCTCAGTCAGTGAGGCATCCAAATCATAGATCAGTTCTATATCTGTCTCTGCCGGTATATTTTCGAAAAACTCACGCAGAAGCTCTTGAAATGCGGCCGTCTTGCTGGACTCGAGTTCAAATCCAGCGGCACTGTGATGACCTCCATGACGGACAAGTGCAGCGTCACAAAAACGCAGAGCCTCCACTAGACGACCCGTTTGTCCTTGAGGCCAACGTGCACTTCCAACGATTTCGCCGCCTTCCCCAAGGGAACCCACGAAGGCGGGCACTCCCATACTGCTGGCAAGTTTCGTGGCTAAAAGTCCAACCACTCCTCGGTGAAAACGATCGGAAGAGACAAATACAAAGTTAGGCTCCGTCCAATGATGAAGAAGTGAATGCGCCAGCTTCTCACCATCCTGCTGGTGCCGCACTCGTGCTTCGTTGGATTTCATCACCTGAGAAATTAAGGCTTCGGCCTGGGCGTCGGTGTCTGCAAGATACAGATCGATTGGTAAAATACCGGCATCCATGCGACTGAGGGCATTTAATTTTGGACTCAGGCGAATTGCGACTTCTTGGCTTGTCAGTGAATCGCGATTGAGCCCCAATTCAGCCATAAGAAGCCTCAGACCAGGGCGCTTCGTTTCCCTCAAAACTTGAAGACCGGCCCTCATCAAGGGACGATTGTCTTCGACGAGTGGGACCATATCGGTCAGTGTGCCGATCGTTAAATAATCCAACAAGGACCTCAGGTTCAAAGTGCTGCTGGAGGCTAAATTTGAATCGACTAACTTTCGTTTGAGCGCTCGGAGTAAGTAAAACGCGACCCCAGCACCTGATAGATAACTGAGGCCCGAAGTACAATCCAAGCGCTTCGGATTAACGACTGCAAAGGCCTTCGGAAGTTGATCCAAAGGTTGGTGATGGTCCGTGATGATCACATCGATACTGCGCTCCAAGGCGCGATTGCAGGCCTCGAGGGCTGTAATGCCGACGTCGACGGTAATGATGACTTTGACTCCCTGACCGGTGATTTCATCCACAGCGGAAGCGTGAAAGCCGTAACCCTCACTCAATCTTTTCGGTTGATAGCGCTCGAGTCCCTTAAAACCGAGTTCATTAAGTCCACGAAAAAGCAGAGCCAAACCACTGCTGCCATCCAAATCAAAATCTGCATAGATACAAATTTTTTCCTGATCGACAAATGCTCGGGCCAATCGATCCACTACGAGGTCCATGTCTTTCAGCAGAAGAGGCTCTTTAAGAAGATTCAGCTTGGGTGCCCGCAAAGCTTCAAAGGCCTCGGGATCAAGACAGCCCCTGGCTCCCAAAAATCTTTGAATGAATTCCGGAACGGGCAAAGGATCTGCCACTGCGCCGGAACCTACATTATTGTTGGTCGTCGCGTTGGCAGAAGACTCCCGCGATATCCACTGAGTCCCCATATTAAACCTCTGCTCTGCCCCGATTAAGGGCCCTTAAGCCTTTACTTCGGTCATTGCTCGAAGCTTTTCGGCAACAATAATTAAAGGCGCAGCCACAAAGATTGAAGAATAGCTTCCGAAGAAAATTCCAATCGTGAGCGCGAATGCGATATCCGAGACAACACCATCAGCAAAAACCATTAGACAAATCGCTGAGACAAAAGTCGTCCCAGTTGTAATCAGGGTGCGCGCAAGCATATCATTGATCGATTTATTGATAACTTTAGCGGCATCTTGGCCTCGATGATTTCCTTCGGTTTCACGAATCCGGTCAAAGACCACAATGGTGTCATTGAGGGAATATCCAATCAGAGTCAAAATCGCCGCAAGAACCGGAATGTTCACTTCTTTACCCACAGCCACAAAGATTGCCAATGTGATGACCGCATCGTGAAACAAACAAATAACGGCGCCGGGAGCAAACTTAAAGTCAAACCGAAGAGCGACGTAAATCAGAATCACCAGCAGGGAGTAAAACACGGCCAGCATACTGTTTTTCTTTAGCTCCGCCCCCACCTGTGGACCAACCGAGTCGATTCGTCGATATTCAGGGCCCTGAGCTGCAAACTCTTGATCCAAGCTTGTGCGTAGCTTGGCCACCAATTGATTTTGGTGTTCATTGGTTTCTTTTTCCGTTGCCTTTTGCACTGTTTGAAAGCGGATCAAATATTCCACACCATCGCCAAAGCCCTGAACGGAAACACCTGGCAGAGCTTGAGACTCGCCGAGAGCTCGCAATTTTTCGATGGCCACCTGTTCTTTAAAGCGAACTTGAATTTCCGTGCCACCAGCGAAGTCGATACCATAGCTGATCCCACGAACGCCCAAAAAAATGAGTGAGGTGATCACTAGAAATAAAGAAATTCCACCGAGAACAGGAGCCTTACCTACGAAATCAAAACCTTTAGATTCAATTTTAGACATGTTGAGTCCTCACACTGAAAGTTTCTTAACGCCAAATTTCGTCATCAATGTATCCACAATCACCCGTGACAAAAACACGTTTGCAAAAAGTGTCGTAACGATACCAATCAAAAGAGTGACCGCAAAACCGCGGACAGGGCCAGTCCCGAAATAAAGTAGGACCACGGCCGTAGATGCCACAGTGATGTTCGCATCCAAGATTGCCGAGAAAGCTCTATGAAAGCCCTCTCGCACTGCGAACAAAAAGTTTCCACCTTTCGCTAACTCCTCCCGAATCCGTTCATTGACCAGAACATTCGCATCCACCGCGAAACCCACCGTCAATGCAATCCCCGCAATACCAGGCAAAGTGAGAGTCGCTCCCAAAGAAGTCAGTAAAGAAATCAGTGAGAAAATATTCAAACCGATGCAGACGTCAGCTATGACTCCCATCGCTTTATACCTCAGCAGCATAAAGACGATGACGATGAGGGCTCCGATCAGCCCCGCCATCTCAGCTTTTTTAACAGAGTCAGAACCTAAGGAGGGACCGATGCGACGTTCTTCGAGCTGTTCGAGTTCTGCAGGAAGTGCCCCAGCACGCAATGAGGTGGAAATCATCTGAGCTTCATCGAGAGACTTCTGCCGATCGCGGCTGCCACCTAAGGTAATAACAGCTTCCCCGGTTCCGATTTCAGCTTGAATCACCGGTGCAGTCTTGATCACTTTATCTAGAACGACAGCCATTCGTCGTTGCAGGTTTTTGCCTGTGATTTCTTTGAACCGCGCTGCCCCGAGAGCATTGAATCGAATCGCCACTTCCGGTTTTCCGTATTGATCATAGCCAACAAAGGCATCATTCAAACTATCGCCGGAAAGATTGGTGTCAGTTCGAACAAGAATAGGAATTTTACCATCTTCCAAGGCTTGAACATTTTCAGCTTTCTCGAAAAGAATTTGCGTCTTTTCTGGAAGCTTACCAGCCAGATCTGTGTTGAGCCGATTTACGTACTCAGAATATTTCAAAGTTCCCAAAGCATAGTTTCCAGCTTTTTCAGCTTCAGCAATCCAGCCCGCCAACTCGGCTGGGTCACGCTCTTCAACGATATTAAAATCGAGCTTAGCCGTTGTATAAATCAGAGATTTTGCTTTTTCTGCATCGGCCATACCGGGTAGCTGCACGAGAATTCGATTGGTACCCTGCCGAGAAATACTGGGCTCCGCGACCCCAAATTCATCGATTCGGTTACGAATGGTCTCTATGGCTTGGTCCAAAATTTTGCTCTGGAATTCCATCGCGTAGTTTTCATAGTATTTGTAAACAAGAACGGATCCTGAAGCACTCATCTGCTGAAGGACATTTGTGTAATTGGTTTCCAAAAAGGCAGTTACTTTTGCCTTAGCATCATCTGAAGGTAGAACGACTTCGAATTCACCAGAAGCCGCATCTTTAATTTTTACAGATACGCCGGCGATTCCTTCTTTTTCCATTTGGGAACTTAATACCGCTGACAAGCGAGTGGCAGATTCTTTCATCACGCCATCAATATTTACCCCAAGAACGAGATGCAATCCGCCCTGAATATCTAAGCCATAGTTCAACTTCTGCTTAGAAGGCCACCATACTTTTTCAGTATTAAGTACGTTTGGGGCGAACCAAACAACCATCAAGAGCACGCCAAAAATTGCCAGGCTCAGCCGCCACTTTAGACTTTCCATGATAAGTGAATTCCTCTCGTTAAGTTGCTCGACCAGGGCTTGCCCAAGGCTCGCGTTATATCAGCTCGACTAGAGCTCAAGTTTTCTTTACTGCGGGTTCCATTGCCGATTGCATTCCGGCCACTTGTTTTCTTAAGACTTTGAACTTGATACCATTGCCAACATCTAAAGTGACGACATGGTCAGTGATTCCGTCGATGTTACCCAAAATTCCACTCGCAGTGACGACGGCATCACCGCGCTTCAGATCGCTGACAAACTTTTCGTGCTCTTTCAATTTTCTACCTTGAGGGCGAATGATTAAGAAATAAGACACGGCGAAAATAAGAATGAAAGGCAAAAACATTTCGAATGCAGATGGCTGAGCGGCCGCTTCCATGGAGTCTCCTCTTCAATTCACAGCCTTACATCCTGATCATTTTTTTTGTGAAGAATCAATACCTGAAGTTACAAATCGCGTTACGCAGAAGCTCTTAAACTCATTCCACTTTTTTGCGGCGATGGCCTCACGGGCCTTCTTCATAAGGCTCATATAAAAGTGCAAGTTGTGGATCGAGTTCAAACGGCTGCCCAAAATTTCTCCAGACAAAAATAAATGCCGAAGATAGGCCTTTGTGTAGTGAGTGCAGGTGTAGCAATCACACTCTGGATCGAGTGGACTTGGATCTTCACGGTACTCATTCCGCTTGATGCTGATCTTGCCCTGCCAAGTAAACAAAGTTCCATTTCTTGCCACCCGCGTAGGCATAACGCAGTCAAACATATCAATGCCCGCATCGATTGCCATAATTAAATCCAATGGGGTTCCAACACCCATTAAATATCTTGGTTTATTTTTTGGCATTTTTGGAGCCACTTGCCGAACGAGTTCATACATCATTTCCATTGGCTCGCCGACACTAAAGCCTCCCAGGGCATAGCCCGGCAGATCCACAGTCATCGTTTGCTCTAAACTCTCGAGTCGCGTTTCCAAGTGAAGGCCGCCCTGAACGATTCCAAAGAGCAGACTTTCTTTACGAGTCATCGCTTCTTTGGAGCGAATCAGCCAACGATGAGTCATGGCCATGCTTTGCCGAATTTTCTCAAGAGGTGAGGGATGTTCCAAACATTCATCAAAAGCCATGATGATGTCTGATCCCAATTTCATTTGTATGGCCATACTAGTTTCAGGTGACAGAAAACACTTTTTCCCATCCAGATGACTTTTGAATTCCACACCCTCCTCGGAAATTTTTCGAAGTCCAGAGAGGGAAAAAACTTGAAAGCCTCCGCTATCAGTTAAGATCGGACCCTTCCACTGCATAAACTCATGGAGGCCCCCCATTTTTTCAATGGTGTCTTCGCCAGGCCGCAAATGCAGATGGTAAGTGTTGCCAAGAACAACTTGAGTCCCAATGTCTTTGAGTTCGTGCGAAGTCATCGCCTTCACCGTCGCCTTGGTTCCAACAGCCATAAACACGGGGGTTTCGATGGAGCCATGGGCAGTTTCAAGAGTGGCTCTGCGGGCCTCACCATCTTCAGCGTGCAAAGTAAAACGGCCTGGGAGGAGCTGGTCCAATTTATTTAACGAATCCATACAGACAAGTCTCCATAACTAAAGAGTCTAAATTGTTGTTCCATGGCCCATTGATAAGATTTCAGGACGATTTCTTTTTTACCCGCAAAGCCGTAAACAAGCGCAAGCAAAGTAGATCTCGGTTGATGAAAATTCGTGAGTAAGCGATCAACTACTTGAAACTGAAACCCCGGTAATATGAGCAAATCGGTTGGGCCAGAAAGACCATCGATCGAATGAGAAAATTTTCCCAGAGCCGCAGATTCCAAAGCTCTGGTCACTGTAGTACCCAGAGCCCAAACTTTTCCGCCCTGGTGCTTGCGCTTTTCAATTGCGGCCACGGTTGCAGCGGGAATAGAAACCCATTCTTTGTGCATCGGATGTTCTGTGAGATTTTGAACCTGAATCGGCAAATAAGTGCCCAGCCCCACATGAAGGGTTAGTTTTTCTACGAAGACGCCTCGTTTCTTAAGCCCTTCGAAATCAGAATTCGAAAAATGAAGGCTGGCCGTAGGTGCTGCTGAACTGCCTCTTTCTTGCGCCCATTCGGTCTGATACCAAGCTTGATCTTCAAGGGAGGACTCACGATCGGTCCTTAGCTTTTGGATATATGGAGGCAGCGGCATTTTACCATATTCTTCAAAGTAATTATGAACCAAAGGCCCGCTGACTTTCAAAAGCTGAGGAATTCCTTTTTGCAGAAGCTCTGCAAAAATACCTCCGGGAAGCCTGAGGACCTCGCCGACTTTGCGATCCCGAGCCGGAAACAAAACTTGCCAGACGTTTGGCTCGATCTCATCGGTGAAAAGAATTTCAGCGGTCTCGGAAAATAAACGTCGCGGAACAACCTTAGTATCATTGACGACCAATAGATCACCAGAAGGAATAGAGCTTAAAAGTTCTGGAATAGAGATTTCTTCTGGAAAAAAAGCCTCACTTAGGTGCGTCCTCATCACTCGCGAGGGTCGTGTCGGTTGGGCAGCCACCAAAGCTTCTGGGTATTCAAAATCAAGTTCGGAAATGTGCATGATCGAACTCGTCTAGCATTCATCTGTCTTTGGCCGATACAAAAAAAACAGGGGCCCTTTCGGACCCCTGGACCCTCGCAGCTGGGAACCACCAACCATCTGCAAGTGTGAACAAACAATCTAACTTTTCCAATGCTTACTTTTTATACAAACGATACTCCCCGGGTTTTCTAAAGCTGAAAATCAGGCTCCAAAAAACCAGACCTGAATAAAGAACACAGAACCAACTGATTAATGAAGCATCCATGCCCGTCTCCCCTGTTCTTAGACCATCTACTTGCTGCGGCCATCCTTGGCCGAAAGCCCTTCAAACTGCCTGAACAGAATCCATCCTAGTTCCTGTTCCGCTTTCTGGAGCGTCCCTGCTCCTGTAATGATGACTCACTGGGCCCCGCCTTCGGTTAGAACCAGCCAATAAAATTTATTGCCCAGGGTCCTAGCAGTCCAAATAGGACTGGTTGACTTTGGGCCAACAAAAAGTTTTTATCGCAGGTCTGCTTTCCCTCGTTGTTTCCGTCGGTTCGCGCAAGTGGTGGAATTGGTATACACGTACGTTTGAGGGGCGTATTCCTAACGGATTGAGGGTTCGAGTCCCTCCTTGCGCACCAACTTCTCCTCACTTCGACACTCTGCAATTCATCTTGTCCAGGTCGCACAGGGGTTTAACCTCGATTAATGAGCAAACTTAGCATTTTTGTGACCGGTGGCACCTTCGATAAAGAATATGATGAGATCAACGGTAAGCTTTTTTTCAAGGAATCGCACATTCCGGAAATGCTTAGGCTGGGACGCAACCAAATCACTGTCGACATCCGTACTTTGATGATGATCGATAGTTTGGATATGACTGAAGATGATCGACAGTTGATTCTCAAAAGCTGCAGGTCCACTCAGGAGGATCGGATTCTCATCACCCATGGCACAGACACCATGGCGCTAACGGCCCGAGCTTTGGGCGAGGCCAAGCTCCCAAAAACGATCGTCCTCACTGGAGCCATGGTTCCCTATGCCTTCGGAAGCTCTGATGGAATGTTTAATCTCGGAGCCGCCGTCGCATATGCAGAGACCTTGCCAGCCGGAGTGTACGTCGCGATGAATGGGCGATTCTTCAACTGGAACAATGTTGAGAAAAATGCGTCCACTGGGCGGTTTCAAGAAAAATCCAAGTCTCCTGCGACCGAGTGATGCCTTACTTTTAAAAAAGATAAGCCTACCGGTTCTGGAGCTTCTCTTGAATTTCGCGAAGAGTTTCGGACTGCTCATTCAAGTGCTCAGCTTGCTTCGTCAGCTGAGTCCGAAGACTTTGCTTTTCTTTTTCAAGCTCAACGATACGAATTTCATGGTGACCGAGGCTGCCACGAAGTTCAACCATGTCTTCGGAGAGTTCTTTGATAGCTTCGACGATAGGCGCTATCAAATTGGCGTAGATCATCGATTTATCGAACTCCAATCCCGACTCTCCCGTTATTTGCGATGACCATCGCCTGATTTTCGACAATTGATCCATTGGCCGCCACTGAAAATCTGATCTCACTTCCTGCAGCTGATGCGGAGTGATTCTCAGTTGCGAAAGCATACATTGAAGCACCGACGCTGTTCACGTGATCACGAAAAATCAACCATATTGGCGACTAGTCATAATAATTGACTGGACAAAAATATTGACCAATGTTATGCTTAAAGGGAGGTGTCTATGAAAAAAATGGGAGCTTCTCAATTCAAAGAGCAGTGCCTTTCCTTACTTGAAACGGTCGATAAGGAAGGAATTGTAATAACCAAGCATGGAAAACCCTTGGCGAAACTAGTCCCTGTGTCCGTTCAGTCATCTTTCCTGATTGGCGCGTTGAAAGGTAAAATTAAATTTAATGGCGATATCTTTTCCACTGGGGTGAAGTGGAATGCTGAATCTTGATACTCATATTTTACTTTATGCATTAGCAGACGAATTGACGCCAAAGGAAAAAAATTTGTTGGCGAACGAGTCCTGGAGCATTTCAGGGATCGTCCTTTGGGAAGTTTTCAAATTAAGACAGCTAGGACGAATCACTCTTGAAGGGCCGGAGGTTGATTTGATGCTGGCCTTGTCTAATATCCACATTTGGCCCATCGACCTTCAAGTTTTCAAAGCGATGGAAAAACTTGATTTCAAGAATGATCCTGCCGATGAAATTATTGCCGCAACTAGCCTGGCATTCGACGTACCTCTACTAACGAGAGATCAAAGAATCAGGAAGTCGAAGGTCCTGCCCTTGGCTTGATTTTTTGAGCGAGGTCGGCACAGGCACCACAATGCCGGATGGACACGGCTCATTGAATAATAAATTTACGCAGATTCTAAATGGACTCAAGCTTAGCGAAGCGTGGTCCCCATGGGCCAAGCTTCGCGCAGCTGTTCCTGTTCGATCCGGATGCCGTTCCGAGAAACATACTCGTACTCAGCTTGAAGTCCTGGAATGGTTCGATAAGGCCCTAAAAAAATCTCTTTGCGCTGATGAATATGTTGATAACGATTGATTTCTTTTCGGCCCATCAAAACTGGTTCGATCTCAGGACACGAGGCCTTTAAACTGGCAAAAATTTCGTATCCCTCTTTATCGATGTCGCCCCAATAGTAAATTGGTTTTGGAAGTATCATGAAGAGAGATTTTAAGTGGACCGCACGCCAACCTGCTCCCCAAATCAGGAGTGCGGAAGTCGATTCGCGGGTGAGCGCCAAAAGGGATTCAAAGTTTTCAATGATCAAAGTGCCTTTGAGGTCCGAAAAATTATAGTCTCTCATCCAATCCACTGCGAACAGTCCGTTAAAGTCTCGAAGTTTCTGACCCTGAATTCGACATTCGGGAGCAAAAAATCGAAATTCCAAAGGTTTATCAAGGAGCTCAAAGCAAAGAAAAAAATCACTCCAGCGCGAGGCCTCTTGCCGCCAAAAGGCGAAAAGCCTGAGCAGCAGTGGTTCCTTGCCAATCAACTTAGTCGACTGCCCATGAGGAAGTTGCCTCGGCAAAAGACCCGATACCTTACTGCGATTGTCGGCAAGATAGTTTAGCACCTCTAAACAAGATTTAAACATTACAAGATCCAAGATAGACCCAACTGATTCGGAACGTAGAAATCCACGCACATCGATAAAGGTGAATCGCTGCTCCAGAGCCTCGATCTCCCCTCTCCAAAGGGACAAATAGGGCCGCTCCCTTAAAAGGGTTTCGAGATCAAGAATCAGAGATGCTGGCCGGGAAATCCAGGCAAAGCCTTCTTTCACTTCACGATAGCTCTGCACTCGCAAAATATTCTGAGTCCGAAGCTCTTGATCCAGCTTACTGTAAAAATCAGAATCTCCATTCTTGCGACGGAGCTGAAAAATAAACTCCCGCTGAGCTTCAATCAGAAACTCCCGCTCAGCCTGATCTAAATATTTCGTGATCTCAAGGACTGGCGTCTGTGGAATCGACACGACTTCCCCCGGACATTTTTTGAATCAAGTGATCATAATCCTGTTTCGAGGCGATCTCAAAGGACTGCACTTTCGAATGTGTCGCCGAAGCCTTATGCACGAATACCAATTGTGAAACGCTTTCAGCAAGAATGTCAGCCTTAGACATTGGACTGACAAGTATCGGCTGGAATCCCATTTGGTCGAGGAGCTTTAGAATCTCGCGTGGTTTCTCATTGTCAAATTTCCCACCAAATTCGTCCAGCACCAACATTCTTGGAGTCTCCTGCCCTCCAATGGGATCGTGAAACTTAAATCGATAAGCCAAACACGAGGCCAGCAGCGTATAGGCAAGCTGCGTCGTTTGCGCCGAACTTTTTGCATCCCTGCGAGCTCCGGTGAAAACCTCGACACGCTCATCTTCTTGATGAGCGTCCTGATCCTTTCGGCGGCGAAGAGAATGGACCTCGAACTGAAAATGATTCCTGACATCCGTGACATAAGCTCGATAAGCGGGCTCGTTCTGAAATTCTTCGACGAAAGGAATCAGTACATTCATAATACTCTGACTTTGGCTTTCAACCTGAGCCCGAACTGTGGGCCCTAAAATTTTTTCTAGCTCTGCGATACTGCGCCGGAAGCGGCGAATACGATCGTCATTAGAACTTTGCAAATCGATTTGAAGATAGCGCTGGTCTTCCGGAAGGTCTTCAAAGTTTGTGAGTTTCAAAACCTCATTGATGCTCTGAATGCTGCGCTCGGTATCGTAAATTCTGGATTTGATCTCGTTGATCGTATCCTTGACAGATTCCATCAAAACCTGATCGAAGAAGCGTCGCCATTTCTCCTGCGCCAGGGGAAGATCGGTTTTCTGCAACCTTTCTTCTGCACGACTCCATTCAGCAACAAAAGGACCTAAGCTGGAGCTTGCAGGAACTTCGTAAGATAGCCCTGGATCGTTAAAATCACGTCGATAGCCATTCAAATTCGAAGAGGCTGATGACCGAAGTTTATCCGAAAGTTTTTCGGCAACAGCAATTTCATTCAAAAGCTGCGCCTCAAACTGGTGCCGGCTCAGCTTTCGACTGGCCAAATCTGTTTCCACATTGCTCAGAGCCTCAATCAGGGCTGACTGACCTCCAAAATTCAATCGCAAACGAGCAAATAATGGGGATTCGTTCAGCTCACCTTCTTGCCGTGGCAATACCAATTCAAGATTTGAAATCCGCTTGAGATCCGAAGCCACTTCAGCCTCCAGCTGACTTTCCCGTTTTAGCAACTCTTGAAGTAGGCGACTGACTTCCACCTCTTGTTCTTTGAGCTTTCGATAGTCCGGATTCCCTTTCAGAAGAGCTTCTCTTTCTGCGACGATTCCTTCCAGTCTCCTGTGGGAAGGCTCTATCTCAATAAAATCAGCGCTCTCTCCTTGAAGCTCTTCAAAAAAGCGTCGCCGGTCTTCGTCAAGCTGTAAGCCTTTCTCTGCCATTGAAAGAAGCCTCATCAATTCTTCGTTCTTTGCATTGAGGGAATGCAAGTTGATAGAGAGCTCCTCGACCCTTTCCCCGTTGTCCCAGCCAATTGAAAACGAGAAATTCTGTTTTTGTTTTCGCATGGTCCGTCGGTCTGACTTCACCAGACCCTCAACCGTGACAAGCTGTTCTTCGTCCGACTTGAATGACTTCAGATCGACAATTTTAAAATCAAACTTGGCACGAAGCCATTGCCAAAGATAGGAAGTGAAGGGATGCTGGCTTTCAGGTAGAATTTCTATCTTATCAAGCACAAAACCTTTGCCTTCACTAACTTTCAGTTTGGACCGAGAAGATCCTGCCCAAGCCCCTTCTTCGGCAATTAAATCTCGAAGCGTGATCCTTTTCGCAACGAGATCACTGCGCAATCCTTTAGCGTTGAGCCACTTCGTCAAGGACTCAAGTTGATCCGGATGACAAAGCAAATTTCGTGAAATTGGAGCTAACACAGACTCAATGGCTCGTCGAAACTCTCCTTGTTCTTTCGGCACATGCAACAGCTCTCCCACGAAAAAGAGGTGGGACGCAGGTATTTTCAATTGCTCTATGGCTTCAAGCTTTATGGAGTGAAGATCTCTTGGAATCAAAGTCTTAAACTGGGAAAGATGCTGCAACTCTTCTCGGATGCTCTTTGCATCCGAATCGATGATATACTTCATTTCTCTCTGCTGGGTGAGCTCCGCCTGCCTTGAGAGGATTGCCTCACCAACTTCTTTCAGCATCCCATCGATTTTGGCACTGAATTGGGGCCAGTCCTGCGCTCGGCGCGGAAGCGCAACTGCGAGGGTCTCCGCACGACGCAAAACCAAAGCTTGACGCTCCTGCAACCGCTGAAGCTGGGCCGATAAGTAATCGATTTCCAGGGCCAACTTTTGCAGTCGAGAATCCACGTCATTGTGAACAATCAATGACTGAATCCCTAATTGCTGTCTGCGTGCGTCTTCGATGGCGCGTCGGCTTGCGGGGAGAAGCTCTTCATTGGATCGCACACGATGTCGAAGTTTTAATGCCTCTTCTTTCATTCTTCGAAGATCATCCCAGTCTTTATAGAGCCGCAAAAGCAACTCTTGCCTCTCCAAGGAGGACTTGAGTTCGACATTCTCTTCAAGCTTACACAAGTCCTTAAGAATCCGTCCGATCGCTGAAAGTTTTCTTTCGCAGGTCTCGATCGCAAAGGCGATTTCTTTTCCGTTACGAACATTTTCTAAAAGTCTTTCTAAATGAGGATTGGATTGTTCGAGAAGCATATTTTCACGAATAAACAGGTCGATTTGGGAAATTGATTTCACATAAAATGCGCGATTAAATATGCGTAAATCATCGCGGCTGATTTTGCCGAAACTTCCACTCAGGGCAGCAAAGTAAGTTTGCATTGTATCAAAAATCTGCACCTGTGGTAAAAGATCTTTGCAGTGCTGGCGGAAAATTTTAGGAGCCCGGGGAGTTTTCCCATTCGGACAAAATTGTGCAATTGAAACATCAGAATAGCTAAGAAAAGCGATCTGAGTGTCACTCACAACAAAATTACTGTACCACCAACAGCGGCCGATTGTAATGCAACGATCTTTGTTGCGATTGTGTCTGAAAGTCAGCAGCACCATCGAGCAACCATCTTTGCGCCCCATTGAACCCGCAAGGGTCCCTCCATCCCGACCAGTTGTCGAAGAATGTTTTCCGAGGACGTAATCGCGAACCGTTCGCCCTCCGGCGCTTCCAGTCTCAACATCATTTGTGACTCCCAACTTCACGGATCCTTCAAAAGGAAGGAGAGCGATCATCATGGCATCGATGAGTGTTGATTTACCAGATCCATTGACCCCGAGAATCGCGCAAGCCGATGGCGGTGCAAATAAAGGACCTTCGACCTCTGATGACCGCAGATTGAATCTCTGGTAACCATGGAAGTTTCCCCAGTTCAGGATTTCAAATCGTATCAATGAATAACCGTTATCCAACATCTTCAACTCCAGACTCTGGCTCACGATTAAAATATTTTTCCATTCGTAGTTTGAGATCTTTAATGCCATCTAGAGGAAGTAGAATCTCACAGAGCGGAGTGATTTCATAGACACCAGATTCTTGCTTAGTTTCTATAATGATCTGCAGTTCAGAGAGCTCTTCCAGCGATCTCCGAAAGGAGCGCTCAAACAAGCTGTCGACTTTTGCAGAATTAAAATTCTGAAGAAATTCCCTCAGCTCTTCGAGCGTGACCAAAGGCGCCGAGTCGTTCGTGGGACTTAAGTAAAATTGGAGACGCTGATGACGAAGCTTGTATACCAGCGCAGAAGCCAAGGGACCTAGTGTTCGCCTGCGACCAACCTGGAAAGCTATGGTATCTTCCGCTTCGGAGCTGAGTGGTTTCAAAAAAGCCACTCCGAGGGATTCGTTGATCTCCAAAGTCATCGCAAAAGAAAGACAGACAAGATCAATTTCTTTGCGTAAATCGATTGCGGCCTGAAACCATTTTTCATTGCGTGATCTTAACAAAAAGCGCGACTTCATCAGCCGCCTCAGGCAACCAGCAATTTCAAGATCTTGTTTAGAAAGTTCCATTTGGCACCCCCGTTTTCTCTTCAGCAGTCCTCGCATTGGCAGAGACGTAGCGATAGCGCTTTACGTTTCTTAGGACAAAAGCCCCCTGTTTTGTTGAAATCTCAAGATCCATAGCTCCTACTTCCGTTTTTGCGATTGAAGGATCAAAAAGCTCAATCTCCGAAAGCACATAGTACTCTGCCAAACCATGTTGGAATTGATAAAAGGCTAGATCCGGCTCCTCGGTCCTTCGAAACCAAGCCTTGAAGTTGCCAAGAATTTCTCGGAGAGTGGTTTCCTCTGCCTGAACAAGAGCCAAGAAGAGCGTCCTCATTTCCTCTGCCTCAATGGCCTCGCTCACAAGCTCAATGCTTGCAGCTTCTTGCTGGAGGTTGAACTCCGCAAGTTCGATCGGCCCCAGTTCAAAATCGCAAGGAATATCGACCGAGTGAGGATTCTGACTAAAAAAACCTTCAACTTCTTGTCTGTGTTCGAGCATGAGAGCAAGCACCCCGTGAATCGAAGTCTGCAGCCCAGCAACATCTGTATTCAATGCGTAATGAACTTGCTGCTGTAACAAACGAATTTGAGCCTTTATTTTTTCTTGAATTCCATGATCAGCATTTTGAAAAGCACTCATAAAGCCGGGAAGCGAGGACCGCACAAGCCCATCACGCGGAATCAATTCTTTGTCTCGAATCTTAGATAAAATGCGATCAATATCCCTCAATCCAAAGCGCGACGAATAGCCTTCCAGGTGGGAGAGCAGCGACTTTGCCTGCTTGTAACTCAAATACTCAGTCGAGGAATAGAGTCTCTCATAAAACTCGGTCAAGGCACTTAAGCTTGCCCCAGCTGAGCGAGCCCCAACAAAATAGGATTGGGCCAAATCCTGACGTTGTCGTTCGATCGCCGCCTTAACATCCTCTATAGCGGACAAAATGTGAATCGCAGCCTCATCAGCCTGACTGAACAAAGCTTCATTCGAATGTGGAATTGGCAACAGCTCAGCGTGCGCAAGACCCGAATCGCGGATCCGCCGAATGTCATCTTGATAGGCTTTTATCTTGTCTTTGTGATGGGCAATCGCAACTTCTTCGGTCATCTGTTTTCGACTTGCCAAGATATCGTTGAGGGCTCCCAATAAAGTTTCCGCGCCGGTCCCTGAATACCTGGTTCGACGCTCGAGAAGATTTTCTGTCATCTGCAACAGCTCTTTTCCCGCCCGTGTTGTCTCAATGAAACGCTGACCAAACTGGTCGTGAGAATCCCTCAGCACCTGAATCTCACCGATTGCCAGGTGAAAAAAATGATGGATCTTTTGCTCGGTATTCGCGAGCCCTCTTTGGGCGTAGTGCTTGAGAACGAGGGACCTCAATACTTCGAAAGGGACACGAGCGGCCTCTTCCTCAAGAAAATCGTAAAGGCTGCCAATCAGAAATAGATAGTCTTTCCAATCCTCTTTCTGAAAGATGAGTAAATAGGGGTGATGAGCAAAAAGCCCTTCAATAGCCTCAGCATTGAAAATTTCACTTCGCTTTGCCACAGTCCCTCGTTCTTACATTCGGCACAAGAGAGGTGCAAGAATTAGTCCCCTCAAAAGATTGAGTCAAAATGCAGCTCTAATCAATTGACCGTTCACCTCTGCCTCCACTAAAGCTGCAGTTCCTCGGAGACACCCCATGAATAAGCCAACATTTGAAAGTTTTCAGTTTGCAGCGCCAATTCTTGAAGCTTTGGCGAGCCAAAGACTCCAGCATCCGACAGAGATTCAACAACTAGCATTACCTCTTTTACTTAAAGGCCAGGACGCCAAATTGATCAGCGAAACTGGCAGCGGAAAAACTTTTGCTTATCTTTTGCCGGTGCTTTCACAACTCTATGCGAACTCCGAAAGCCGAGCCCTCATCCTTGTCCCTTCACGCGAAGTTGCGGAGCAAATTTATCGTGTCTTTATGAAATTCACAGCCCAGGCAAAACTTTCTCAGTGCCTGGTCATCGCCGGCCTTCCCAACAAAGATCAAGTTCGAGAACTTAAAAAAATGCCTCGAGTGATTGTTGCGACCCCAGGGCGCCTGAACGAACATCTGCAAAACAACAAACTTTTGCTACAGAAAGTAGCCCACCTGATTATCGATGAAGCAGATCGAATGCTGGATTTAGGTTTTGGACCTCAGTTGATCGCTGTTCGCAAAACCATGAGAGGCGAATTTCAAACGGTTCTTTGTTCGGCAAGTTACGGTGCGGCGCTGGATAAAATCTCGAAACAATTCCTGCGCACCGAAGCCCTTGAGATTCGCTCTTCTATGGCAGAAATGCCCACCGCAAGCCTTCAGCAGAAAGTATTCCACATTGCGCGTGGAATGAAAAATGATAGACTGGTTGTCGAGCTTCAAAACCTTAAAGGCAGTGTTCTTGTTTTCTGCAGCACTCAAGAAAGCTGCGAGTTTGTCGGAAAACATCTGAAAGCCAACGGATTTTCTATGGATCTGATTCATGGTGGACTCATTCCCGGCCATCGGAATCGGGTGATTCGCGATTTCCTTGCTGAAAAGTTTCAAATTTTGATCACGACGGATCTTTTGGCCCGAGGAATTGACGTTGATCATATAAACTGTGTGGTGAACTATGATTTGCCAAAAGAGCCAGAGGACTTTCTTCATCGCATCGGACGAACAGCCCGCGCCGGCAGACCGGGATTGGCGATCACTTTCGTCACTGAATACGACAAAGAAAAGCTGCCACATCTTTTGAAATATCTTACGGGAGCCAAAGAAGAAACCATTTGAGACTTTATAAGAATGAGTTGAGACAATTTGGCTCAAAAAAGCCACCAAGTCCTATATAGATAAATAAAGACTGGCGTCCGATTTGCTGGCTCAATGAGGAACGGGAGCAGTCCACGCTATGAGTCCTTATTTGAAATTTAAAAAAGTAGCTCTGATCGAGGCCGATCCTGATATGATGCAACTTCTCTGTGATTTTCTAAACCTCCAAAATCTTCATTTGGAGTGTTTTAACAGTTTTCAGAATTTTCTAGATGAACCTCTAAGCCTTCTAAGCCCCTTGGACCTCATCGTTCTTGATGTTCAAAGTCGCAGTCGGCACTCTCTCGTAGCTGTAAAAGCCATTCGAAAACAATTTCCTCACGCAGCGATGGTCATGTTGACCTCAGAACCCACGATGATTTTGAAAACCTCAGTCCCTCCCGAGGGAGTCGACTTGATGATTCAAAAGCCCTTTTTACTTGAAGACCTATTAGTTGGCTTGACCAGGCTTTCTCAAAGGCCCGGAATGATCAATTCTGCTGGCTAGACGAGCTTGACTGACTGCTCGGCTGACTTCCTGTCTCTGCAATCATTTTGGCCAGACGACTGGATAACTCAATCAGCTGGTCGCAGGCATCCCCGACACCCGAACTGATTGGAAGCTCATTTTTCAAAAGTTGGTGCTTTAACATTTCGGCTCGCCCAGAAATGCAGCAGGCTAGATTAAGCATGGAACTCTTCTTAGAAACCATTTCGAAGCTGTCTTCCTCAAAGCGCTGGGACTCTTTCAAAGATGTGTTTGAGATATTCCCTCCTATGCTTTAGAGGTTCCCACCAAGAGCCTCTGCTGATTTATCTTGAATCCAGGACCACTTTTTACCAGAATATCCGAATTATCAACAAAAGAAAGTTCGGACTTTCCGAAGACAATGAAGGCTCAAACGGAAAACTATGAAAGCAGTAAATTACAACCATCTCTACAATTTCTACCATGTCGCTAAATCGGGCTCCCTTAAGACCGCCGCCCTCAACCTAGGCCTCACTCAGTCGACCCTCAGCGAGCAATTGAAAGCCCTTGAGACTCATCTCAATCAAAAACTGTTTTCAAGGGTGGGACGAAACTTGTCATTAAACACCCAGGGCCGAAGACTTTTTGGCCGCGTGGAACCACTTTTCCTAGCCGAGCTCGATCTTGATAATCTGTCTACCGATAAAGACTCCGCCAAACGGTCTGCCGTTGTCATTGGAATCACAACAGCCATTTCCAAGGCATTTGCTTTTGAAATTTTGCGTCCTATTTTTCGTCAAGCAAACACCATTGTTCAAGTGGTCGAGTCCGATCCTGACTCTTTGCTCAAGGAGTTTAAAAAATCTGAGATCGATGTCTTCATCACTCATGAAAAGCTCTCCAGGTCACTGATCAAGAAATTGAAATCGTTGCCAATTTTGAGTCCCAGCCTCACTTTAGTGGGAAGTCGCAAATTCCAATCCCTCATGGGCCTGCCCTTGGACAAGCTTTCTGGGCATCCATTTTTCCTTTTCACTGTGAGATCGCAAATCCGCTGGGAAAGCGAAACTTTTTTTAAAGCGAAGAAGCTTAACCCTGAAATTGTGGGTGAAGTGGATGATCCAGAAATAATTAAGGCGGCTGTTTTAGACGATCTCGGGCTGGCTATTCTACCTGAAAACATCGTCGCAAAAGAAATTGAAGTCGGTCAGGTGCTTCGTTTCGCAAGATTGCATTCACCTGATTTACAAATCTATGCCCACTATCAAGGGGGCGATCTTCCTGACGAAGTCCAGCAGGTGGTTCGCGTGTTTGAAAAAAATGGAAATCCTTAAAGAATGATTTTCCATCTGGGTGCGGTCACAGCGATAGTCAGTTTCTTCGTATGCGCCACCTACTTTTTTTACCCTTATCTACCCTCAGATTTTGCCTTCGGCTATCCAGCCATGGCGGAACTTCGCGAAGCTTGGATCAGGTACGGAGTCATCGATTTTGATTTCTCCCCATTCCGCTGTCTGGGGCTTCCCGCTTTTTCCAATCCGACTTCTCTGAGTTGGAGCTTTTTCCATCTCACTGCTCTGTTTTTTCAAGAGGCTGAAGGTCTCACGATCACGGCAATTATTTTCTCGGTGATCTCCTACTTCGGCTGCGTCCGCTGGCTGCGTAGTTTCGAAATCAACCCGAGCTGGGTGCCTCTTCTTTCCTTAGGCTGGAGCCTTCAAGGCTTTGCGACGGGAAGATCCATGGCAGGCCACTACAACTACATTCCTTTTACTTTTTTACCTTTATTTCTTTGGATCCTTCATCGATGTAAACCTGAATGGTATTTAATCGGTGCCTTTTCTTTTCTCTGGGCGCAAACCATTTATACAACAGCCGTCTATTTGATTTTTATATGGCTTGCTGGCCTGATGTTGGCATCCATTGTCATCCGATTGCTGCTTGAGAGGGAAGACTTCAAAGAACCCTTAGCTTCCCCCCTCGAGTCTTGCAGAACGCTTCTGCTGGCTGGTTTTTTTTCCACGCTCATGACCTTACCTAAAGTGCTGGCAGTTCTAAATTTTTCAGCGCTCTATCCCCGCGAGTTTGCGCTTCACGAAGTTCCCACATGGAATTCTTTTGTCTTCACCTTGAGCCACTATTTTTATCCAATCCCTTGGAATATTCAGAAATTCGTGGGCTGGTGGTACGGCAACTGGGAATCCTACGAGTTTATTTTTCCGCTCTTGCCCTTGTTTTTAATCTATCCACTTTGGAAAAATCGCACTGGAAGTAAAACAGCGAGCTTTTCTTTGAAAGTAGCTCTTCTATTTTTTAGTTTGCTCCTGTTGGGAACTTTGGTTTCCTCTGGAATTCTAGCTCCCTGGATTCAGAAAATTCCAATCCTAAACTCGATGCATGTGAACCCAAGATGGAACGGGATCGTATTTCTTCCTTATTTCGCGCTTATCGTCGGCCTCATTATCCGCCGCAAGATTCAACTTCACTGGGCTTCGCGAGGCCTCCTATATCTTTGTTTTGCCGGAGCCCCCTTCCTCATGTTCGATAAAGAAAATATGCTTTACAGCTATCTCGATGGGAGTGGATTGGATCGCTATTGGGGACGCACTTCTTTTTGTTATGAACCTATGTTTGGCTACCAAAATGAAAAATTCCCTTTGGGAAAAAACTATAATCCTTTTGCATCCGACCTGATTGATCCCAGATGCTATCTAAAAAGTTATGCCTGCACACCTGGAAGCCTTTTGAAAGACCGACCCGATGGGACTGAGGCCAGTCAGCTCTTAAAAACCTATCAACTCAAAGAAAGCTATTGGCCGGTGCTTTATCTGAAATGGCCCTCGCTGGCAGTCTATGCACTGGGTTTCATTGCATTGCTCATTTCAGTCTTCCGTATTGTTCGTGCTTCGCTGGTGGATAAAAGAGACAACACGGTCACTCGATAAATTGAATTGTGCTTTGCCGTCTGCTCTTGATTCTCGGCCAAGACCCTAAAATTGAAGGATGAAGACAAAGGCAGTGGAAATTTTTGCTTCACAGACTCGCAATCCACCACAACTAAAGTGTCATCTCTGCCAAAATTTTTTTCAATTTCGAAAAGCCTGGCTGCCGTCACAAATAGTTTTGTTTCGCCGACCTGTTCCCAGGCTGGAGATCGGTTTTTTTGTGTTCCCGTCCAAACGGGTTTGAGTCGGCCGTAAACCAAGGCACCTCGAAAGGCGACGTCTGAATCGGCACCGAGAATCACTTGCAGTGATTCCCCGAGCTCTCGGAGCTGAGCAAGAGCCCCAAAAACAGTTTCTTGCAGAGCAAGGTCCTCCTGCCGATCGAAGAAAATATCGAGCTCATCGCCATTGTGCCCAAGAACGACTCCACCGGACTCTTCGGCTTTCTTCCAGAAATGGGAGATCACGGTACTCATCAGACTGCTATTTTCAGTATTGCGATAAAGTTTCTCGGAATTTTTAATATCAATCCTCAACAAAACTCCTTCAATTTGCGAGGGCAAACTTTCGCGCCGATGATATTTTGATACCGGAGTTTGTGACATTAGTTTCGTAGCCTGCCGGTAAGACATAAGGGCAAAGGCAGCTAAAAGCGCAAACAGCGCGAACTCTGGAACCCCCCAAAGAATTTCACGCGCCACCGTCGAGAGGTCATTTCTGAACTGCCAGTAGGAGACAAAAGCCAGTCCCGTCAAAAGCAGGGACACTCCCGTCAGCTGAATCCGGCGGCTTTGGCTCATGATTGCTTTGTGAAAGTAAAGTTGCCAGAGGCAAGCAATCACTCCGCTAAGAAAACTCACAGGTAAAAGAGTTTGCAAAAGGGTTCGGCGGGTGCTTGACAACTCAACAATTGGAACAAAGGTCAACGCGGCTAAGCCCACCATAAAACCCAGAATTGCCGGCCATTCTACAAATCGAGGAGCCAGTCTCGCCAGCGAAAAACCAAAGGACAGCGCCAATCCCACTTTCATAAAGACCCACAAAGTAAAAATCTGAACGGCCAATCCTTGGTTTAGGTTATAGCTAAAGGCACTTCCATACATAATTTCTGGAAAGGCATTCAGCAAAGCAAAGCAAGCAAAATAGAAATATTCCCGGTGAGCCCTTTGGGCGGTCCAAAGAAAAAAGAAAAAGAATCCGGCCATCAGGTAGACCCAAAAAAGAGCAAAGGATTTACCCTTCTCAATGAAATCATAAAAGCGCTCAAACTGATGAGCGGTGGGTGTAGTCATAAAACCCTCTTTAAATCCGCGAGAAAGTGGAAAAGCTTCCGGTGAACCAGGCGGCAACTGAACATTCAAAAATATCTGCAAGCCGCCTTCCAAGATCGCCGAACTTGGCAATCTAAATTGATGCGGTTTACGGTCTCTCAGCTTGGCGCTGTATATTTCCTGATCCTTCACACGAACGCTGAGGTCCCCGCTGACCCAGCCAAGTAGAAAATGATAGGCCTCCTGCTTCTTAATTTGAACGACTTCATCAGGACTGATCGACAACACCAAATCGAAGTTGGTTTTTTTGCCTTCTAGTACTGATCTGTTGAGATCTTCACTACTTTGGTAACTGCTCGGAGCCCGCGTCTCATTCGCTTCCTTGGCGGCGCTCGAATTCACCTTCCAGCGCTGGGTTTCAATCGGCAATTCCACAGCTAAGGCAGACCAGTCTTTCCAATCGTTTAAAAAGTTGCGAGTAAAGGTTACAGTCACCACAGCCAAGATCGCGACGAAGTAAATTAAATAGAGAAAAGAAACTTTTGGAGTCGTTTTAATCATCTAAATACCTATCGACATTTCGCTAGAAAACATAACTTAAGGCGCAGAAAGAAAAAGAATCAATTGCGAGGCCTGTGCTTTTGCCGGTGCATTCTAGAAGAGTGACAACCATTAATTGTCACTATCTGTAAAACATTCAGTCAGCACCGGCCTTGTTCTGAGTACACTCACGATTTCCAGCAGACCTTCATCCAGTCTGATACACTTTGCGCGAACTCAGCTGAATCGATCAAAAGTCCCAGGAGGGAACCATGTCATCTGCACGAGGAAATTTCCTTTCAATATCTCTGATTATTCTTTTTGGAACTTTTTTGCCTCATGCCGGATTTGCTCAAGCGGGTAATCCCGCTCAGTGTTCGGCTTGCATTAAAAAATGCAATTCGCTTTCTTCGGACTCAGAAGCAGAAAACTGTTTGAGCGCTTGCTTGCTCAAACCGATTTGTAGGGAAACCAACAGCCAGCAAAATGCAGTTTTGACCTGCACCGATGCAACCTGTTCTTCCTCTGAAGTTGAATAAAGGTGAAATTACAAAAAAGGACATTTATGAAAATCTTCACGACTCGTTGTGCAGTCCTGTTCTGTTTATTCTTGGTCTCTTGGCTTCCTGCGCAAAGCGCGAGGGCTGATCAGGAAATCCTCGAGGAAATCATGGGCCGGAAATTGACGACTGAGGAATATTCTCATCTAAAAGAACTTTCGGAGGACCTCAATCGCCGAGATCCAACACAAAATGAAGGTGCCGTGCTCAGTGCTGGCAATCCGGAAACAGCCATGCCTGAAAAGCAAAAAGAAATCTGGCGAAAATCTTACCTGATTTGCGGAGATGCCAAAGCTGCGTTGGTGGGATCCTATGGAGAAGGCTTGGGCTGCTATGACTACTACACTAAGAAAAAGTACTACGTCTTTTTCTACAAGTTCGATGTTGCATTGCCAAATGACATCAAAGAATTGAAAAAAATAAAAAATTTAATTCCTTCCGTCACTGTTGGATTAGGAATTTTGACAATTTATTTGCCTTCTTCAAGAAATGTTGAGCTCACCGACACGAATTTTCAATGCATTCAAACTTCGGTGGCAGCATTGATCGGAGCAAAATATCTTCGTTGTTTAGAAAAAGATAAAACAAAAGTGGATGGCTCGCAAATCAATGCTGTGGGCGTCCAATTGGGTCGCGACATCACTTTCGAAGAAGAATTCGAAGCTCAATTGATTGAGTACAAAGGCACCGCAAAATAAGCGACACAAAATAAAATTTGCTTAGGCTCGCTCCTAATCTCAGCTCGTCCAATCACTACTTAGGTCCTTAAAAATGTCGCATGACACGGCAATCTGTCGTGTCATTATGTCGCAATGATACAAATGCAATGCGCATTGAGCTCCTCGGTTGATTCATTCATTTCTGAATACATCAACAAGGAGGACATCATGAATTTTTCATCTCGAGCGCTATTTTGTGTGGCTCTCATCTCTCTGGCGATTCCCTTTTCTGGAAATGCCGCAAGGAATGAATTCTTAACTTATTACTGCCCCGCTGTGAATGATAAGTACGAAGGCGGCCCACTGACGATGTTGGGAAGTAAGGTCGTGACGCTCGAGGAATCGGGCCGGACAGGCATTCTTCCGACCGCAGCTTCGTGGCTCAATTTCGCAGGGAAATGCAACAACCACTATAAAACCAGCAGATCTGCACCTCGCTGTGTGGTCCAAATCAAAATTGCCGGCATCCGCACTCTCCCTGGCTATCGCAATCATGTAGCGAAATTTAAAAGTAAGTATCCGGCGCTCTGTGAAACCTGCGACACAATTGTCGCAGTTGTTGAAGATACGGGTGGTCCTTTCAATCGCCAGAACAAGAAGAATCCACGTTTAATGTTTGATCTAGCAATGGACAGTCGCAAACATTGCTATCGTGGCGGGGGCTTTCGCACGGATAAAGTTGACTGGAATATTGCGGGCTATGTACCAGGTTCTTCACGACCTAAATATTATTCAAAAAGAAATTAGCAAACCCTCCAAGCTTGGGAGATTTTTCAAAGCAAGGGACTCTTTTCGACATCGCCCTACGCAGGGTATATGAGAGTCCCATGCTGAAAACAATTTTTTCCTGCTTTTTTTCCTCTGCCCTGGTCTTGGGATCACCCATCCTGAGCCATGGCCAAGCCTGCAAAGACCGACCCGAAACCTCTGTTCGGATCTCCTTCACCGGCGATATTTTGGTACACAAAGTCCTTTTCGAATATGCCACTCGATCCAGCGAAAGATTTACGACTCTTTGGAAAGGCGCACTTTCACCCCTCAAGAGCGCTGACTTTACAGTCGGCAATTTAGAAGGCGCAGTAGCTCCAGGAAGATCCAGCGCGGGGGCGACAAAAGATCCCGGCTTTGTGCACGATGGATCCGTCTATTCCGGTACAAATTTTCTGTTCAATTACCATCCCTACTTACTGGATGACTTAAAATCCAGCGGCTTTGACTTTTTAACAACTTCGAATAATCACAGCTATGATCGGGGCAGCCAAGGCATTGACCGCACCATCCAGGAAATCCAAAAACGAAATCTTTTCTTTGCGGGCACTCGATCAAAAGCCGATGCAACTTCTGCTTCAGTTCCGGGCTTGAATTCTTTCGCAGATTCCTTTTTGATTTCTCTGAATATCAAAGGCATTCGCTTTGGCTTTATTGCCTGTGCAGAAATGTTGAACGGTTTTCGAGACACTCACTCGCAAGTGCTGGCCTGCGCATCGGCTCAAGTATTAGAATTAATTAAACTCTCAGCGAACAAAAATGAAGTGACACTAGTTCTGCCCCACTGGGGCTATGAGTATCAGCCAACGGCAAATGCCCAGCAACGGAGCTGGACAAAGAAGTGGTTTAACGCAGGAGCAACCGCCGTCATCGGCAATCATCCTCATGTTCTTCAGAATATAGAAACTCAGGAATGGAAATCAAACAATGCAAAAATTGTGATCTATTCTTTAGGCAATTTTGTTGCGGGGCAAAGGGACATTCGCAGAAGAACCTCGGCAATCGCAAATTTAGACTTTGTGCGTGGGGCTGATGGAGTTGTGAGCTTGAAGCAATTTTCTTACACCCCGATCCTCCGACCCTCCGGAAGTTACTCAGTCAGAATTGCAGATGCCTCAAAAGACAAAGCAGAATGGAAGATCATTACGGAGCAGCTGGGACCTGCCCTGTGCAACCCTGCTCAGCCCTGAGCGACTCAAGACTAAGCCTTCCAGCATTAAATCCTTTGTGAACTGGCGAATGCCGCGATTGGTATTGTAGACCTTTGGTATTTTAGCTCTAATTGCGCTGAAGCTTTTTGCAACCAAAGGAGTCCCTCACAATGAGAGCAGCAGCCAATCGCAATCTATTCAAAAGCCTGACCCTTTTAACTCTTCTTTCAATTTTAGTTTCCTGTGGTTCCACCTCCGAAAAGGCCAACATTTCAAAACCGGGGGAACTGGTTCTGATTCGAAGCGACTACAAAGAAGGCGAAATTACAAAGCTGTGTGATGCTGAACTAAAAGCCATCGAAGAAAAGCTTAAAAAAGTCGAGACCACTGCCCCAGAGGCACGAAATTTAGACAACACCCTCCACGTGATGGAACGAGCGATTTCAGATCTCTATTTTAACACCGATCCATTGGTATTTATGGCCTCCGTTTCAACGAACGAAAAGCACAATCCTGAAGCCACCCAATGTGAAGAAAAACGGGGGCAATACATCGTGGGTGTGTTTGGCCGAAAAGCCCTCTTCCAATCCTTCAAAGATCTGAATCCAAGAACGACCGATGAAGCACGCCTATTGCTGAAATCAAAAGAAAGTTTTGAACGGGCTGGAATTCTTCTTGCCGAAGATAAGCTCGCGAAACTGACTGAGCTTAAACGTGAGCTGACCAAAAAAGAAACTCAGTTTTCAAATAATCTGAACCAAGACAACACGACGGTGTCCTTCACGAAGGATGAGCTGGAAGGTGTGACTGATGACTTTTTGGCTCGACTCAAGAAAGACGAAAAAGGCAATTTGATCGCTACGACAAAGTCCACCGATTATGTGTCTGTGATGGAAAATGCTAAAAAAGCTGAGTCCCGCAAAAAAATGATGGCTGCTTACCTCACTCGCGGCGGCACGAAGAACATTGAACTTCTGCAATCGGCTGTTGAACTTCGACAAGACATCGCCGAAATTCTTGGCTATAAAAATTGGGCGGATTATCAGACTGTGAATCGCACGGCGAGGGACAAAAAAACAGTCGATGATTTCTTGAAAAACCTGCGTACCAAGCTTTCAAAACGCTACAAAATGGATTCAGCGCAATTGCTGAAGTTCAAAAAGGAACTCGATCCTCAGGCGAAAAAAGTGGACCCTTGGGATATTTCTTATCTGTCTTATCAGCTTAAAAAACGTGACTATGCTTTAGATGAAGAAAAAATTCGTGAGTACTTTCCTGCCGACACCGTCGTTAAAGGTGTTTTTGCTGTTTATTCAGATCTGCTGGGCGTGAAATACGAACAAATAAAAAATGCCAATGTCTGGGCTACTGGAGTTCAATTATTTTCCGTCACAGACACAGCTAGCGGCCGCCATATTGGCTATTTTTTCGCAGACTTTTTTCCTCGCAAGGGTAAATACGGCCATGCCGCCGCTTTCAGCTTGGTATCAGGTCGCAGGGAAGAAAACGGCTCCTACAATAAACCCATCTCTGCGATTGTTTCCAATTTCACTCCTCCTGTTGAAGGAAAACCTTCGCTCATGACCCATGATGAAGTGGAAACTTTATTCCACGAATTCGGGCACATCATGCATCAGGTGCTGACTCAAGCTCCTTATGCCAGCCTCTCCGGCACCAGCGTTCCTTGGGACTTCGTGGAAGCCCCCTCACAAATGCTCGAGAACTGGGCCTGGGACCCTCAAGTGATGAAAAGCATCTCTGGCCATTACAAAAATCCTCAGGAAAAGTTGCCCGATGCAATGATCGCACAAATGATCAAAGCACGGCATTTTCAAGAAGGAACGACTTATGCGCGCCAACTTTTGTATTCGATCTATGACTTGAGCCTTCACACTGGCGATCGCAAAGCCGATGTTTTGAAAAATTTCTATACCCTCTACAAAGATATTCTCGATATGGATTCTTTGGAAGGTAGCCTCTTTCCAGCGGGGTTTGGTCATCTCATGGGAGGCTACGACGCTGGGTATTACGGCTATTTATGGTCCAGAGTTTTCGCTCAAGACATGTTTTCCAACTTTGAAAAAAAGGGTCTTTTGGATGCTGAAACAGGCAAACGCTATCGGACTGAGATCCTTGAACCCGGAAATATGCGGGACGCCATGGAGTCTTTGAAGGTCTTTTTGGCCCGAAAACCAAGTTCGGAAGCTTTCTTCAAAAGTCTCGGAATCAAATAATATCAAATACTTCTGGATCAGTGCGGCGGCTCTGGCCACGGCTATGGCCACGCCTGTGCCCTTTTTTGTTCGACAGGCTGAAGATTGTGCCTGTCGAACTGAAAAATGAATGAACAGTTTGACGAGGTGCGCATCGACGAACTATTCCCTGACACCGGAAAATCGAAATTTGGAAAAGCTTTCTTTTTCAATTTTCACGAAAGGATGATTTTAAAACTTCGAATGCTCGGAAACTGAAAAGCGCAGCGCAAATCGATAAGAACTGAAGGAACTGAAATAATCTGAAAAGTGGTGAAAATGCAACTCTGTGTGTTTATCAGGCTTGCAGCTTTTGGATCTGTCGATTAAAGGCTAAATTACTAAGGATCTAGGTGACTTAATGGATTTGACAATATGGAACAACAAGGAATCGCTGGAAGCTATGAGTGAAAACTCGTCGCTGAGCGACAGCAACCTTGACTCCGTCCATTTAGCTCAGGTCCCGCCTCAGGATCTACGTCAAAGAATTGTCGAAGTTTTAGAAACTCATAAAGATCGCGTTTTGATCAGCGATGAGAACGTTAGTTGGACTGGCGCTGAATTGAAATCAAAGATCGCATCCCTCCGAGAAATCATTGAACTCACAACAAAGCCAGGAACCCGAGTCGGAGTGAGCTTTCCCAATTCCGCGGTCGCGGGACTTTCGATCATTGCCACGATTTGCAGCGAACGTGTTCCAGTGATTATGTGTCATTCCGATTTAAGTTCTGAAGACATTGCAAAGAGCTCCAAACTTTCATTCTTGATGACCATGAGTGCCGTGTCTCGTGAGTCTTTGGATCCTGCCCTTCCTTACATGATGCTGACGCCTCAAGGCGAAGTTGAACGCATGGATCTAAAACCGGGACGTGTTTCTTGGTTCGACGAACTTTCTGCTAAACCCACAGAAGGTACAGGCTTGATGCTCTTCACTTCTGGTTCTACTGGAAAACCCAAAGGGGTTTTTATTCCAGGTGCTGGAATTGTGAAAACTGCGGACTATCTGGCGGATTATTTTAATTTATCAACTAAAAGCGTTGCTTCAGTGATTCTGCCAATTTGGCATAGCATGGGACTCAATACTCAGTTTCTGCCGACTTTTTTCTCCGGCGGCCGTAGTCATTTCATGAATGCTCACATAGGAATGAATCGAGCCTATCGAACGATTCTGAATCAGAATGGCAGCTTTGTGGCTATGATCGGCGAAGTTTTAAGAACTTGCTGGGAAGAAAAAAATCGTCGCAACCTGCCCTCTGCAACTCACGTTGAGCACGTGCAGTTGGCTGGCGGCTTGATAACCTCTCAGCATTTGGCGCTAGCGAAAGATTTGTTTCCGAATGCCGTGATCCACAAAGGCTATGGCCTGACTGAAGCCATTCGTGTGACCATGATCAACAGTCTCGATCCAAATTTTGACAGCGCAGCAGTGGGACGCCCTTTGCCTTTCTGTAAAGTTGAAATTCGGGACTCTGAAGGTCGCTCCGTTTCCACTGGTGAAATGGGCGAAGTCCATGTCACTGGCCCGAATGTTCTACTTGGCTTTTCAGGCCAAAGCAGAACCCCTGTTGGCAAAGATGGCTTTCTAGGCACAGGAGATTTGGGCTACTTCAATCACGAAGGACAGCTTTGCATCGCTGGCCGATCCGACAGTCTTTTTAAAATTAATGGCCATAAGGTCTCTGGTCTTGAAATCGAGAGCTTGGCACTTGAGGCTTCAGAGTGGATTCGAGGCGCGAAGTGTCTAGCAATCGAAGATCAGCGCCGCGCCGGACAGAAAATAGTTCTTTTTCTTGAAGTGCCTCTGAATGACAAAGTGGATTTTTTATCGAATCAACTGAACTCGATACGCTCCACGATGTGGGTCAAGTTTAGAAACCTGCGGCACTTTCCTAAGGAAATTTTTGTCATTGAATCTTTCCCAAAAACTTCTAATGGCAAACTTTCTATGAAAAGCCTGGTTGAAATGTGCACTTTGGGTACAAAGACCCTTCTGATTGAAAATTCACAGACCAGTCTTCAGTTTTATTCCCTCGTTCAGGAACAGGATTCGAACGAACAACCCTCACATGCCCTTTAGCGAGGCTAGCCTCGCCCAAGCCCGACATAAAATGGAAATCGAAGTTCAGAGGTTTTTCAAAGACTCAGCGTTGAAATTGGAGCTTCGGTCAGATTGGGGCAGCCAAAACGATTCTTATCGCAATAAGATTCGTAGCTACATTTACCATGAAATTTCTATGGATGCCGATTTTATGAATTTAGAAATCACTCCGAATCCCGCAGATTGGGCAATTTCGATTTCACATTGCCGGGACCTGGGCGGAATTTTTTGGCGTCCCCGGACCACAGAGAATAGCAGTTCACTGGGGTTTGATCTTGAACTGAACCTTCGCTGCAAAGCCGAAGTCATGGGCCGAGTGTCGACACCGGAGGAAATGTCTGAGGCTCCGAGTATGGCAGCTCTCTGGACTGCCAAAGAAGCTGCCTTCAAAGCGATCCCTCGAATGAGTCAGCCGGCCTCTGTTTCTCAGATTCAGATAGGCCTTTGGAAAAAACTACCCTCTGCCGAAGCGGAAAACATTACCCGGTCAGATTGTTGGCAGTGGGAAGTCCTCTCGATCAAGGGTGACAAAGAAGGGCACACACCTGGAATTGTTATATGTCAAAGTGATCACACTTTCGCTTTCACCCTAAAATCGTTTACAACGGGGCGTCTCAAATAAATTTGTAACTCATTTAGTTCGGTATTTTGTTTTTTTATCCAGCATGGAACGGAGCATTTGATGCGTTGGTTATTGATCGATCGATTCTTAGAGTGTGAGCCTGGAGTCAGTGCCGTTGCTCGAAAAAGTTTCCCACGCTCTGATTTGTTCTTCATGGATCATTTTCCAGGAATGCCGATTGTGCCTGGCGTACTGCAGATCGAAATGATGGCTCAGGTTGGCGGCAAATGCATTAGTCTTTCTCGCAAAGACATCCTTCCTGTGCTAGGAACTGTGAAAGCAGCGAAATTTTATCGGAATGTCAATCCAGGCGATATCTGCATCGTAAAGGCGAAGATTACAAAAATTGCCAACGGGTATTCCACGGCCGAAGGTGAAATTGAAGTTGATGGGCTAAAAGTTTCATCGGCCACCATTTTGTTCGGTCATGTGGACCGCTCAAAACTGAAATCTGAAAGTTTTGACGAAGTCACAGCCGATTGGTTGAAAAGGCAAACGCTAGAAAAGACAGAAAAGATAGTAAAGAAAGACGAGGGGCAATCATGAGCCGAGTCATATGGGAAAAAGTTTTAGCTCCAGATACCAAGAGCGCACCGACAGTTCTGAAGAATGAAATCTACAATGACATTGTGGAAAATGTTCGGGCTTATCCTGAGGCAACTGAGGCGATCAGCATACCAGATCCAAAAGCATTTCGGTCCATGAGCCGATCCTCGGTTTTTCTGTCGCATCTGGTGATGGAAGGCGTGTCTGAGATCAAAAAATTTCAGACTGGAACGCCCTTCACGGTTGGAATCTACTGTGCGGTCGAAAATGGTCCTATTGATGCTCCTTCGACTCAAAAAATTCTGGATCAAATGGCTGCTACGGATGCTTCAAAATTTGCGGACTTTTATCGCAAATTCCGAAATCCTAAAATGTATCTGAAGCAATTGCCTAATTTAATTCCTGCTCAAATGGGAATTTCGTTCAACTTGCAGGGTCCAATGAATGTGTACACGCACTCCACACAAGGATCGATTCAGGCTTTAGAACAGGCCGAATGGGATTTGAAAGTGGGTACAGTTCAGGCGGCCCTTGTTTGTACGGCTCATGCCTTTGATGACTTTTTGGTGGTCAAACGTGAACGAGTTTCCGATATGAGAACAATCTGTGAAGGCGCAGGCGCGATGCTGCTGGAGCCCAGCGAGCAGTTCACGAATTGGTCCGAGCTTCTAAAAGAAGACAAACAGAATTGGTATGGAATCTCTGACCAAATTGTGAATGTCCTGATGAGCCGGAAGAATTCAAACTAAAATAAAAAATAGAAAATTAAATTAACAAGTAATTTAACTAGGAGGAACTAATGCAACAAACAGAAATTCTTAGCACGATCGAGAAAGCAATCCGAGACGTGGTTAACAATCAAAGCTTGGCTGTCAAAGCGGACAGCAAATTGATTGATGATCTTGGTCTTGAGAGCATTGATCTTTTGGATGTGAGCTCAGAACTTGAGAACGCAATGGGTAAAGAATTCGACTTTAAAGAAGTCGCAGAATACGTCAGCAAAAAATCTGGCAAGCCTGCAGACATGAAGAGCATGAAAGTTCAAGACATGCTCGATTATATGTCCACTTTGAACTAATTTTTTGAAGGTCGGGCGTTCCACGCCCGCAGATGTGAAGAGGGCGCTTCAAGCGCCCACAGAGTTAGGTGGCGCTTCGAGCGCCCATTTGATGCCGGAGGGATCATGAAGAATGAAGTTGTCGTGACAAGTTATGGGATCGTTTCTTCCATTGGAATGAACGTATCTGAGTTCGAGAAAAATCTCTTCGCTGGCAAATCGGGAATCCGCAGCATTCGCGGCGCACCGATGAGCGAGTCCATCATTGCACAAGACTTCCCTGTTCCCTATGCAGCCTATATTGCGCGAGAAGAATTGCCCGCCACGCAAATCTATGCAGGCAAAGATCGCAAAAAAATCTTAAAGTCATGGCTGATGACCGAGGCCGCGACTCGTGAGGCTCTGACTGGCGTGCCTAAAAACCTCCATGTGGATGCAATCGTATTCGGAACTGCAGATGGAGTTTCCTATGAGCAAGTGGAAAGCACTCTCAAAAACAAAGGTCTCCCTGAGGACTTTGATTACCACAGCATTCGCTCTGAATCTTCTTTAACGACAGTGCGAGACGTTGCTACTCACATGGGTTTCAACCATGTGGCCGACAAAGATCTTGTCAGCCTCAACAGTGCCTGCGCCACTGGGAACCAGACCATTGGAATCGCTTACGAAGGCATCAAAGCCGGTCGCTGGACACGAGCCATTGTTGGCGGTGTGGATGCACGCTGCGAACCCAGCAACTTTCTTAATTTCTTTCTTTTAGGTGCCTTAACCACAGCCGAAGTTCCACCTGAAACGGCCAGCAGGCCGTTCGCTAAAGATCGCACTGGCTTTGTGCGCGGTGAAGGCGCAGCTGTTCTTGTTTTGGAAACTCGCGCCGAAGCTGAAAAACGGGGCGCCAAAATTTTGGGTGTTGTTTCCGGATATGGCTGCACGAGTGATGCGTTTCGCCTAACTGATGGACGAGACGATGCTTCGTCTGTACAAGAGGCAATGAAAGTTGCTCTGCGCACAGCAAACATGGGCACCGAAAAAATTGATTATATCAATGCTCATGGTACTTCCACTCCCCTCAATGATCGCTTAGAAACCATGGCCATCAAAAAAGTTTTTGGGGAAAGGGCTTACAAAATTCCAGTCAGTTCCATTAAATCTCAGATTGGTCATTCGACAATTGCTGCCAGCGCAATCGAAGCCGTCGCATCTTTGCTGATGCTTCAGCAGCAGCGCATTTCCCCGACGATGAATTATCATGTTCCAGATCCTGAATGTGATTTGGATTATGTACCGAATAAAACACGCGAGGCTCCAGTGACTCATGTCCTGAGCAATAGCTTTGGTTTCGGAGGCCAGAACACCTGTGTGGTGTTCTCGAAAGCCTAATGACGAATCCAACTACAACCACTAAAAAACTTGCGATCATCACGGGCGGAACTTCGGGCATCGGCCTGGGTGCAGCTTTGAAGCTTGCTCCCAATTTTAATTTGGTTTTGACCTTCGCTTCGGATGAGGCAAAGGCCCAAAAGGCATTGGCCTCAATCAAGGAACTTTTTCCTGAGACTCAGGTCACTCTGATCCAGCAGAAGCTATCGGTCGCTGCAGATGCAGACAGTCTTTTTGCTAAGGTCGGTGATCTGTGCAAGCAGTCGCCCTCGGTCTTAGTCAACTCTGCCGGACGACTGAATGACGGTTTATTTTTGACTCAGGATTTTGAGAAATTCGCAGCCGTTGTGCAGGAGCATCTCATCGCAAATATGGCGGTGACTCAGCATGCGGTCAAGGCGATGTACAAAGCGAAATGGGGAAGAATTATTAATTTGAGCTCCATCAGCGCAAACTTTGCAAAACGTGGTCAGGCGAACTATGCCGCTGCAAAAGCAGGGATCGAGGGTTTTACTCGAACGCTTGCATTAGAAGTGGCTCATAGGGGAATTACAATCAATGCGATTGCTCCGGGCCTGATCGAAACGCCAATGACACAGGAACTTTTGCAAAAAATCGATTCCAGCGATCGGAATTTAAAGGCAAGAATTCCAGCGGGTCGGCCGGGTAAACCCGAAGAAGTCGGCGCTTTAGTTGCTTTCTTATGTTCAGACGATGCAGCATATATCACTGGTACGACCATCACTATTGATGGCGGCCGTTCATTAGGAGACCCAGAATCATGAGCGAACAAAAAGTAGCAATAGTGACAGGTGGAACCCGAGGCATCGGACGCGCTGTGAGTCTAGGACTTGCTCGGAGTGGTTACAAAGTTTTTAGTCTCTACGGCCGAGATCGTGAATCTGCTGAAGAAACTGCGAACGCAGCCAAGGCCGAAGGAAAAGCTTTGGAATGTGTGCGCGGCGACCTGACTCATCCGGAAAAATTCAAAGCCCTTGTGGATGAACTCAAAACAAAAACAGATCGTGTCGATGTCATAGTTCACTGCGCGGCAAGCGGAGTTCATAAGAAAGCATTGGAGCTAAGTCCAAAACATTTGGCTTGGACTTTTGATATCAATGTTTTTGCTATCCACCAAGTCATTCAGCAATTTATGCCCATGATGAAACCCGGATCAAAAATTGTTGGTGTCACTTCTTCTGGTGGTACCCGAGTAATTCCTTACTATTCTGCAGTGGGATCCAGCAAAGGTGCACTGGAATCTCTCTTTAGACATTATGCTTCTGAGTTGGCTCCGCAAGGAATTGCAGTGAATCTGGTGTGCCCAGGGTTGGTACTTACAGAAGCTGTCGAAGCTTTCCCAGATAAAGAATCTCGAACACAAAAGACAATTGATGCAACTCCTTCGGGTCGCTTGACGACTCCTGAGGATGTGTCTCAAGTAGTACAATTTTTAGTAAGCCCAGCGGCTTCCCAAATCATCGGCCAAACAATTGTGGTCGATGGCGGGAAGACTTTGAGCAGCTAGAATGCAGAAGGATCTGCGCAACTGGTAAATAAGAAGGAGTCCACGGATGTGTGGAATTTGGACTCGAACCCGGTTTTCCGGGTCAATCGGTCAGGATGAACTTGTTCATCCCATTCAAATGCTGAGTCATCGCGGTCCTGACGGTTACGGCTGGTGGATGGATCGCGAACACGGCAATAATGTTGCTTTGGTGCATACGCGCCTGAGCATCATTGATCTATCCGGTGGGGCTCAGCCCCTGGTCAGCTGTAATGACCGCTGGATCGGCGTGGTGAATGGCGAACTTTACGATTACGATGCGATTCGCGAGAATCTAGTAGAAATGGGTGTTCACTTTAAAACTCAAAGTGACTCTGAAGTTTTACTGAACCTCTATGCGACTCAAGGCTGGACTGCCCTTTCTAAAGTTTCCGGCGAATTTGCATTTATTTTTTATGATCGCCTAAAAAAAGAAATTCATTTTGGCCGTGATCCCATGGGCGTTAAGCCCCTCTTTTTTGAAAAGACGGCGAATTGTTTTACCCTCTCTAGTGAACTGAAAGCCCTCAGCTCTTCGAAGCCTGAGCTTTCTGAAGAATATGTTCATGCTTTTATTGGCAGAGCGATCGTGCCACCACGAACTGCAATTAAAAATGCGGAGCACGTTTGGCCGGGGCTGGTTTATAAGTTAAACCTTCAGGACCGATCTTTGGAGCAAAAACGTTATTCTCAGCTTCCCCTTTTTCAAAAGCGCGATCTTTCCTATGAGGAGAGCCTTCACTCTGTCGAGACAGAACTTCGGGCTTCGATTCAGCGTCGTTTAAAAGCGGACGTCGAAGTGGGAACTTATCTCAGCGGCGGAATCGATAGTGCCTTGGTGGCGGCTATTGCTGCAGATTTAGGGGCTAAGCCAAAGGCCTTTACTGTTGGCTTTGCAGATCCGGATTTTGACGAAAGTTCTTTGGCTGGCAGCATTGCTGCTGAGCTTGGAATTGAGCATTCTGTAGTCAAGCTTTCTTCGAACAATTTCATGGACCATTTGATTCAGTCCATCGTCGCCTTTGAAAATCCCATCACCAATCCACATGGTGCTGCTAAAAATCTATTGTCTGCGCATGCTAGTAAAAGCGTGAAAGTGGTCCTCACCGGCGAGGGTGCGGATGAATGGTTTGGGGGCTATGCCTATTTGAGATTTAAAAAATTGCAGAAGTTCATTCAAAGACATCCCATGTTTGCCTCTGCCGTGAAGGATCTTGAGAAAAAAGAAATGGGCCTCAGTCAAAATCATCTGGATGGATCTTCAACAGAACATCAGTTGGTGAGTTCCGAATACTTTAAAGGACATGCTCCCGCTCTGTTTGGCCGCCTGATGAAGAAGCGGCTCTTCAATCATTTGACTGGCGAGTCTTTGCCTCGATATGTGCGACAATTCAGCGAAGAACTGCAAGCTTTGCTGAAGGAGGAAAATCCTCAGTTTGAATTCAATGAATGGGATTTGAATACCTGGTTTTCGCTACGAACTGATTTACTTCATTACATCCTCAGCAATGTGGGGGATCGTCAGGAAATGGCCCATTCCATCGAGGGAAGGACTCCCTTTTTGGATCCAAAACTCTTGGCAGTTGCAGGACGCATTCCCGAAAAGTATTTGATTCGCGGCCTCACAGAAAAATACATTCTTCGCAAAGTCAGTCAGAAGTATTTATCACCGGATCACCAGAATCGTCCCAAGCGGCCTTTCTTTGCACCGATCAAATTGCTTTACCTTCGGGCGAATCGAAATTTGGTGCAGGATTCGATCAGTTCAGTAAGGACGCAAATGCCTTCTTTGAACTGGAAAAATATCGATCACCTTTTTCAATCTGAAAAAAGGTCTTTATCTTCCCCTCTTGAGGGAAGTGTTATTTCCTTGAAACTTGTGCTATTTTCTATGGGTGTTTTGTTCGAAAAGCTGCGCGATATTCCTGCGGGACCTACCCGGGGCTATGCGATGCCGCGAACAGCATTGGACATTGCTCCTTTTGAGAGGATTTTATGCGCTACGAAGCCAGCGGAAAAGAAAATGGACCCCTCCTTCTCTGTATTCCAGGGATGATGGGTGGACCAGAGGACTTCAGAAACTTTCTGGAGCTCTGGCAGCAACATTTCAAGGTGATTGTACTTGATCCACACTCCTCAAGAAGGGATTTGGGTCTCAAGCAAGTAACTTTGGATGCAGTCCAGGAATTCGATGTCGATGTGGTCGGCACGGCGGATTCAATGGTGAACATCATCAAAGAACTGGGTCATGAAAAAGCTTTTACGGCTGGGGTCTCCCTGGGCGGAAAAATGGTTTATGACTTTATGATTCGTCATCCAAAACATTTTGCGGGCGGCTTGGTAACCGATATTGGTCCGGCTTCATTTGCAGAATCTGAGCTCTATCACTACGTGGATAAGTCGGTGATGGATACGGACATGTCTTTGGCTTGGCCAGAAATGAAAGCGGACCTTGCGAAACGAATCACTGAAAGAAATTTGCGCAGTTTGATCCAGACTCAAATCTTTTATCCCACACAAAAACCACCAGCGCAGTGGCGTCTAGGAATGAAGAACTTTCGTGAAATGTTAGCCGCACAGTCTGCGGATGATCAAATGGAGGGAATTCACCGGGTTGACGAGCAGCTAGCAGGCCAAGGCAGCTATTTGACTGTTCTAAAAGCCGAGCGCCTGAGCGCGATCACTCCAAGCACCTTAGAGCCAATGGTAAAACTAAAATGTTTGAAGATTGAGTACATCAAAGACTGTTCCCACTTCCTGCATATTTCCCATCGAAACTTGGTGCAGGAAAAAGTCGTTGAGCTTTTAAGCCACTAATACTTAGGACTCTGTTTTATTTTATCTGCTAGAAAAAGAGCCCCACAGCTATCTGGCCCTCTGTCTTTTGATCGATCTGATGAATCCCTAATCGCAAAGCGTAGCCTGCTCGGCCCGAATTCAAGATGTAGAAAAGTCCAGGTCCCCCTTTGCGAACAAGAAGATCCGAATTACCTTCGGTGGGATTGAGTAAAAAAGAGACCGACTCAATTCCAACATTGGAGTAGGCCACTTTCAGTGGATCAGTAAACTCATGAAGAAACCTCCACCCGATCGAAGCTGCATTGTAACGAAAGCCCTCGCTAAAATTGGATGACACTGCAAGCGAAAGGCGATCCGCGACGTGAAAGCCAAGCTCTCCAAAACTTAAAGATGAATGGGAACGAATTTTGGAAACAAAGGAATGTCCTCCCAACCAAAAATAGAGATCAATATTTGTCTTTGCTTCTTTTGCGGAAATTTCCACATCGGTGCTTTTAGCTTCTTGAATCGCCTTCCTGACAATTTCAGGATGGGCGACATACACAAATCCATTATCAATTCTTGAAATGGTACTGATGAGCAGCCCTTGATCATCGAAAAGCGGACCCCCAGAATTTCCGAATCCCGCAGTTAAAGAAAGGGCAATTGAATCTGAGGAAACTTTAGCGATGGCACCTTTGGAATAGAAGTAGCTCAGATCCGCCTTCGATTTTTTTCCTTCCATCGGCTGGTAAGTGGGTCTTGGATGGCCAATTGTAGATACGCTCAAACCAGGGGCGAGTCCACCATCATTGGGAAGCATTTTGAAGGAGGGTCTTGAGTTCTTTTCTATCTGTTTTTCTGCTTGGTTTTCTGTGATCTTAATTATTGCCACATCATTTTTGTCATCGAAGTGAACAACTTTGCCGCCCACAAATTCATTTTCTTTCATTCCGGGCCAGTTCAAACGCAAAGGACGGAGCCGGTCCACACAGTGGGCTGCAGTCAAAACCAGTTCATTTTCCAAAAGTGCGCCAGAACAAACGCCTCCGGCCGTGTAGATGATCGGCACCGAGGGTTTGATTTGATTAAAGAGCTCTGTTGCAAAGGAAGAGCTCTGAATGAAGAGAAGCGGCAGTAGAAGAGGAAGTATTTTGTGACCCATTAGTTTTGAGACCGAGTTTTAAGATTCAGTGGCAAACGCACAAAGTGGCGATAGAATTGAAAGCGACTGAGATCATGCTGCATCAGCACGGGCTCCCAAAGAATCTGCTGAGCACTGCTATTCAAGTTGATATTCAAAGTGATTTCTGCGGGTTCCCCGACAAATACTTTGTTAATGCCCGGACCAAGCACGATACGGTAAGAAGAATATTTTTTACCGCAAACACTCACTTCTTGAGAGAGGCTCCATGTCTGAAGAGAGTCCCCAGCTGAAATCAGCTCAGGACTACCAGAAGGCTCGAAGAACTGAATCAAACATTGAGAATAAGCCGCTGTCAGCCGACGCTGTATCCAAGCACTATCGTCGACCATAGTCGACTGGCTGCAGTCATAAAAATTTCTCGGCAAGGATCGACAAAGATAGCCTTTGTCTTGAAGCTGCTGCAGTTCCTTTTTGCCTGCGGCGGTACTGGCAAAAATGACTCTGTGATCTTTCGTCTGAAGGTTCTCTGCTGCTATGATATTGTATTCATACTCACCGGCCGGAACTGGTGCTGGTACCGGAAGAGCCCACGCGAAGCTGAAAGACAGGCAGGAAGCCGCAACAATTAAATACTTGGTCATTGCACGTGTGACGGTTTGCTTTAGTTTCATGTGTCCTTCTTCGCGTTATTATCTAGCTTGGAAACTTCGACTACGATCTTTGCAAGATTTTGTGCCGAGTTCAATATCTGTCGAGCACTGACCGTGTCTTCATCGGAGGGATGTCTTTTGATAATTGCATTTGCCTCTGCGCTGAGCTGCTTGAGATCAGGAACAATGCCCAGAATCATTTTCTTAAATTCTTCGGCCTGTTTCTCCGCAGCCCTGATTTCAACCCGAGATTGCTCAAGTTTCCGCTTGGCCAAACGGGAATCCGCGGACGAGTTATGCAGCTGATCGATCAGTCCCCGATAGCTATCACAAATCTGAATTAAATCCTTTATATTGTTTTTTGCATCTGTTCCGACATGCTCTTGAGTCAGCAAGTCGGAGGCTTTGCCTTTGGCTTCGTTAAGAAAGGTATTGATTGCAATTTCATCCATGCCACGATTCTGCCCGAAGATTCTCACTCAATGGAATAGTTTTTCCAAATCTTAGCAAGTTTTTTTGCCTCGGAGAGTCTTTGCAAACCCTTATCCAATTGGGCGGCAAGTTTTGCACTTTCGGGCCGTTTTGGGGAGAACGCGATAAAAAGAGGCTGCTTGACCTGACAAACTGTCTTAACAAACTGAATTCCTTTGAGCGGTTTGCTAGGAAGGGCTTCGAGGAAAGAGACCACCGATTCATCCTCAACGAGGACGTCGATCAGGCCAGCCTTCAAATCTAAAAAAAGTTTTTGCGTGGTATTTACGCCCTCAACAAAACGTAAGGGCTTGCCCCCGGATTCTTGCATTCTTGGAACCACAGAGTCAAAAGGCTCTCCGTATTTGTAGTCCTTCACTGCCCCGATTTTTAGGCCTTTCAAGGCAGTCCCATCAATGGATTTGATCTCTGCTGACCCTTTTTTGATAAAGAGACAAGATCGTTGAAAGCCAATCGGAGTCTCAGGAAAAATGAAGTCCGGGGCATCGGATTTCAGAGCCCCCGCAATCGCTGAGAACTTTCCCTCACGTGTTTCTTGAATCGCATTGGACCAATCCAGATTTTTATATACCAAACCTTTTCCGACCTTACCAAAAACTTCAGCAAGCACATCAATCATCGCACCGTTCATTCCTAGCTGGGGTGCACAAGTGAAAGGACACCAAGGGTCAGCCACCACAGAGACCGTGTTGGCGAAGGCAGAGGCAATAAAACTGAGCTGAATAATACTGCTTAAGATGAAATGAAAGTACAGGCTGCTTTTCAAAAATCCCCCCTCGGATGTGCATAAAAACCTCATTCATCATGGCAGCCTCTGGTTGCACTACAAGATCCTGAAAAGGGGCGGCAAAAAAATCTTGCGTTTGGGTCTAGATGATTCTCTAATTTGGATCCGGAGGTATTCAATGACTCGACTCAGAGTTTTTATGTATTTGCTCATTAGTCTCTGCTCCTTGGGCTCCTTTGCTCGCTCCGCACAAACTTATTTTTTTGACGGCTCGCAAGCTTCGGGAACCGAAAAATTGGGAAATCTGAGCAAAGTCGAGTTTGTTATTATTGACTCGGGCTCGAAGCTTCGAATGTGTGGGCTTTGGGAACTTTCCGGCGAACAAAAACTCGGCTTTAATCACTTATGGGATCTCAAAGATTCGGAAGTCTGGTCCTCGGGCAAAAATATAGGATCTTTTTTTAACGGCAATTTCCTAATTGAGCAAGTTCTGGGTCCGGGTCGATTTCTTTCCATCGACATCACTCGCTTTGACGAAACATTTTTTGAGTTCAGCTTTCACGATCCCGCACTAGGTTTTGCAGATGCGGATGGCTGGATTCGTGAGACTGGTTCGGACGAGCTTAAACAGAACTGCGAAGGTTCGCTGTGACAAATAAATATTATTTATCCAGAGGTCGAGCAATGCTTTCTCTTGCCACAATTGGCTGCCTAGTGATTGTTGGCTTTGGCTGTGGCCATAGCCCGCATGGGATGAATCATTCGATGGCAGGGCCAGCGTCAACGAAGGGTTCTAGTTTTGGCTCGCCACTCAGTCAACGAGCCGCAGACGAAGAAGTCGTAACTGGGGAAGTTAAAGAAGTCTGCAAGAAAAAGGGCTGCTGGATGGAAGTCGACAGCGGCAGCGGTCCCAACAAAGTGACCTTCAAAGATTATGGCTTTTTCGTTCCAAGTGATCTGATTGGAAAAAAAGTAATGATGAAGGGCAAATGGGAAGACGCGACCCTCAGCGTGAAGGAACAAAGGCATCTTCTCCAAGATGCAGGAAAAACTCAGGCAGAAATCGATGCCGTGAAAGAACCCTCAAAAATTCGCCGGTTTGTTTCTTCGGGTGTTGAAGTTCAGGAATGAAGCGCCTCCACCCAAAGCATGTTGCTCGAAAACTAAAATCACATCATGATTTTATGTGGGACTATTTTTTGGCCCTTGTAAAAAGTCTTTTCAGACCGGCTATGTTTTTCTTGGTGATCTTTGGCTGGAGCCTAATACTCGTTTTTGCGGCCTTATTTTATTTCGTGGAGAAAGATACCAACACCAATCTTCATTCCTATTTTGATGCCATCTATTTTGCTGTTTCTACGATGACCACAGTCGGATTCGGCGATATCAGTCCTTCGACAACCCTTGGCCGAATTGTTTCCATGGTCATGATGATGATAGGAACCGGACTTTTTGTGTCTTACACCGCACTGATCTCATCAACCATTATCAATCTTGAGCAACTGGCTGAAGCTGAAAGAAAAGAGTCCGACTAGTTCACTCCGGATCGAGATCGATGGCCACCACCCGAAGATGAATTCATAAACCAACCACCGAGGGCTCCACCGACCAAGGCTCCACCGATGGAGGTCGAAGTGCTGGCTCCGAAAAGCATTGGTAAACCAAAACCAATCAGAGCACCAAACAAAGCTCCCATCCAAGAAAAAGCATGCGCAGATTCCCCGAGCAGCAACAAAGGTATTGCACTCACTTTGCCGATTTCTGCTCTCAGAATTTTTTCAGCTTTGTCCTTCAATTCTTCGGGGGACCGAAGCGATGAAATCTTGATTTCTTTCTTGTTGATCATCCAGTAGGCCTCATTATCCCGAACTTCCAATTTGATAGTAAAAGACTTTTTTTCGAAGGTGACCGTCAGAGTCTCGTCGGCAAAGCTCAAACGAGGAGCTTTCTCTTTCCCATATCGTTCCGCCCAAATTTTGAAATCACTTTGAGCCTGCTTGGTCATGATTGGCAAAACGGCCTGATAGAGATCCATGATTGTGGAGCCATCATTCATTGATTTCATGGCTTCTTGAAATTTTTGCCGCGAAGCTTCGACCACAGTGGGCGCAGAGGCGGGCTCGCGCTCATTTTGAGTTGCCAAGCTGTGATGAGGCATTGCAGATACAAAAGTGAAAATGAAAGCCATCCAAGAAGGCAGCAAACGGAGCGAGTTATGAGACATAAAGTTCCTCCTTGAACAGGATCTCAAATTCTTTATAAGATTGATACAGAGCCTCGACTTAAGTTGAGTATTTTCCTTGGCAGCTGGACCTTTGCAGGACATGATCGCTCCATGAATTATTCAGAACTTAAAAAATCGGCGCAGCTGAACCAAGCTTTTTCACTTTCACCCGACTTGGATGTATTTGTTCATCACTTTCCTGGAAGCCCGCTTTTGCCTGGAGCCCTCTCAGCACTACTCCTGGCTGAAACTTTTGGTGGTACAAATTGGACTCTCAAAAAAATCAATGGATTTCGCCTGAGAAAACCATTGCTGCCCAATGCACCAATCTCAATAGACTGCACTTCACAGCAAGAAACTGAAACCCAAATTAGTTGTTCGGGAAAAATTTTTAATGGCAGCGACACTTTTGCTGACGGAGAATTTATTTTTGAAAAATCAAAACTTCCAGTAGCGAATGGCTCCAGTACTGAACCTACTGAATTGACTTGGACAGGTGCGAAGATTCGAGAATATTTACCGCATGGCGAACCCATTGTGCTTATTGACCTGCTTGCCTCTGCCATTTATCCCCAAGAAATTCTGGATCTGCTTGCAGGGCCGAATACAGCGGATTTAGATCAGACAAAGTTAGTCGGGACAAAAGTTCACACAAGGTCCAAGCTCAAGGCTGGAAATTTTTGGCTGAATCAAGGGACGCTACCGTCTCCGGTACTCAGCGAACTGGTAGCGCAAGCTGCCGCTTTAACTTTGGCGCCTTTTTTTACTGGCACTAAACCTCAGGTTTCTTTGCTTGGCTGTGACACGGAATATTTCGCCCTCGCTGGCGAAGGATCGACTATTGATACCTTTGTAGAGCTGACACGCGCCAAGCGCCTGGGCCAATCCAGCAATATGATGATCTTCAAAAGTGAGTGCCGCATTGGCGATATCAAAATCGCAAGCGTGAATTTAAATGCGATGGCGACTTTTGAAAAGGCGGTTTGAAGCCGCGCCAGTAGCATTGTGAAGCGAATTCTATTTTAATAGTAAGCGCACAATGGCCTCTACCGAAGTTACTCGAATTCACTTCGAGAAGTAATAGCAATATATTGCTATTACTTCTCGGCTCAAAATAGCCTCTAATCAGCCCCCTATTCACGATAGAAAGACTGGAGTCTTTTTCTGAACTTTTTTTGAGCTTTGCGAAGATCCAACAGCGTCAAAACTTTTGACATTCGAATTCCTAAATATGCTCAGCAACATTTAATCTTTTTTCCGAGGCGCCCCTTTGGCATTCAATTGGATTTGATCCCCCCACCCCGAGGTTCATAAAATGCATCCCACTTTTGTATGGAGGCTAATATGAGTTCAACGAGAAGCCGCTTTTTCCTTACCTTAGTGGCATTCTTTTTGGTTCAAGCCCTCTTTATCGCCTGCCAAGATTCGAAAGAGCTAAAAACCTCCTCGAAAAAGTTGGATCAGAAAAGCAACCCAATGTACCCGAAAGAAGAAGGCTGTAGAGTAAAAATTGTTTACCTTCCCCAAATACATGCAAACGATGTTTCTTCCAAGCACCCTCGTCTTTCTAGCGATTCCATCGATGAAATTGCGAGCTCTCAATTTAAAATTGCCAACTATATTAAGAATAATCCAACTGCTCCGGTTTTCTCAGAACAGGCGGGACAAACGATTTCAATGAAGGGTCCCGATAAAAAGCGTTTCGAGCAAGCTATTGAGGGCTACAAGAAAACCTTCCCGCAAGGACTCCCCGCTTTAGCGAACGACTTGAACGACGAGCAGAAAAAAATACTCGCAAAAAATGGCGGCGATTCTGCGGCGCTCATGTTAGGGCTGATCGATTCGATTCATGGAGTTACAGAATCGAGCGAGATTCAATCCAAAATGCTTAAAGAGATCAAAACCGGGTTGTCGCAAACTGCGGAAAGTCGTTTGGATCCCGATTCTGAGCTTTATAAAAAAATCTTTGATGAGCGTGAAAAGCTAGCGCTGGAGCAAATAAAAAAATACGTGATGGCGAATCCTAAATCGAAAAGTGTCACATTGATATTCGGTGCTTTACACGATTTCAGACGACACTCCGATATCATTCCAAGCGAATGTTACGAGACGCCTGACGAATTCGTAAGAGACATCCGATATTAAATTAAGTTTATGGTAGAACTCAAATGATCAAACCTTCAAAATTCATCCGATTGGGCCTGGCACTTTCTATTATTCAAGGACTTGCAGTCTCTGCCCAAGCGAACCCAGCTGCCATGGTTGGACGAATTAGCCAGCCCGTGAGTCTTCAGCAGGCGGGAGTCGATCCCGAAGCTCTGAAGTATGCTCTGGCTTGCAATGAAAAGTTCCAGGCCGTCCTCAAAGATTCCAAGGCTGACTTACAAAAAATCATTCTCGCCGACTATTCTTTGGCCATGGAAGAGCCGCGCCTCTTCGTGATCGAATACAATCGAAAGTCACCTCAAAATTCAACAGTTTTGCTGCGAACTTGGGTCAGTCATGGCTCCGGCAGTGGCCGAGTGGACGCTAGCCAACGCACTTCGCCGACTAGGCGTACTTATGCAAAAATTTTAACAGACGTCAAAGCAACGCAAACGACTCCGGCAGGTTGCTTTCGTGTTTTTGGCCGCGGGGAAGCCGGTATTATGAGTCCCCCCAATGATATGCTCAAAGGATTTTATGTCTCGGGTCTTGAACGAATCAATGAATGTGCTCACACCAAAGGAATCCGCATTCACGAATACCCCTTATTCAAAAATCCTGTGAGACTGCAGCCAAATCAGTGGATGTATTCCACGGTCACTAATTCCGCCGGCTGCATGCGAGTCGATAGCCAGGAAATTTTGTATCTGAAGAAGCACATCAACCCGACCGAGGGTAATTTGCTCGTGAATTGCCCGGGCCAGCCCCGTGCCAATCCAGAAAGTATTGAAACGCGAGCGGGCCTTCAGTTTTACACTCAGAAATCAGCCATGGAATTTGAGAATGAAACTTTGGCCTACCAGGGTGCTTATCCCAACCGTGTGCCAATCGATAATACGAAGCTGACGAAAAGCAAGGGTCGAAATTGTGAAACAGACACTGCCGCCACTGCGCAAAGACAGACCGTGCAAGTGATTCCTAAAAGACAAGAAATCAGAACGATGGATCAGTCTGAGCAAGAACGGATCCGGGCTCAATGGAGCAAAATTCAGATCCGCTATGGGCAATAAATTCAATGGCAAAATATTTTAAGTATCTTCTAGATAGAAGATCCAATTTTCTGGAAGGAATAAAGATTCTAACTCGTCTGCCTTTCCTTGAGTCGTTTTTTCGAGGGCCGCTTTAGCTGCGGCAACGCAGACAGGTTCCGTACTCATCATCTGGCCGCTAAAGCTGAGTTCTGCGAGAAGCTTATGGTCAGATATCTTTCTTAAGACCATGGATTTTCTGCGCGAAATTTTGCAATAAGCCAGACTTCCACCAAGCATGGGAAGCTGTATTGTGTGTTCTTCTCGATCTTCAGCAAGAGCAATCTGACCATCCCAAGAAAAATCTAAAAGACTTGTTAGTATCATCTTCTTCGGTTCAGCCAATGAAGAGGGATTAGAAAACTGAGTACTGCTTCTCGCAGACCAATCAAAAGTCATTTTTCTTTCACACCCTTCTTCATTTGTCGAATGGTGATTGGAATAGGTCAAAGCATAGCAGCGATGGGCCGCATACTGGGTTTCGTATTGTCCTCCATCATCGCTGCTGCACTTGGATCCTTTGGAAATCAAAACTTCAGGGGTGCCAAGAAATTCTCCCGCTCCCAATTGCATGGGGGTATAGGCGATAGGATCTGTGAATACACCTTGAACCGATCGGCAGGTCATAGTGATCGGCGGGGTTCTATTGTCATTGTCGTGATCAACATTAGCATATTGGCAGTCATTCACTTGAAATCCAGGACCATAAGAGCCAGCACCATCAGTAGCTGAACAGGTTCCAAAACCCAAATGAGCCCAATTCTGAACATGCACCGGTCTTCCGTCTTCGGAGCTCACGCAGCCACCCACGCTGAGAGTTCCTCGCCAGCCAAAGATACCAGTTCCTTCACCCGGCCAGACGCCAAATTTTTTCTCAGCCCGACACATACTTATGTTTACATCTTTGTTCCGAATCCGCTTGGTGGTATTACTACAGTTCTGTTCATCCACTAAAGCAGTTGCGCCCGTCTTCATCCAGGGCAGATTGTAAGGAGATGCATCTCCCCCAAATCCTCTGGGTGTCGTGAAGGAATGGGAACCAAAAGTGAGCGGGGTGCCAGCCAAAGATGGCAATTCTGCAATATGAATATGTGCTAATGCACGAGCGAAATCTGGCGAAAAACCAGTTTTGTAGCCACAGGCACCGATGCTGCTTGAGCCTTCACCAACCCAAACTGCCAAGATATGGCGATCTGAATTTAAAATGGTACCCTGGTTGGGACTGCAGCTTATGGCGCTCATTTCAGGATGGCAAAAACCTGTTTTTGGCAAAAAATGTTTTCCTTGGAACTTTGCAAAAGTCAGTTGTGAATCAGAGCATAATCCATCATTGCAGTCGTAAGCGGGGGTCTTATAGCCAACCGGAATCGATCCTTCATAGGGACTTACCTTCCAACTGCCATTTAGATTGAACTCTGTATTTGGAAGTAAATTGGGTGACGAACCAACTACCCCAGCTATGGCGGAAACATTGACGATAACTTTGCCCTCGTGATTGATGGACAAATTGCCAAGACTCAAATTGTCCGATAAGACGATAGTGGAAAGCTGTCGATGATTGCCATCGAATTGTCTTTCACTTTGATCTTTAAAAATGATGAGAGCTACCTGAGAACGATCCAGTTTGTTATAAAATCCAAGTGTCACAGGTGCCCCTTTACCTGCGGGAAGGGTCACTGAAAAGCTGCCATCGACGCTCACATCTGAAATAGAGACCTGTGGCGGATTCGTCGATGCCGTGGCTCTGAATTCCAAATCTGATATTTGAAGATCATTATCTTCAACAGCCAAAGATCCAGAAAGAGTCAGCGACATCGGATCACCAGGCTCCTCTATCTCGTTGCCCTTGTACAGATTGCACTTCGCGACTCCTCGATGCTCCGGCAGACCACTTCCGGAAGATTTTATGGCTGCTTCGATCTCGCCTTCTCCCTTAGATAGTTCGGACACTGTCAAATCAAAGTCCACAGGTGAAGCTCTGAGTGTCGTGCTGAGTTCAGAATCTGAACCGCCAATCTGATTGAAAATGTTCCAAAGTTCCGCGATCGAGACATCATAGAAAAGAGACAAAGAATTTGTTCCGTTCCCCACCATAGGGGTTCCATTGATGCGTTCAAAGATGGGTTGGACTTGATTTTTGCCTGACTCGACATAGTGAACGGCGGTAGCCAGATTCCTTCGTCCATTGGAATTATTTCCACCAAAGCATGAAATGCGAGAAGCTGTGATCCTGTTCTTCAGCGACTCAAACTCGCCCCCACTCGCCACATAGCCGATGGCTCTTCGCACGCGAATTGAATTTTTCTCTCCGAGATGGCGGAGCTCCGAATAAAAAGCTTCATGAAGAATCAAAGCCGCTTGATTCATTGTGTTCATTTTTTCAAAAAGATCCAAATTCACAAAGAATCTATCTTGCAAAAACATGTGAACCACGATTTGCTCCACCTCGCAACCCGACTCTTTCTCCGGCTTCGCAAATTCAAAGGAATCCTTGGTGTCGTCGAAGCTAACCCCGCGATACCACCAAACTCGTGGGCTCTCCTTAAGAAATTCCTGTGCAGTTTCGTTCAGCCTTTCCACCAAGCGGAGCTCACTCATGTCGTAGCGATCGGGGCCGAGCCCTCCCTGATCATGAACAAAGGAAGCTCGGAGTCTGAAAATTCCGGTTTCGATTTCGGCCCGAAGATGTTCGGAAGTTTGCTCCAAAGGATCAGGAATTCTGCGTCGATAAAGAACCCGAGCTTCCCACAGATCCAGCAGTTCCACTGATTTGATGCTTTTATCGGGATGACGGCAAACGACCCCGCGGCCACCACCGCCATCATTAGGACCTGACTTAATTCGAATCAGTGATTTGGCTAGAGCTGCACTCAAGGACAATTCTAGAAATAAGAAAACAAATAGGAAAAGGATCTTCTGCATATGGCATCTCCCTTAGCTTTTACTGGGCTGATAAATAGACTCTGTTTCTAGGGATAAAGTCATCTGAAAATCAAAGCTAGGATTACTTGCTAAAAATTCAGACACAAAAATGAATCCAATTCATTTTTTTACTTATTTGCAATAGATATATAGACTTATGAGAATCTATGATTTCGATAATTATAAAGATTTTGTGCGCACCCAGATCAAAAGCTATCCCAGACGGGGCCATGGACAGCTGTTAAAAATCTCAAAACTTCTTGGCGTGCATTCGACCATGCTGACCCATATCCTTAAGGGCGATTCCAATTTCACTATTGAGCACAGCCTTAAACTTTGCGACTATTTTGCCTTGGGGAAGTTGGACCGTGAGTATTTTGTGGCACTCGTTCAGTTGGAGCGAGCTGGAAATCACCAAACTCGAATTTTCTTTCAAGATCAACTTGAAGTTCTAAAAAAGAAGGCCCTGAACCTCGAAGAAAGACTCAATACAAAAAAAGTTTTGGATGAGAATGACCAAGCCATTTACTATTCGGCGTGGTACTATAGCGGCATTCGCTTGCTCTCCGCGGTCACCAATCTTGGCGGCTTTGAATCCGCTGCGGAAATTTTAGGGATTCCTTCTTCAGCTGCAGCGCGAGCTTTTCGTTTTCTTATTAGCCGGGGTCTGCTGCGCGAAGAAGGAAAGTTTTTTGTTCCCGGCGAGACGCATACCCACGTGGCGCGGGATTCCCAGTGGGTCACCAAACATCATTTGAACTGGCGCCTGAAAGCCATCGAACAATTGGACGAAGTGCAAGAGGCAGACTTGGTCTATACCAACGCGATTGCACTTTCGAAAAAAGATTTTATGAAAATTCGCGAGGAGCTGGTGCGCTTTATCGAAAAATACAAAGCCATCGGTGATCCCTCCCCCTCCGAAGAGCTTTGCTTTCTCAACATTGATTGGCGGCACTTGAATCTCAAAGCCCAGCTTTAGATCTCGCGCGCCATGACTAAATCAATCTGTTCATCTTCGCCAAGACGAAAAACATGCTGCCCGACAAAACCGAAACCAAACTTTTTGTAAAAGGCCTGCGCTTTATAATTTCGTTCCCACACACCCAGCCAAAGAGTTTGAAAGCCCTCCGCGCGCGCGATTTGTACCGCACTTTCCATCAATGCAAATCCAACTCTCTGCCCCTGAAATCGTGAATCCACGTAAAGCCTCAAAAGCTCGATGGGCCGAACTCCATGAACGCAGGGATCAGGCTGAGCTTTCAGCAGATGATAAAAACCAGCGGCCTGATTTTCAAACCAGGCCAGGGCAATCTTGCGATTGGGATCAAGAATTTCTTGCAGCTGCTTTTCCACACTAAAGGTCTCAGACAAGTAGGAATCCATGTCCTCTTTCCGATTGTCTTTGGAAAAGGTCTCTTCAAAAGTCTTTCTTCCGAGTTCAGTGAGGATTGATGCATCCGTCTTCAGGGCTGGTCTAATTTCGATCATACTGAAAGGGTGCCGATTCAACACCGAAAGTCCAAGCACTCATTTTGCACTCCTTCCCTAGCTATTAAAAATCGCCTCATTCCCCAAGTCGAATTTCGATGATTGAAATACCACTGACGGTCCATCATTTGGTTCAGCCCGACAATCGCTTTGATTCCTGGAATTTTAGATTGCAGATATTTCAGACTGATCACATACACTTCGATATTTCGATCTTCATGAATTCCAAAACGAATGGACTTTGCTCGATAGACCCCGACAGTAACCGTTTGGTTGGAGCCTTCCGTCACCTCCAGATTTCGTACAAAGGTGAAATTTTCTGGATGGGATTCGACGAAAGCAGTGTCAACCACAGTATTAGTGGCACCTGTATCGAAGAGGCTTTCAACTTCTTCACCCTCTTCACCTCCTAACTTGATAGGAAAGCCAAAGTGCCCTCCGATTTCTGAAGGGTATCTGTTGAGTTTGAAAACAGAGCCACTGAAAGAAACATCTTCAGAAAACCGCTGGGTCTTAAAATCTATTACAAACTCTTTTTCAAGGAAAAAATCATTCCCCAGCAGGCAAGTGAATGGGATCTTGTTTGCGGGCTTACGTCCGATCACATTTTTATTTCGTACCCAGGTGCCAACCTGAACATTCGATTCTACCAGATCAGTCACATTTTCTTGGCCAGAGACCCCTCCTCCTTTTTGTTCCCCGACCTTCAAGTTATTTGGAACCAATTCTTCTTTCGCAAGTGTGAAACGTGCTCCGGTATCAACTATGCAGGTCGCTTGATTTTGGTCGAAGAGTACTGTGGCCTCTATATGCTCCAAATCCATAAAGAGATCTCTCTTAAATCTGAAATCAAAACCAGATGCCTGGGCTAAAGTTGTCGCCATGACCATAAGTAGTATTTTGTAACAAATCCTCATAAAGAGTGATCTCCCTTCCCAATGGAATGCTCAGGCAGGGACTTATTTCAGAATCTTATTGTCGGACAATAACAAAATTGAAAGTATACAAAAGGTATCTGTTTTGTGATACACTAGGATAAATAGGATAAAATGTGAACTCGATGGCACTAATTCGAAATCTCAAATCAGAGCTCAAAAAATCCAGAATTTCCTATCGAGACTTGGCGAAAGAACTCAAGATAACCGAAGCCGGCGTGAAGAAGATGTTCACAAGATCAGATATTTCATTAGCTCGGGCAATCGAGATCTGTAAAATTTTGAATCTCTCGCTTTCGGACCTCATTGAAGACTCGGCCAACACTCATCGGGGCGAACTCAGATTCACTGACAAGCAGGTCGAGTTCTTTATAAAAAATATTCGCTACTTTCACTTCTATATGAAACTAGCCTATGAGCAAAAAACCCCGATGCAAATCCAACAAGAGCATCATCTTTCGATAAAATCCCTCAATACTTATCTCAAAAAAATCGAAGAAATGGGATTGATTCGTAGACACCCGAAGGATCGGGCTCAAATCGTCGGAGGATTTCCAATGGCCGTGAACACGGGCGGCACCGCTTTGGAGCATGTGAAATTTGAGATCATTGAACGGCTCCTGTTTCGTCTTAAAACCACCAATGAAGGTACTTTGACAGGGGCGGGTCTTTTCATTACCAAACAGGAAACAGAAGAACTGAAACAAAAATTGGCCGAGATACTGCGAGACTTTACCCTGCTTTCGAGCAGGAACAGAAAAAGCCGTCGCCGTGAAGCCACCGAGGTCAGCGTCATGGTGGTGCAAACTTCAATTTCGATGTTTGACGGGATCAAGGAAATTTAAGGAACCGGGCCCTATAGAGCGACCTCACCAAGGCATGCGCTCGCCCTTGTGAACCAGGTGACCGTGAGGAAACAGGTCTCGGGCCATCGTTACCAGACCAACGACGGTACTCGCACCATTGTCAACTTCCATTGGCGCCGCTTGAGTTCCCAAGTCGGTCTTGACCCACCCGGGATGTGCAGCGGCGACAGCGATCTTCTTGCTCGCTAATGTCTTCGATTGAATCAGTGTCAGCATATTGAGACCGGCCTTAGACGTCGAGTATCCGACAGTCATAAAAGTTGCGACGTGCGGCCAACTGCTGTCGGCAGAACCTATTGAGCCAAGCATTGATGAGTGATTGATGACCCGTGCGTCCTGACTCAGAGAAAGAAGTGGCACCAGAGATTCTGTGATTGCAAAGGGAGCGATCAAATTGACCTCAAGAGTTCGTCGAATTTTGTCTGAATTAGTAGGTTCTCCGTCCCACTCAAGTGCGATCCCAGCGTTATTCACAAGGACATCGAGCTTACCGAAAGTCGTTTTGAGATAGCTGGAAAGTTCGGCGATGTCCTTAGAACTAGTCACTTCGAGTCGAACACTATGGGCATCGCAACCTAACGCCACGAGTTCCGCTGCAGCTGCCGCACCGGCCTTTTGATCACGCGACGTGAGCACAACTGTGTAACCAAGCAAACCGAGCTGCCGTCCAATCTCCTTGCCCAATCCCTTGTTCGCACCCGTAACCAACACAACTTTGTCGTTCTTTTTGTTCATAGTTTTTCTCCCCCCAATAAATTCTTACTTAAATTATAGCTTTGAAGTCCTCGACACTTCAAATGCTAGAACCAGATATCTAATTTTGTAGAGTCAGCCTATGGCCTGAGTCCCAAGTTTTGCGGCGCCTTGATGCTCCAATTGTTAAGATGTTCAACCACATGCGGTGAGCCTTCATCGACGCGCGTGAACTTTTACTCTATTTCCAATCTCGTGATTGAGACTTTCTCATTAGACTTCAATACGATTTTTGAGCACCGAAGGAAGATAACTTTTCGCCAGATCATCGTCGCGCACCAGATCTACTTTAAATGCGAGACGCGACTCTTCGGAATTTTCTCTGATACGGGAAATCAATTCACGCAGAGAGGCTTCATCCTGCGGTGCTTTGTAAAGAATATCAATATCCGAAAAAGGCTGATAAGTTCCCATGGCACGTGAACCAAAAATCCACACGACGCAACCAGCGTCCTTCAGAGGCTTGATAACAATTTTGGAAAGTAATTCGAATTCTGAGTCGCTCAGTCCGAACTTCATTTTTTCTGCAAGTCCTTCAACAAGCGCTCTGCCTCAGGATGAAATCTTTTCGCCACCTCGAAAACTTTTTTTGCGATGGCTTCATCGTAGGAATGTGAAGTTTGATTTCTCGCATCAATAAAATCGAACCAAGCTTGAAGGTCGGCTACCAATCCATTGCGGGCCATTTCACGCAATGCAGGTTTCGCGGCGGCAGTACCTGAACCGAGAATTTTCATGGAGACTTTCCAAGAAAGCTCGATGCCATATTCAAAGCGTTGAATACAGGCATCGCGAAATGCTTTTTGCTCAGGGGAGTCGGTGCTCGCATTCTCGTAAAGCTGTAAAGACTCATGGAGAGATTCGACAGCTTTTTCGAGTTCCTGAAGAGATGTGCTCAAATGATTTCCCCGAATAGTCTAAGTGAATAAATTAGTTAACCCTATTGTAGGACTTTAGATGATAATGGAGAATCGAAAAAGCCACTTATAGAAAAAAAGTGGCGGGTTCGCCGCACGGAGAGTAGTTCTAAAGGGTTACCACGAATTTTGTGCTCAAGTAGCACTGTCTTTTGGAGGCGCAAACCCCATTGCTTGCGCCTCGCAGCAAATCATTTTCTCGGAAACAAATTAACCACATTCGCAAACGTCGCTTCTGGCAAAGCCTCTTTTTTCGGCCTTAGATCAAGGGCCTCAGTCGCTCCCGCCTCGTCAATTCCAGCCATTCGGACGTAAATCATCATGGTCTCTCGGTCTTTCCAACCTCCGACTTTCATCACCTTGGCCTCGGGCACACCCGCCGCCAAGAGATGAGTCGCGAAGCAAGCGCGGAGGGTATGGAACTTGATTGGCTTCAGCCCTTCAGAGACACAGAACGCCTTCAGAACCATCGCTTGCCTTCCTTGACGTAGCTCCCGCATGACAGGGAAAACTCGTCGCCCATGCTCATCCGAGCCGAAATCAGTTTCCAAATACTCCACCAGAAACCAGTAAAGCTGGCTTGAGATTGGTACCGTTCGCCAATAGCGGCCTTTCAGATCCCCATAGCTCTTGGCTTTTTTCTTCCATTGCCGCTGAACCCGGATTGCTCCGTAGGTCTTCACCGCTTGGCTCGAACGATCAAGTTCCAGCGCCTTCTCGCGCGGAACAAGTTCCATGTCTTCCTTTCGGAGTCCATCGAGTTCAGAGGCGCGAAGACCCGTATAGGCATCCACCATCCAGATCGGATACCACTCGTGCTCGGTGACTCGCGCTCTCTCGAGAAGGTCCGCAAACTGATCCCGATTCAATATTTCGGGTACGGCTTGCTTATCCCTTTTCGACAGCTCAATTCCGAACAGCGGCGAGTGATCCTTCCCAAGAATCTTCCCTGCTTCGATGGCCCACTTGAAGATGACGTTCACAGTCGTCTTGATCTGATAAAGGCGCCGAACGGATGCTCCATCTTTTCGGGCGTTTTCAACCAGCTGGAAGCCGTCACTGACCGTGAGCGCCTTCGCCGGTTTGTCCAACCAATCCGAGGTCCAATTCTTCGTGAGCGCGATATAGTCCTTAACGGTGCCTTCGTCCCACCGGTCGGAAGGGTATCGACGATACCACTCCTCCCAGGCCTCGACGACTTCACCCCAACTCATTCCGTCATTCTCTCTTCGGGCAACTTCGCTACAGGCCCACTGGTACCACTTCCAATCAAGCCTGTCGGCTTCGTCCTCGGAAGAAATCCCAACGACCTTTTTTTGAGCCCGAACCTTTCGGTTCTTACGACTTCGAACATGCACGTAGATCTTCCAGAATATTTTTCCACTTTCCTCATATTTCGTCTTGCTCATCAAACACCCCCAAATGCAAAAGGAGCCGTTTGAATAAGCCGATCTAAGTCCGCCTTCCTGAAGTACAGCCGTCGCTGCCATTTGCGAGCTTTCAAAACACCCCGCCAAACGGCATTCCGGATTGCACCCTCTGAAGGTTTTCCATCGACCTTACGAAATTTCCGCAGATAGATTGCAGCGTCTTTCGTTGATAACCACAGTAGATTGTCAAAGAGCGTGTTACCCGATTCCACGCCTTCCGACTTGGAATCATCGTTTTCTTTACTCTTCATCAAGCTATCGTTCCTCTCTGTTTTTTTCAAGATTTTTACTTCGAATCGCATCGCATTTGCGCTCGGATTTTTTAGAGTTTTGCAGCTGAAATCTGCGACGCTGCTTGCTCGGAAAGTTGAGCGAAGAATTCGTCCATCGTGATCTGGCCGAACTTGGCACAATAGGCGCGGTAACTTTGCTCCATTCGATCACGCCCGGTCAGACTGGCCTCCTGCAATTCAGCGACATCCGCAGCCGAAATTTTCGAGATCAACTTGAGCAGAAGCGCATCCATTTTCACTCGCTTTCCATTTGGCTTTTTGTTCACCTTCGCAAGTTCGACGAGGAGCTTTTTCCTTGTCTCAACTGCGACACGAATCGCAGCAGAAGTTGATTTTTTTGTGATCGGCTTTGCGGCCTTCTTTGCTTCAGAAGTTTCCATGAAGGATTTTCCTTTGTGTGAAACCCCATCCGCCGATCGTGGTAGGAGGAGAATTAAATTTTGAGTGCGCCTCGAATTTTCGTTGGCGTTTTAACTTACATACTGATGTCAGGACCGCGCCCGCGATCTTTACCAAGATCGCCGAGCTTCAGAGGTTTTACCTCAATGCTGAACGGGTCCAGGTGCCGCTTCACTTCATCAAACGCAGGCCCATTTCTCGCGGCCTCATCCGGCTTCGCGGATTGCGCGATGTGGACCTCTGTAATGTGCGGAAAGAGCGCGAGGATCTCGTTCATGCGCCGAGGCATTCTGCAGTCACCCATCAGCACAAGAAAGCTCGCGTCTTTGTGCGCTTGGTGCGACGACTGGCCTTTAAAAATGGCGAATTCAAATGGATCAGAAAAGACGAAAAGCTTTTTCGACCGGCTCACTGATTCTAGGAAAACGCCGGCATGATTCCCGTGGCGCTTCGGGCTCCACTTGCCGTCGCCGGCCTCCTTGAACTCAAGAGCCGCGTCACCTTTTTCTCCCAGAAGCCACACACTCGAATCTAACCCGACGATCACATTCTTGCCCGGCAGAAAAGTTTTTTCCGCCGGGCCATGCACTCCATGATTCTGGAGAAGCCGTCGCAGGGCGTGCTCGGATTTTTCCCGATCCGGTTTTGCCTTTGGAACATAGAACGACTGATAACCCCGCTTGTAGTCCCCCATGGCCTGTTCCAAAAGAAGCAGGCGCGGGTTCTTGTTGATCTTGGCCAGGGCGCGCACATAGTTCGTTTCATCATGGATCGCCACGAACTGAACGATGCCGCCCTTCTGGTCGTTCTTTGTATTCGTCCAGGAATTTCCGTCGATCAACACGAAGCTCTTACCTTTAAGAACCGTCTTCCCATCTTTGTTGATCTCCGTCTGGATTTTGTGCTCTTTGCAGTATTCCAGAATCTGCAATCCCTTCGCCTTCTTCAGCTCATTATAGAGAGGACCACCGCGTTCATCAAAAACAGAAGGCAAGTCATTATCAACTGACCGACGATCCACTTTCGTAAATTTTCCGTAATCCTTTGCTCGAGCTGCGCGGTAGCTTCCTGATTCAGAAAGTAAATCGCTTGGAGTTCCCAAAGGATTTCCCTTGCTGTCGAAGGCCGCGCGCAGATCTCCACGCAATTGATCTCGCAGTCCTGGCACTTTTGTAAACCGCTCATCATTCTCCCTGAAGGCCTTCATCAGACCTTCTTTGTCGAAATTTCTACCGAGTGTCTTCCCGCGAATCGCCTTCTTGTCGCCATAGGAATAACTGATGTTCTTTTCTTCCACCCGAGCACGCACGCCCAGCTCATCCAAAACGCCGACATATTCGTCAAAACTCGTCGTGGCGGCGCGGGCGAAGTCCACTTTCTGAACAAGGTCGGCGTACCAGGACTTTCTTCCCCGTTCGACCATCTGGCGAACTTTTTTCGGCATGTTGACGTCCGGTTCATTCACTCGCTTTCCCATCTCGGAAAGGCCGTTCTCTCGGCAAATTTCGTTACTGATTTTATGCAAGCGCCGGACATCTGCCTTCTTCGTCGGGAGCACTTTTCCCGTTTCGGAATTCACCGTGCAGATGATGATATGGTTATGAATATGATCCTTGTCCGTGTGCGTGGTCACCCAAGCCAAGTGACCGGGAGCCCACCTCTCGGCGAGAGCCCGGCCCATTTTATTGTACGCCTCCGGAGAATGGAGTTTGCTCTCGCTCGGCGACCAGGATTGCGTCAATGTTCGAGACTGAATCTTGAGGTTCTTCTTCGGAAATCGCGCGTGCTCGGCCTCGATTTCTTTGACCATCTCTCCAGTCACTCCCTCGGGACTTTCTTCAACGGAAGGTGACGACCTTTCTTTCGAAAGATACTTCTTCATTCCCTCCGGTGAGCGCACCTTTTCCAGCTCAACGAACGCCACGATTGAGTCCCATCTGTTTGCGAAGATTCAAAATATCCACCCACACGGCATTGAACGACTGACTCCATCCGGTCATCAGGCCCGAGTTAATCTTCGTCGCAATTTGGTTCAAATTATTCCCAATGCGCTTCAGCTCGACGATGACGAGGTCGGCGTCTTCGCGCGTATAAAGCGCGCTTTCCAGATCAAGCCGGTTGAACGTATTTTGCTTCAAGATGTCTGGGATCGAAATTCCCAGCGTCGCCTTCATCTTTTGAATGCGCCTGTATTCGGTATCGGTAAACCGAACGCAGGACGCAGGCGCTCTTTTCGCTTTTTTATCTTCGTTACTCTCCACGATTTCCTCTCCTATGTTTTAATATTCGAGTGGCCGGCTCGATTGTTGGCCAAAAAATCAGTCTCACTACTTCAAAGCCGCAAGGAGCGCTTTGAAAATGGTCGTCAGCCACCCTTTGGCTTCCTCCTGATCGATTCCGGTTTCCGCCACGGCCTTCGCCGATTGCTGAACCGTCGCGTTCAATTCTCCGATGGCGCGTGCGACTTCTTCACCCGCGTCGATCGCCGGCACCTTAGTTTCGCTCATCTTTGACCTCCTTTTTCGTCGTTTTCAAAATCTTCGCCTGGATCGTTTCGTTGGCCCTCATCAACTCTTCAAGTCCCAGTGACAAATGCGCTTCTGCTTTCCGCAAACTCTCGTTTTCCGAAATCGCCCGCGCTATTTCAGGCCGCTCTCGCTCCGCCTGGAGCTTTTCAATGAGCGCATTTTCCTTCAGCAAAATTGCGTGAATGGTTTCGTCTTTTCTGTGGATGCCAGCGCAGGCGGTGAGCCCGATTGGTGAAGCTATTGCGATGATTCTGACTGCTTGAAAAAATCGTTTAAAAAAATCCTTTGTGCTGGTTTGGTCTTGTGGCTTGAGCATTTTTTTCCTTTGGTTTTCGGTTTTTTAGTTCTGGTTCTTTTTAGGGCATTTTGGTCTTGGGCAAGATAGGGCGTGGATATCCCACACCCCAAAAAAAGTGAGGGCTGGCAGCCCCCACGCCCCCTCGGTCCGGTCCCTGCGGGACCGGACTCCGGCGTTGCCGGAGCTTCGCCTCGAAGGCGGCCTCGCGGCCTTTTTTCCTTGTTGAGGGCTGCGCCCCCAAACCCCCGAAGCGGATTTCAGCACTTTCATGGATCTTAAATTCAAAGAACCGCCTTCGCAGCCGCCGACAGACTGCCAGCACTTCCAACCTCAACACCGACTCCGGCTGCACCTTGAGCATTCCCCAGAAACTCCGGTGCCGACTCCTCGCGATTTTCGCCAAGCATGGGCTTCAAGAACATGAACGCGGTGCCCGTGGTCAGCGTCGCGACCAGAAGCTGAAGCCACGAGTAGATGGAAAACATATAGTAGAGCCGATGGCTCACGACGCTCGCGGCATACATCGAGACCCCGTCGGACAGTTGCCCGAAGGCCACCATAGTTTCCGACGACATCGCGATTCCAAGCATCAAGTGGTAGAGAAGTGTCCAAAGCGGAGTCCAGAGCAGAACGGAAAAATAGATCCAGAACCAGACCAGCAGAATTCGCCACTGTCCCGCGACGACGAAAAACATGAGCCACGGAAAGGCAGCGACAAGCAGCATGCGCACGAAGCCCGCGACGTGCGGCGCCCGCGACAGATGCTCGCTGAATTCCTGGGATCGACGTGCGGCTTCAGAGGCCCCCTGAAGCTCGCGGAGTCCCAGCGTCCCTAGAATTCCATCCCAGCTAAAGATGCGGCCCAGAACTTGAAATCCATGTCCCGTAATTCCCGGTGCCTCCGCACCTTTCTGAATCCCGAGGCGACCTTCGGTCTGGTCGGCATAAAAATTCGCGAGCGCCTGCGAAGCAATGTAGTTCTTGTAGTATCCAGGGTCGAGCTGTCCACCATACGAAGAAAGAACCGCGACCTCCCAAGGAAGGTGATCCGAGAGCCCCTTGGTTTGAATTGCGGCATAGCTGTTCAGCTTCTGAACGGTCGATTCTTTCACCTCAAGGCAATCTGTCGTCTTTCCCTCCCCGAGCGAAAGACTCACATCCGAAAGGACTCGATCCATTCCATGACCCGCTTGAAAGAATCCATCTTCGGCGGATCGGCTTCTGCTTCGATCAAGGCTTGGGATTATTTTCGAAAAACACTCATCGGTGTAGAAGCGCAACTGGTCGCGGAGCCCCGAATCTTCAATCGTCGAGATCCCGGCGTACATGATCGCCTTATAGAACATGTTCGGCGCGGTCAGCTGCGAAGCTCCCTTCGCGAAGACGCCGTCAATGACGCGGGAAAGAAGGCCGGTCAGCTCCTCCGCGGTGCTACTCATCAGGTTAAACACGATGCTCACCCGGTACTGGGAATCCACGCCACCCGCGTGATTCCTCACATAGGAGTTCTCGGCCCAGTTCTTTCCCTGGAAGTCTTTCACTTGCGCGTCCGTCCCCACCCGAAGAATTGCGAGGCCCAGGAAGAGACAGGCAATGACTCTGATTAAACGCGAAAGCGGGATTTGCTTCCGATCAATGAGCGACCCTGGCAAATAGCGCGAAATAAATTTCAGGAGCGTGAAGAAGAACATCGCTCCAAAAATCATCAGGACTAAACCCTTGAAGAATGTCTCGCCCGTAATGACCTCGATGAATTTCGCGTGCAGGCTCAGGCCAAGCAGCTGGTAGAGAGCTTCATACGCGGTATTGGAAAACATATTCCCCTCAACCTTTCCCGGGCCAACGAGCGTTGATGCCGAAATTTATGGGAACAATGACGTGGTCGATCCAAGCCGACCAATACAGTTGCCCTTGTTGCTCGATCAGAAGCCCAAGGATCCAATGCCCGCCGATCCTCAGCTCTAACCGTTCCCATGCCTTCAAAACGATTTCGTCTACCACCCAAGCCCAATCCTGGTTCAGTCCTATTTTTCCTTCGGGTTTGAGATTCGAGCTCATCGTCTCCTCGCGTTTTGATCACACAAAATTCCGTCCGCGCAGTCGAAGAACCGGCTTCGGGCCGAACTGGCATCGAGTTCGAATCGATCTCGGGTGAGGCGCTCCCGCGATAGATCCAAATGAAGCGCGTCGCCTTCTTGATTGATCTGCGACATCACTTCATTGAGTGTCGAATTTCCCGCATATTGTGCCACCCAATTTCCTGAATACTGTGCCACTCGATTTCCATGATTGTGTGCCAGTCGATTTCCTCGATGTTGTGCCACGTTATTTAGAATCCTGAGCAGT
>Ga0247843_1000752_pt1 | contig 73250 bp, 69 predicted proteins | sample LaCruzMarch2017__FD_192420 | JGI IMG/M metagenome (GOLD analysis project Ga0247843, IMG submission 192420) | Freshwater microbial communities from meromictic Lake La Cruz, Castile-La Mancha, Spain - LaCruzMarch2017_8m | ecosystem: Environmental > Aquatic > Freshwater > Lake | place: Spain...
GAGCTTGCTCGAGAACTAGTTCTCAAAAATCCTGGTAGCCAAAGCGCATTTCGCTGCCGAGCGAATGTTCACAACGCGATGAATGATATCCCACAAGCTCTCGCCGACTGTGATGAGGCAATTAGGTTAGGAGAGGCGGCGCGGTTCCCCCCGGAACCACATGATCTTTGTCTACGTGCACAACTTCATTATGACCTTGGTAACTATCAGGCTTCAGAATCTGATTGCACAAGAGCATTGGAAATTGGAGAGGCAACCAAGTTTCATTATTACGACGAGCACTGTCATTTTTTTCGTTCCGTGGCACGCATCGGTTTACGCCAATACGAAATGGCTTTTGAGGATGCAGATTTCGTGAAAGATAATTTTGTTATTTTTACGAGACGAGACGGCAAAGTTACCAAACAGGATTTAATGAAGCGAATTGTGGGAAAGTCGAAATAGTTTGGCCCTGAGGGTTCCCGTGCAGATCGGACCGTGGGGAATTCAGTCGTATATTGGCCGTTGGCCTGGTTCTTCTCTCGGCGGCAGATGGATGAAAAGCTATCCGCGCTGTTCTGGCCTTCGATCGCTTCTACAAAATGAATGGATGTGAATTGAACTGAACTTGAATCGAAGGCAACCAAATCACGCTTAGGCAAAACACGGAAAAGAAAAACCCCCTGTAATCCTTAGCGGGTTGCAGGGGGTTCCAAAAAAATCGCTTAAATTGGCTCAGGATCCCGGGGTGATGCCCATCTTTCCTAAGATCTTGAAGTCATTCATGAAATCAACAATATCAACCAGTTGAGGCTGACGCAGCCGATACCGAGAGAACCCAAACGATCTGTTTGTAGCTAATGAAGGCAACTATTGGGCAACCAAATCCTTTAGTCCACGGGCGACCTTGCGACTTGCGATCTTGAATTCAAATTGTAACTGAGTTACAATTTTTAAATGACGGCCAGGCCCAAAGCAGAACGCTTGCTGGAGCAAATACGTGAAAAAGTCGAGGCCGGAAAGCTGCGGTATTCGGTTCATGCCGGGGAGCGCATGCTTGAGCGCGGAGTTATCAAGCCAGAGATCGAGTACGTGCTCAAAGCTGGCCGGCACAATAAGAGCAAAGATCAGTTCAATGAAAAAGAGAAGGACTGGGATTATGCGATCGAAGGAAAAACCGTAGATGGAAGAAAATTGCGTATCGTAGTTGCGATAGTGGCCCCGAACCTTCTGGTGATTACGGCAATTGATTTGGATGCAGGAGATTGACGATGGAAAAAAAGACGGTGAAATTTTTTGATGATTTCGGATTTGGCTTTCAGGTCAGGATTTTCAACGCCCCGCTTTTGAAAGTTCGTGGCGAGTGGGTGCTGGATGTGGACCAGAGTAAGCTTCAGAAAACGCTTCTTCTCGCTTTAGCCAGCAAGCCCGTTAGACTGACCGGCAACGAGATTCGATTTATCCGCAGCTTTTTTGAGATGACCTCCACCGAGTTTGGGGAGAAGTTCGATGTTTCCCACGCCGCGGTGCTTAAGTGGGAACGCGCCCAGGCTCAGAGAACCGAGATGAACTGGCCCACGGAAAAGGACATTCGGCTCTTCGTTGCTTCCAAGGTTCAGCCGAAAGCGACGGGCTTTGTGGCTGTATATAAGGAGCTCGAAGAAAAAGCAGATGATTCCGAAATGCTCGTGAAGATAGATGGACGAAAAGTCGCTTAGTAATATTTCGATTTTGGCTCAGTTGTTTCGGTTTTTTCGAGACAACCAAAGGCAACCATTTCAAAATCAGAAATGAAAAACCCTTGAATCCGATCACGAATCCAAGGGCTGAAAAAATTGGCTCAGGATCCCGGGGTGCTGCCCGTCGGTCCTAAGATCTTGATGCCATTCATGAAATTAATAATAACGAGCACTTGGGGCTGACGCGAACGATACCGAGAGATACCAAGCGATCTGTTTGTAGCTAACGAAGGCAACCACCGGGCAACCAAACTTAGAACCGCATCTAGGAAGTGGCCTTTAGGCCTCATTCTGCCCGGTTCATACCACTTTCCTCTTTCCGGGATCTTTCTATGCCTCTCGGATTTTTTCAGATTCAACAAAGAAAAACTCAATTGGCAAATGCGAGCTTGGAACCGAGTAGAGCGCGAGCATTAACTCCGTAAGTCGAAGTTCGTGATGCCGGCAATGTGCTGGTAAAAGTAATTCTCGATACTCATGGGGATCGAGAGCGCGCCGCTGAGATTTTGGGCCTGCCGCGGGCCACGTTTTTTCGAATGGCGAAGGAGCTAGGATTGGTTCGTACTCGGCGACAACGATCGATGGAACTAAGAAATCCCGGCATGAATTGAAATGTGTTTCCGAATTCTCCAAATTGCCCGTTCAAATTAAACGGCAAATAGACATCTAAAGTATATATAGATGTAGGCCGATGGCGTTGACTGGATGTGGCCCAGCGCGTTTGCCTGATCTTTTTTAGCTATACACGCAGAAATTTATGCTCTGACTCTGCGTATTCGCACAAAAACGAAATCCAAACACAAAGTAACTTTACATGCGTGCAACGCGGATGTTGCAATCTGCCCACGATAAATTTTTTGGTGGAATGCTTTTCGGCCCTTTTGCCGTCGAGCGCGGAGGGTCGTATGAACAGATTCGTTGCCTGGCTATTTTTCTTTTGTCTCTTCTCTTCAGCTGCACACGCGCGGCCTCACGGTTTGGCAAGTGGGGAACTAACGAACCTAGAGATCTTAATCAAGCTAGGAACATCGCCCGGCTTGGATACTCTCGACGTTGATGGCGCCTGGAATCCCGGCTCGGGGAACAACGGGATAAATCCAGTTTCCGAAGGAATTGTTTTCAGCTTCGATAATGGCCGTTTCTTGCAGGCCTTTGGCCCGGGTTCGTTCACGGCAATTTCTGGTGGCTACCGCTATCTGGCGCCTACGGGCTCGTCTGGAATCACGCAGATGAAGATCATGAACAATGGCACTTTCCTTGTGGACATCCGCAAGGCGGATTTGTCCGGGCTTCGCACGACGGCTCTCGGGTCGATGTCCATTACTGTCGGAGATGACATCTTCACGGCGATTCCGAACTCAATTCCCGTTGGTAAAGTGACTGGGCCCACGTCGGCCGCTGTCGGTGAGCTAGTCACATTGGACTCTTCCCAGAGTTCGGACTTCAACATGCAAAGCCTTTCGTATACGTGGTCAGTGGTGAGTGAGCCGCTTGGGAGTAGCGTTTCTCTTTCCAGCCTGAATAACCCGACGACATCTTTCTCGGGCACACACCGAGGTGCATACGTTCTGAGAGTTGTTCCCAATGACGGATTGATAGATGGGGTACCTGCTCTAATCACCGTACAAGTGGAAGATGATCTCGAAGATCCCGCGCCGCCTCTTTCCCATGAGAATGGGATCATTACTTTAAGCACCAGCCAGGAAAGCTACCTGGTTGGCGAGACGGCCGTGTTGAATTTGCACGAAGATATTCAAGCGGGAAATGGCACGAATCGTTATTTTTTCCGCGCTACTCTTAATGATGCCCCGATCACATTGACGGTAGTGCCTGGGTCGAACGTCGATAATATTCACACCACTGCTGCCTTTCAAGAGCCAGGGGTTCGCACTTTTAAGGTCGATCTATACTTGGAGAATATTTATCTTGCCGTACGCCTCGCGCAAGCCATCGAAGCCCTGAATCAAGATATAGCAGCTGTCGACGCGGCCTTGGTCAATGAATTCGATAGCGAAGCGATCAACAGGCTCAATGCACAGAAGGCATTTGACCTGGAGCAAATCGCAATTTCCCAGCAGCAGCAGGAACTGAATCGTACGAGAATCGGCGCGACAACCCTGGTCCAGTTCAACGTTTCTGAATAACTAAAGCTTCCGTTCAATTAATCGAAGGCGTTCTATGAAAAATCTCGCTCGTCTGTTAGTCCTTTTTTCCCTCACTGTATTCGTTTCGGGTCAGGCATCTGCCCGCCCTGTTAACGACAAGGCCAATAGTCGAGCGCTAAGCCTCATAGCTAGACTAAAGGCCAGCCCTCATAAACATTCACAAATTGCCGCCGCGCCGATCCTGAACTTTTCACTTTCGCCCTCTACGGCGCTTCAAGGGCAGAAAGTTTCTGCCTATATTCAGTCCGACAACAATTTTGTTGGAAGAGAACTTTCCGTAGATACGAAAGTGAATGGGGTAGCAAAAGGAACGACTTACAGTCCTTCTCGCGGCCTCTTCGTCTTGCCGCTCGGCCTTCAGACCGAGGCCCGCACGAGCTCGATCGAAGCCACGCTGTATCTGGAAAATACTCAGAATAATGTTGATGTTCGTAACGCAGTCAAAGCGCTAGACGTTGATATCAGGCGTTTGACGACGAGCGTAAATTCTGAAAGAGATGCCACCAAAAGAAAAATCTTGGAGAGCCAGCGCAGCGAGAAGCTCGCCCTTAAGAACGAGCTTCTCGCTCAGCTCAAAAAGTTCCGCTATAAAGTCGGCACTCAAACTTATTCCTACAAGGTGCAGCCTGATAGCTCTTCTCCCACGCTTCCCAAGGTCAGCGCGATTGCGCCTTCTTCGGGCGACGTGCGCGGCGGCACGAAAGTAATTTTCAGCGGATCTAATTTCTCGCCGAACTTCAGCGTATTTTTCGGCGGAGTTCTGTCTCCCTCCGTTACGTATGTGAATGAAACGACCGTCTTCGCCTATACCCCCGATATGGGCCTTCAGACTGGCATCAAAGATGTCGAGCTTCGCTTCAACGTAAGCGGGTTGGTTTCTAATGTTGTAATCCCCGGTGCCTACTTTGCAACCAACGTAGTGCCAGCGCCACCGCAGAAGCCGATTGCAATCGCAAGCGGCAGCCAGCGCATTCGCCTCGGAGAAACGGCCGATCTAGACGGCTCCCAAAGCTACGCAAATCGTCAAACCGCTCTCGGCTACGTATGGAAGGTTGTCTCCGCTCCGAACAGCTCCAGCTATACGCCTGGGCAAACGCTAGGAACCACGCAAAGCATCTCGATCGAACCAAGCGCCTTGGGCGCATATGTTCTCTCCCTCACGGTCACAGAACTCGACACGAGTGAGCATCTCGTCAGCGATCTTTCGATCGTCCAAGTATACGTAGGAAACGCACCAGAGCCTGAAGCCGCAGCTATCGTGTTGCAGCGAGGAGACAGCGGAACGTCGCAGATCATAGCGAATGATCCTGATTTTGGCGGAGCGAGACTTTATTCGATCCTCACTCCTCCCGTACATGGCACGGCATCGGTATCTTCGGCCGGCCTCGTGACCTACGTGGCGGGCTCAAGTTTTATCGGCCAAGATCCTTTCACGATTAGGGTCACAAATCAGTCCGGCCTCCATGGCGACGTGATCATGCAGGTCAAGATCGTCGAGTTCAATCAGGCTCCGACGCCTTCTGCCCCAGGCATCGAAACCAACACGGAGCCTGGAACGACCCAAATCACCCCTGGCAGCCCCAATCAGAATCTCACCCATACCTATTCGATCGTAGTTCCCCCTAGCCACGGTACGGCCTCGGTTTCCGCGAGCGGTCTAGTTAACTACGCATCCAGTTCGGGCTACGTGGGTGCAGATTCCATGATTGTAAAAGTAACAAGCAGCGCAGTTCCGCCCTTGTTTGGCCTGGCTGAAATAGGCGTAACGGTAAATTCGAACGCCACGCCGCAGGTTTCAGCGCAGGATATTTTCACCATCAACGGCCGCACGGCCACTTCGCAAGCAAGCGTAGTGAATGAAGGAACGCAGAGCGGGTCGTATTCCGTCTCTGCCCCTACGAGCGGAACCGCTTCAATTTCGAGCTCTGGTTTAGTTACCTACGTGCCCAATGCGGGCTTTGAGGGCACGGATACTATCGACATTTCTTATACGGATAATGGCAATCCAGCACTCACCGGTAGTCGCGCCATCACTGTCGCGGTAGCAAGCCAGCCCGTTGCCACGGCGCCTGCGATTTCGGTTGCCAATGGCGGCTCCTCGACTTCACAGATCTCGGTTTCTTCTAATGTGCTCGGCCGAACTTACATTTTTGCAATTGCGACGCCTCCAGGCCAAGGCACGGGATCCGTTTCCAACACGGGGCTTGTCTCTTATACCCCGGCAGCGCCTTATGAGGGCGGCGACACGTTCACGGTTTCCGTTACTGACTCCCAAGAACCTGCTCTCTTTACGACGGCAGTGATTCCCGTAACTGTGACCGCAAACCACGCGCCGATAGCATCCGCACCCGCGATTTCGGTGCAGGCGGGCACGAGTGGCATTTCACAGGTGGCTGTATCAGACCAAGATCCAGGCCAGTCATTCTCCTACTCCGTCTCCTCAGCGCCCACGAGCGGCTCGGCCACAATTACTAGCTCTGGCCTAATCACATATACCTCGACTGGGTTTTCGGCCACGACGGATGCCGTGGGTATCACCGTAACCGACAACGGCACACCCAACCTCTCGGCGACAATTTCAGTGCCGGTAACTGTGACCGGCACGGCAAACCAGCCGCCCATCATTGCAGGAAACCTATTCTATACGATCCGTTCCCAGGGTTACCCGACCATGGTGAACCTATCTACGGCATCTGCAAACTCGGTTTCGGACCCCGATGGCGCGATCTCTAGTATGATTTGGAATTTTGGAGATGGGACTCAGGAGAAAACCTTCGATGCCTCTTCTGCGAGCATAAACCACAATTATGTAGCTACGGGCAACTTCACGGCAACCCTGACGGTTACCGACAATCTAGGTGCCTCGGCCTCGAAGCAAATTTCGGTTGCGGTAGTAGACACCGACATACCGACCGCCAAGTTCAAGGTAAGCCCTTCAAATGGCGGCGGCGGCACAGTTCCATTGACCGTAACTTTCGACGCATCGGACGCGAGCGATTCAGACGGGATCGTGCAGTACCGGTGGCGTTTTGGCAATAATGCATCCGATATCGTGACCACCAATCCGATCATTACCCATACGTTCACTGCCCCAGGAAGCCCGAATTTTAGCTATGCTGTTCGCCTTCGCACACGCGATGCCAACGCCGCTCAAGGTGAAGCCACGGTGAACGTGACAGTAGGAGGCACGTCTTCCGGCAGTCAATCGATAGCTCAGTTCGTCGTAGGCCCGCCGAGAGCCGTCGTACTCGGAACGCCCACTACCTTCGATGGTTCAAGATCGTTCAATCCGAACATAGGCGGCACTGTTGCGACCTATAACTGGAACTTTGCGAATACGTTTACGTGCCCGAATCCTAACGGAGGATGCACGGCTACCGGGCTAACGACCAGCCACACCTATCCTTTCGTAGGCAGTTACTTCCCAAGCCTCCAGATTGTTACGGGCGGCGGCGGAACTTCTACGAGGGTTCAGCTCGAAGCAATTGTACTAAACCAGGGTCACGCGCCAAGAGCTGTTGCGAGGTTTGCTGGTACGAGCGGGGCCGCGCCATTCACGTTGAACGGGCACGGGGACGAGTCATATGACTACGACGGATCACTCACGAGTTACACGTGGTTCTTCACGGATACGCCAGGAACTCCATTCAATGGATCAGTTCAATCCCACACGTTCTCGGCCCCTGGAGCATACTTCGCGACACTCCAGGTACGCGATGCCGACAACAACACTCACGCTATCTCCACGCCAATTTGTGTAACCCCCACGGGAGCCTGCACCGGGCGCCGGGATTTGCCTTACGATCCGGATCGCGAGTACCAACGCCAGATTCTCTCGGGAGCATGTGCCGCCGAGAGTGGAGAGGCTTGCTCTGATCTCGCGGATATGTTCGCCGAGGACGGAAACTCGTACATGGCCGAACAGCTCAAGATTCGGGCCTGCGGTTTTGGATATCAAGCGGCTTGCTCGCGCTGAGAGCTACCGAAAAAAAGTTTGAAAAAGTGAATGTAGTTTCTGGAGAATGTTTGCAATGAAATGGCTATCAATTGCTTCGCTTGTCGTGACCGCTGCGTTTTGGACGGGAAGTGCTTACGCCTTAACATGCCAATTACGGTCCAACGTGAATGACGGGCAAGTTGTGGATGCTCCCTTTCGTGTAGAGGCTAGTGTTGAATGCAGCGATCTCGAAGCACCCGATTCTTTCTTAACTTATCTATGGGCGCCACCAATGATCCCGGCTACTAGTCAATCAGGATGGTTCATATTGGATTTCGGAGGATCGAACGTCGGGCCCGTTGGTGTCACCGAACTCGGCAACTGCACCGAGGGAAACCGGGAACTAGTCTGCAATCCAACTGAACCGGGTTGTGGGCGTGACGGTCGCAGCATTCCTCTTTTTGACCAGAAAAAATTTCGCGGTGCGGATGTCTATAAGTCGTTTAAAAAAGTTTTTGTTCCGGAAAGCAAGAATGGAAAGGACCTGACTTGTGAGGTGCTCGATCAGCTGAGTTTAGACCCAATTTTTGTTACGGGTAAAATCGGTTGCGAGCCAAATTGTTTTGCTCCGCCTGTTCAAGCTCCTCAAGGTTTTCCATTAAATGCCCCTTGCCCCGTACCACCGTCGCCAGCAGAGCTTCCCGTGAGTGTTCCGGGCACGGATCCCGTTTCGTTTCCCTCCTGCGACAGGCCAATAACGTCCTTGGCAAATCCGGTGAACGCTGTCACTGGCGCTATGTGGCATCAAAACACGGATTTCGTTTTGAAAGGGCGAACCAAAAATACCGGCATCTCGCTAACGCGTACCTATACCGCAGCACCCGTCAATCGCAGGGGTGCCTTCGGATACCGTTGGCAATTCGGCTATGAAACAAGCATTGCAAGAGTTCCTGGCGTTGGGCAACTCGATCTCGATTGGATTGATGAAACAGGTGGGCCAAACAGGTATTTGCATCAAGCAAATGGTTCATTTCAAAGGCCAGTCGGGCAGGCAGCGGTTCTAAGGGAACTGCCAGACCACTATGAACTGCAAAAAAGCGACAGAACCGTGCTTTTCTTTTTCAAGACGAATGGACCGTTCGGAAGATTGTACAAAATCCGTGACGTTTATGGTGAAAGCGTCGACTTGGTCTACGATGACAACGACCGATTAGAGTCAATTTCATCGCCCTTTACCGGTGTTGTTGCCTTTACTTATAACAGTTTAAATCTTGTCTCGTCGGTAACCAGAGTTCGAGACAACCTTACTTACAACTACACGTATGATTCGAAGTTCAGACTCGCGTCGGTACGCGACTACAGGAATCGCGAATACTCCTATTCGTATGTTGATGACAAAGAATCGCTGGCTTCCAATGGGTTGTTAGAAACAATTACCGACCCTATCGGCAGACGGCTGGTTTTTACCTACGATCACCTCGGCAGGTCGAACAATCAATTTGAGCCTTTGGGTGGAGTTTGGAAATTCCAGTATGGCGACAAGTCTACAAAAGTGACAGGCCCCAATGGATCCGAAACACTTTATTCATTCGACGAAAACTTTCGAGAAGTGAAACGCGTTACCGCGGACGGAGGTAAACACTTCAAGGCGTGGACTGATGGCCGTTTGACGGCGATTCGATCCGAGTTCGGAGGAACGTCAAAGTGGACGTATGATTCAAATGGAAATGCCACGTCAGGCCTCGGCGCCGGGGATCAGGTAGCAAAACGGACGACGTACGACTTGAATTTCAATGTACCCATTATAGTACTGCCCGCCGTTGGAGAGGCGAGCGAGTTCGAGTTAGATCCAATCACCGGAGATGTAAAACAGCTGACGCGCGGAGGGCTTTCGCTCCAGTTTACCTATGATTCGTTTGGGAATTTACTTACCACGTACAATGGAAAAACCAATTATTCGAACCAGCGAAATGCTGATGGGTTGCTAACCTTCATTTACGACGCTTTCAATCCGCAGACTTTGACTTACGACATTCGAGGCCGAGAGATTAGCCGCACATTTCTGAGCGGCAGAGTGTTGACGAAAACCTATAACGACGACGATCAAGTATTGGTTTTTACGGATAGCCATGGCTACATCTTTGAAAAGACCTACGATCCGGCGGGGAGAATGCTCACCGGAACCCTTGGAACTGGAACCTCGACCTTGGGCTACGATGGCTTCGGTCGCAAAAACTCCATCGTACATTCGGATGGAGCTAGCGGCTCATTCCAGCGGGATCTTCTCGACCGCATCACTCAGGTTACTTGGACCGGGCCGACTCCGATCTCCTTGGCGCTCGGCTATGACTTGGCCGGGAACATCACTCAGCTAGAGAGAGAAAATAGCTCAGCCTCGACGATTGCCCATGACGCGGTTAATCAGATCCTCAGCAGCACTGGCGGCTCAATCGAGGCGAGGAGTTTCACCCTCGACCCACTTGGAAACCGCCTCCAGGATTCCGTGAATGGCGCTGGGTCGTTTGTCTCGAACTTTCTGACCAGCAACGGCACCGCGAGCTTCCTCGCCGATCCAAATGGCTTTGGCGATCTCGTGCAGGAAACGAAAGCTGGGGTGACGAAGAACTACGTCTATCGGGCCGATGGCCGAGTTAGCGGCTACCAAAGTGGTAACCTCCAGGTGGCGTATTACTACGATGCCCTGGGGCGGCTTGCTGCGAAGGCCATCAACACCGGCGCTAGCAACTTCACGCAGAGCTATGCCTACATTGGCGATAGAAGCAGTGTGCTGCAAACCAAAGCTGGGGACGGCACGATCACGAGCTATCTGAGCGGCCAGGGGCTGAACGAGTATCTCGCTGAGTTAAAGGGCGGTGTTTTCAAAAGCTACGTAACTGATTACCTCGGCTCAATCTTAAATTCGGAAATGGCTGGATCAACACATCGCTTTTCTCTCTTCGGCGGGCCAAGCGGAACTGCGTTATTGAGTGCGACTTCGGATCCAGCGAGCTTTGGCTATGCTGGAGGCATGCATAACCGAGAGTCCGGAAGCACGAAGTTCGACTGGCGAGACTTGCATCACGATACGGGCCGCTGGGGAAGTATGGATCCGATTGGAATGGCAGGGGACGACCTGAACTTCTATCGGTACGTTGACAACAATCCGCTGCTCTTCACTGATCCGGATGGCCTCGCAAAAATTTGCAAGTATGCAATTGATGCTCCTGGCATTCCCGGAGCGGTTGGTGATTTCACGAATACCGAAGGCGCGCATGAGCAGGTCTACTTTGAGGACAAAGAAGGAGGGGATCTAGGGTTCTATCCCACAGCCGATTCTTCCTACTGGTGGGGCAAAGGAGAGTTCGTTCCATCGGGTCGGAACAGCACTGCTGGGATGTCATGTGACGCCAAGAATTATGATGACGCCCGAATGAGAAAGGCAGTCGACGCAGTAAAAGCACAGAATGATCGATATACGCTAATTCCAGTGATTGGCAATAACTGCCAGTCCATGATGGATCGCGTGCGAGATCGCTACGGATACATTGAGCGGCAAGAAGAGTTAGAAAAACAACGGCTGAAAAGATAGTAGGAGAGGCGCAATGACTCGCAAGCAATCACTGGTCGGAGTCGCTCTAGTTGTTGTCGGTTTGATCTGTGTCTACGGATTCTACCTCAACCAAGCTCTGCGATTTTCTCATGGGCGAAAAGGAATTGACGCAAAGGTGCGCACGACGCTGGCCGGTCTGGCCGCGACTGCGAAGTCAGATCGAACGGCCTTGCCTAAGGCAATGGCGGACGCGTTCAGTGGCGCCGAAGAATGGTCAGCATTCGAATTGCGCCTCGCTGAATCGAGTGCTGATTGTTTGAATCTCTCACAAAGCTGCATTGTGGCTACGTCAGCTACGACGTTCCGGGGTAAGGCCGATCTTTATGTTTTGGACTTGCCTTCTGGCCAGGTTCACGAGGTTCAGCGTGCTGGCCCCAAGTCCTTCGGAGAGTGGATTACATTTCGGTAGCCGCCCGAAAAATCCCAGCCCGCAAAACTGTCACCCATGTCTCCTGCCTCCGAACCCTCGAACCAATCCCGCTTCCTCGCCCTCGCTACCTCCCCGTATTAATCTCCCCCTCTTAAAAATCCTGAATCTCTCTATCAAATAAAAATCCCCGCCCGTGCCCGTTAAAATAGAACCGTCTCTCTGACCACTACCAACCTACATAATCTCATTATGTTGGGTGGGAGTGGTCAGAGAGCTTTAGAGGGGCTTTTTTAGCGGGCACGGGCGGCGCATCGCTCGAAGATCCTTTAGAAATCTCCGTCGATAACTCGCTGAATTTATTTTCCATTTGTGGACCCAGAAGGGTCCGCAAATCGCTCTCTCCTGTACTGGAGCAAATCAAAATCTCTACTACAAAAATGGGGGGATACGACTCCCCCTTATCAAATTATTTGCTGCACGCCTGAAACATCGGCAGTGAAGAACTTTTATGTTTTGCTGGCGGCCGGGAACATCTGGCCGAAAAAATTTGCGCGACTTCTCTTATTAAAAGAAGAAACAGCAGCTCCATAGCAGCCTGTGTTTTAGGTGCTTGAAAAGAGGACTCAGCTATTAGAGCTCAGACTTTCGCGCCTTTAAGGAAAGCGTCGATCGTCTGAAACAAAATGCGCTGCTGATGAATCGGCAGTAGCTCAATCCTCGTCAGTCGCCTCACTACCTTGAGGGAAAGCGGGCCGTCGTTATTAGTCTTTGCCTTAATGCCTAGAAGCTCGTCAGAAGACACGTCGAGTGCTTGGGCAAAGCGAATGACCATCTCATGGTGCATTCGAAGGCGGTCTGTCTCGTAGTTAGTAACGAGGCCCTGGATGATGCCAATTCGTTTTGCTAGCTCGGACTGGGTGAGTCCACGCTCTTTGCGAAGTCGAGCAAGGCGTTCACCTAGAGATTCTCCGGTGACGCTCTTTAATGGCGGAAGCTTGAGTCTGGTCTTGGGCATCGTGCCATGGAATATAAGCCTGTTTTTCAAGATGCCTCCTCGGGTGGCTTGACGAACAATGTATGATACATTAACTTTGGTTGAAAGTAAGGTGCAGTTTTTTATTTTTAGTCGCTATTGACAGGTTTCAGGAGGAACGCGCCGTGGCAAGGATACCTGAGGAAGAATTAGAGAGGCTGAAGCTGGAAGTGGACTTAGCCGCTCTGGTGCGCAGCAAGGGCATAGAGCTGAAGCCTCACGGCGAGAACCTAGTAGGCTGCTGCCCGTTCCACGATGACCGCACTCCGAGCCTCGTAATTACTCCTTCCAAGAATCTCTGGCACTGCATGGGAGCCTGCTCAGTAGGCGGCAGCGTAATCGACTGGGTGATGAAAGCTGAAGGCGTTAGCTTCCGCCACGCGGTCGAGCTGCTCAGAGAGGGTGGAGCCGCCGCACTCCTCAAGACCGATTCCATCAGGGTGAAGGCCACGATCCCGCGTCTCGCGCTGCCCGTAGACCCAAATGGCGACGAGCAAAAGCTGCTGCACGAGATCATGGCGTACTACAAAGAGACGCTGAAAAAATCACCGGAAGCGATCGATTACCTAAAGAGCCGCAAAATCTATAACGAGGAAGCCATCGAGAAATTCTCCATCGGTTACTCCGATCGCAGTTTAGGCCTGCGCCTCCCGCACAAAAACCGCGCAAACGGCCAGGCGCTCCGCTTCAAACTTAACCAGCTCGGCCTCTACCGAAGCAGCGGCCACGAGCACTTCCGAGGCTCCGTGGTGTTTCCCGTAACTCGCGGCCAGGCCATCACGGAAGTGTATGGCAGGAAAACCCGTGATGATCTCCGGGAAGGAACTGCCTACCATATCTACCTGCCGGGGCCGCACAAAGGGATCTGGAACGAGGAATGTTTATCGTCGCCAGAAGTAATCCTCTGTGAATCGATCATCGATGCTCTTAGCTTCTGGTGCCACGGGTTTAAGAACGTAACTGCAAGCTATGGCGTCGACGGCTTCACCGATGACCACCTGGATCTCTTCCTGCGCCACGGCGTCGGCAAGGTGCTGATCGCTTACGATCGTGACGAGGCAGGCGATCGCGGAGCTGAAAAGGTGGCCGCTTTACTCTCGTCGGAAGGCATCGAGTGCTGGCGCATCGAGTTTCCAAAGACGATGGACGCCAACGAGTACGTGCAGAAGATGACTCCTGAGAAGACGGCTCTCGAAGTGGTCGTGCAGAAGGCCGTGCTCATGCAAAAGCGCAAGAAGGCTCCGCCTATCGCTCGGCCCGAGCCAGTGGAAGCCGCGCCCGAACCGCTTCCGCCTGTTGCTGTTTCTTTTTTAGAAGCGGTTCCCGAGCCTGAGCTGGTCGAGGCTCCGGAAGAGCAAGCGCCGGCGCCGGCGTCTGCGACCGAAGAAGCGCCGTATGTACCGGAGCAGCCGATCGCTCCTGGTGCCAAGTTAGAAGTGCCGACCGAGATCAAAGGCGAAGACGTTTTAATCACGCTTGGCGACCGTGAGTATCGAGTGCGCGGCCTGAAAAAGAATCAGAGCTATGAAGTGCTGAGAGTGAATCTGCGCGCTGGGCACCGCGGAGTGTTTTACGTCGACACGATCGACCTCTACAACGCCAAAGCACGCGTGAGTTTTGTAAACTCTGCCTCTGAGGAGCTGGAGCTGAAACCCGAAGTGATCAAGCGTGATCTCGGCCGAGTGCTAGGCCGCCTCGAGGATCTGCAGGCTGATGAGCTCGGCAATCTGGTGAAAGAGGAAGCGCCGATGCCCGTGCTGCGCGATGAAGAAAAGATCGCCGCAATAGAATTGCTCCGTGATCCGAAACTCGTGGAGCGAATCCTCGCTGACTTTAAAAAATGCGGCGTAGTAGGGGAAGAGACGAACAAGCTCGTGAGCTTCCTCGCTGCTGTTTCCCGTAAACTCGATGATCCGCTCGCCGTGCTGATCCAATCCAGCTCTGCCGCTGGGAAAAGCTCCCTCATGGAAGCCGTGCTCGCCATGATCCCGGAAGAAGAACGCATTAAATTCTCCGCGATGACCGGCCAGAGCTTGTTCTACATGGGGGAAACCAATCTCAAGAACAAGATCCTCGCCATCGCCGAAGAGGAAGGCGCATCGGAAGCTGCCTACGCGCTGAAGCTCCTGCAATCCGAGGGCGAGATTAGTATCGCTTCCACCGGAAAAGATCCGCAAAGCGGCCGCCTGGTGACCCACGAGTACCGCGTAGAAGGCCCTGTGATGATCTTCTTAACCACCACGGCGATCGACATCGACGAGGAACTGCTGAACCGTTGTCTCGTGCTCACGGTGAATGAATCAAGGGAACAAACCGAAGAGATCCACCGCCAGCAGCGAACCCGCGAAACGCTCCAGGGCATCATCTTAGGCAAAGAGCGCGACAAGCTCCTCGTGCTGCACAAGAACGCTCAGCGCCTCTTGCAATCGCTCAAAGTAGCCAACCCCTTCGCTGAGCAGCTCACCTTCCTATCGAGCAGGACGCGCGCAAGAAGAGATCACAAAAAGTATCTCACCCTGATCCGCGCCATCGCGCTCCTGCACCAGTACCAAAGGCCGCGAAGAACTGTGGAAATAGACGGCGAGATCATCGAGTACATCGAAGTGGTGCCGGAAGATATCGCGCTAGCGAACCGCCTCTGCCATGAAGTCTTAGGCCGCTCTCTTGACGAGCTGCCGCCGCAGACGCGCAGGCTTCTCGGCATCGTGCAGAAGATGGTCGAGGAAAACTCAAAAGCCCAGGATATCCAGCGCAGCGAGTATCGCTTCTCGCGCAAAGACGTACGCGATTATAGCGGCTGGGGCGATACGCAGGTGCACGTGCACATGGATCGGCTGCAAGGCATGGAGTATCTCGTCGCTCATCGTGGTGGGCGTGGCCAGAGCTTCCTCTACGAGCTGCTCTTCGATGGCAAAACCGAGAAGAGCCACATGATGGGTCTGGTGGAAAACGTCGCGCAGTTGACGCCGCGTTTAACCGATTTAACGCAGCATTTAATGGGGTCAATTCGGCCTCAATTCGGCCCGGAATCGGGGGGGTATGTGACCCCCGAAATCGACTGCGAAGCCGCCACTGACAATGATCTCCAGGAGATCGACGACAGAAAGCGCAGAAACGCTGCTCTCCGGGCTCTCAACTCTCGCGAATCGTATGTATGACCAAAGACGAATTCGAACTCGGCTGGAAAACGTGCAAAGAGTGGATGGAGTCGGCGCACTACTCGCGGATCACGCTGAGAACGCGTGAGGCCCAGCTGGTGCAGTTTTTTGCCTGGGTGAGAGAGCGAGGCCTCTCTCGCCCGATCGAAGTGACCTACGCGCATCTGGAGCGTTACCAGAAGCATCTCTATCGGCGATCGAGCGAGCAGTCTGGCCAGAAACTCTCGATCCGCACGCAGGTGAATCACCTCAACACTTTGAAATTTTACTTTCGCTACCTAAAGAAGCACCGCCTAGTCGTGCAGAATCCCGCTGTCGACCTCGATCTACCGAGAATCCCGCGCACGCTGCCTAAGCACGTTCTCTCAAGTGAAGAGATCGAGCGAGTGATGAGCACTTGCCACCTCGACAGGCCCTACGGAGTGCGTGACCGCGCGATCCTGGAAGTGCTTTACTCGACGGCGATGCGCCGAGGAGAAATCTCCAGCCTCAAGCGCTACGACATCGACTTTACAAGCGGCATCATCGTCGTGAGATTGGGCAAGGGCAGGAAAGACCGCATGGTGCCGATCGGCAAGCGCGCTCTCCACTGGCTGAAAATCTATCTCGATACCGCGAGGCCGATCCTCCTCGCTGGTAATCCAGATCCCGGAACAATTTTTATCACTGCGGATGGAGAGCGAACTCTCAACGCCGACGGTGTAGGCGGTGTCGTGAAGGCTGCGCTGAAAAAAGCGGATCTCGCCCAGTCCGGTTGCTGCCATCTCTTTAGGCACGCGATGGCCACCCACATGCTAGAGAGCGGAATCGACTTGCGCTTCGTGCAGCAGATGCTCGGCCACGCCTCGATCATGACGACGGAGATATATACCCACGTCTCGATCAAGCGGCTGAAGGAACTGCACTCTCGGCTCCATCCCACAGCCGAACTGGAATCAGGCGGCGAGGATGGAAATATCTAGCTTCTTGTCGATGGCCTTGAGAAGGCGCTCCAGCGTCTCCACGCTAGGCGTAGCCTTGCCCTGCTCGTAGGCGGCATAGGCGTTAGGCGAAGAAGATCCGAGTTTTTTAGCGGCCTCGCGCACCGTAAGCCCGTGCTTCTGGCGAATCCGGCGCAGCATATGAGCGAGTAGCAGGGCCGAGTTATTGGCCTTTAAGAAGAACTGATCCTTGCCGTAGGGAATCACCTCTACGGAAAAGCCCCGGTGATGAACGCCGCTCACCACGATATCGCCCGCCATTTTATAGGCTTCCTTCTTGCTCATTCCCTGCGTCATGTAATCGAGAAGGGGAATCTCCACGAGCCAGAACTTGCCGTCTTTTTTTAACGATCCGCTGAGCAACATGTTTACTTCTCCTTCTTCACTGCCGGATAGCGGTCGGCCACCCGGATAATCTTCTTGGCTAAATTCTCGTTAACTTCTCTGTGCCGGGGAACTTGCTCGATCTCCTGGCCGTTGGTCCAGGTGTCGTGATTGCCGCCGTGCCTGAGGAAGTACCAGCCCCGATCTTTAAGGGCGGCTTCTAAGTCCCGCTTCTTCATTTATCCATTGTACAATAATCACTGTACAAAGGCCATTCCCATTTCTAAGCCAAAACTCGCATTAGGGGTCTCGCAAATACTGCCGTGTAAACGCACCCTTGCGAGCGACCTACCTTGCTGAAATCACTATATGAAATTACCATTTGTAGATGGGAGTGGCCGTCAGACAAAAAATCTACATCTTTGAAAAGACCTACGATCCGGCGGGGAGAATGCTCACCGGAACCCTTGGAACTGGAACCTCGACCTTGGGCTACGATGGCTTCGGTCGCAAAAACTCCATCGTACATTCGGATGGAGCTAGCGGCTCATTCCAGCGGGATCTTCTCGACCGCATCACTCAGGTTACTTGGACCGGGCCGACTCCGATCTCCTTGGCGCTCGGCTATGACTTGGCCGGGAACATCACTCAGCTAGAGAGAGAAAATAGCTCAGCCTCGACGATTGCCCATGACGCGGTTAATCAGATCCTCAGCAGCACTGGCGGCTCAATCGAGGCGAGGAGTTTCACCCTCGACCCACTTGGAAACCGCCTCCAGGATTCCGTGAATGGCGCTGGGTCGTTTGTCTCGAACTTTCTGACCAGCAACGGCACCGCGAGCTTCCTCGCCGATCCAAATGGCTTTGGCGATCTCGTGCAGGAAACGAAAGCTGGGGTGACGAAGAACTACGTCTATCGGGCCGATGGCCGAGTTAGCGGCTACCAAAGTGGTAACCTCCAGGTGGCGTATTACTACGATGCCCTGGGGCGGCTTGCTGCGAAGGCCATCAACACCGGCGCTAGCAACTTCACGCAGAGCTATGCCTACATTGGCGATAGAAGCAGTGTGCTGCAAACCAAAGCTGGGGACGGCACGATCACGAGCTATCTGAGCGGCCAGGGGCTGAACGAGTATCTCGCTGAGTTAAAGGGCGGTGTTTTCAAAAGCTACGTAACTGATTACCTCGGCTCAATCTTAAATTCGGAAATGGCTGGATCAACACATCGCTTTTCTCTCTTCGGCGGGCCAAGCGGAACTGCGTTATTGAGTGCGACTTCGGATCCAGCGAGCTTTGGCTATGCTGGAGGCATGCATAACCGAGAGTCCGGAAGCACGAAGTTCGACTGGCGAGACTTGCATCACGATACGGGCCGCTGGGGAAGTATGGATCCGATTGGAATGGCAGGGGACGACCTGAACTTCTATCGGTACGTTGACAACAATCCGCTGCTCTTCACTGATCCGGATGGCCTCGCAAAAATTTGCAAGTATGCAATTGATGCTCCTGGCATTCCCGGAGCGGTTGGTGATTTCACGAATACCGAAGGCGCGCATGAGCAGGTCTACTTTGAGGACAAAGAAGGAGGGGATCTAGGGTTCTATCCCACAGCCGATTCTTCCTACTGGTGGGGCAAAGGAGAGTTCGTTCCATCGGGTCGGAACAGCACTGCTGGGATGTCATGTGACGCCAAGAATTATGATGACGCCCGAATGAGAAAGGCAGTCGACGCAGTAAAAGCACAGAATGATCGATATACGCTAATTCCAGTGATTGGCAATAACTGCCAGTCCATGATGGATCGCGTGCGAGATCGCTACGGATACATTGAGCGGCAAGAAGAGTTAGAAAAACAACGGCTGAAAAGATAGTAGGAGAGGCGCAATGACTCGCAAGCAATCACTGGTCGGAGTCGCTCTAGTTGTTGTCGGTTTGATCTGTGTCTACGGATTCTACCTCAACCAAGCTCTGCGATTTTCTCATGGGCGAAAAGGAATTGACGCAAAGGTGCGCACGACGCTGGCCGGTCTGGCCGCGACTGCGAAGTCAGATCGAACGGCCTTGCCTAAGGCAATGGCGGACGCGTTCAGTGGCGCCGAAGAATGGTCAGCATTCGAATTGCGCCTCGCTGAATCGAGTGCTGATTGTTTGAATCTCTCACAAAGCTGCATTGTGGCTACGTCAGCTACGACGTTCCGGGGTAAGGCCGATCTTTATGTTTTGGACTTGCCTTCTGGCCAGGTTCACGAGGTTCAGCGTGCTGGCCCCAAGTCCTTCGGAGAGTGGATTACATTTCGGTAGCCGCCCGAAAAATCCCAGCCCGCAAAACTGTCACCCATGTCTCCTGCCTCCGAACCCTCGAACCAATCCCGCTTCCTCGCCCTCGCTACCTCCCCGTATTAATCTCCCCCTCTTAAAAATCCTGAATCTCTCTATCAAATAAAAATCCCCGCCCGTGCCCGTTAAAATAGAACCGTCTCTCTGACCACTACCAACCTACATAATCTCATTATGTTGGGTGGGAGTGGTCAGAGAGCTTTAGAGGGGCTTTTTTAGCGGGCACGGGCGGCGCATCGCTCGAAGATCCTTTAGAAATCTCCGTCGATAACTCGCTGAATTTATTTTCCATTTGTGGACCCAGAAGGGTCCGCAAATCGCTCTCTCCTGTACTGGAGCAAATCAAAATCTCTACTACAAAAATGGGGGGATACGACTCCCCCTTATCAAATTATTTGCTGCACGCCTGAAACATCGGCAGTGAAGAACTTTTATGTTTTGCTGGCGGCCGGGAACATCTGGCCGAAAAAATTTGCGCGACTTCTCTTATTAAAAGAAGAAACAGCAGCTCCATAGCAGCCTGTGTTTTAGGTGCTTGAAAAGAGGACTCAGCTATTAGAGCTCAGACTTTCGCGCCTTTAAGGAAAGCGTCGATCGTCTGAAACAAAATGCGCTGCTGATGAATCGGCAGTAGCTCAATCCTCGTCAGTCGCCTCACTACCTTGAGGGAAAGCGGGCCGTCGTTATTAGTCTTTGCCTTAATGCCTAGAAGCTCGTCAGAAGACACGTCGAGTGCTTGGGCAAAGCGAATGACCATCTCATGGTGCATTCGAAGGCGGTCTGTCTCGTAGTTAGTAACGAGGCCCTGGATGATGCCAATTCGTTTTGCTAGCTCGGACTGGGTGAGTCCACGCTCTTTGCGAAGTCGAGCAAGGCGTTCACCTAGAGATTCTCCGGTGACGCTCTTTAATGGCGGAAGCTTGAGTCTGGTCTTGGGCATCGTGCCATGGAATATAAGCCTGTTTTTCAAGATGCCTCCTCGGGTGGCTTGACGAACAATGTATGATACATTAACTTTGGTTGAAAGTAAGGTGCAGTTTTTTATTTTTAGTCGCTATTGACAGGTTTCAGGAGGAACGCGCCGTGGCAAGGATACCTGAGGAAGAATTAGAGAGGCTGAAGCTGGAAGTGGACTTAGCCGCTCTGGTGCGCAGCAAGGGCATAGAGCTGAAGCCTCACGGCGAGAACCTAGTAGGCTGCTGCCCGTTCCACGATGACCGCACTCCGAGCCTCGTAATTACTCCTTCCAAGAATCTCTGGCACTGCATGGGAGCCTGCTCAGTAGGCGGCAGCGTAATCGACTGGGTGATGAAAGCTGAAGGCGTTAGCTTCCGCCACGCGGTCGAGCTGCTCAGAGAGGGTGGAGCCGCCGCACTCCTCAAGACCGATTCCATCAGGGTGAAGGCCACGATCCCGCGTCTCGCGCTGCCCGTAGACCCAAATGGCGACGAGCAAAAGCTGCTGCACGAGATCATGGCGTACTACAAAGAGACGCTGAAAAAATCACCGGAAGCGATCGATTACCTAAAGAGCCGCAAAATCTATAACGAGGAAGCCATCGAGAAATTCTCCATCGGTTACTCCGATCGCAGTTTAGGCCTGCGCCTCCCGCACAAAAACCGCGCAAACGGCCAGGCGCTCCGCTTCAAACTTAACCAGCTCGGCCTCTACCGAAGCAGCGGCCACGAGCACTTCCGAGGCTCCGTGGTGTTTCCCGTAACTCGCGGCCAGGCCATCACGGAAGTGTATGGCAGGAAAACCCGTGATGATCTCCGGGAAGGAACTGCCTACCATATCTACCTGCCGGGGCCGCACAAAGGGATCTGGAACGAGGAATGTTTATCGTCGCCAGAAGTAATCCTCTGTGAATCGATCATCGATGCTCTTAGCTTCTGGTGCCACGGGTTTAAGAACGTAACTGCAAGCTATGGCGTCGACGGCTTCACCGATGACCACCTGGATCTCTTCCTGCGCCACGGCGTCGGCAAGGTGCTGATCGCTTACGATCGTGACGAGGCAGGCGATCGCGGAGCTGAAAAGGTGGCCGCTTTACTCTCGTCGGAAGGCATCGAGTGCTGGCGCATCGAGTTTCCAAAGACGATGGACGCCAACGAGTACGTGCAGAAGATGACTCCTGAGAAGACGGCTCTCGAAGTGGTCGTGCAGAAGGCCGTGCTCATGCAAAAGCGCAAGAAGGCTCCGCCTATCGCTCGGCCCGAGCCAGTGGAAGCCGCGCCCGAACCGCTTCCGCCTGTTGCTGTTTCTTTTTTAGAAGCGGTTCCCGAGCCTGAGCTGGTCGAGGCTCCGGAAGAGCAAGCGCCGGCGCCGGCGTCTGCGACCGAAGAAGCGCCGTATGTACCGGAGCAGCCGATCGCTCCTGGTGCCAAGTTAGAAGTGCCGACCGAGATCAAAGGCGAAGACGTTTTAATCACGCTTGGCGACCGTGAGTATCGAGTGCGCGGCCTGAAAAAGAATCAGAGCTATGAAGTGCTGAGAGTGAATCTGCGCGCTGGGCACCGCGGAGTGTTTTACGTCGACACGATCGACCTCTACAACGCCAAAGCACGCGTGAGTTTTGTAAACTCTGCCTCTGAGGAGCTGGAGCTGAAACCCGAAGTGATCAAGCGTGATCTCGGCCGAGTGCTAGGCCGCCTCGAGGATCTGCAGGCTGATGAGCTCGGCAATCTGGTGAAAGAGGAAGCGCCGATGCCCGTGCTGCGCGATGAAGAAAAGATCGCCGCAATAGAATTGCTCCGTGATCCGAAACTCGTGGAGCGAATCCTCGCTGACTTTAAAAAATGCGGCGTAGTAGGGGAAGAGACGAACAAGCTCGTGAGCTTCCTCGCTGCTGTTTCCCGTAAACTCGATGATCCGCTCGCCGTGCTGATCCAATCCAGCTCTGCCGCTGGGAAAAGCTCCCTCATGGAAGCCGTGCTCGCCATGATCCCGGAAGAAGAACGCATTAAATTCTCCGCGATGACCGGCCAGAGCTTGTTCTACATGGGGGAAACCAATCTCAAGAACAAGATCCTCGCCATCGCCGAAGAGGAAGGCGCATCGGAAGCTGCCTACGCGCTGAAGCTCCTGCAATCCGAGGGCGAGATTAGTATCGCTTCCACCGGAAAAGATCCGCAAAGCGGCCGCCTGGTGACCCACGAGTACCGCGTAGAAGGCCCTGTGATGATCTTCTTAACCACCACGGCGATCGACATCGACGAGGAACTGCTGAACCGTTGTCTCGTGCTCACGGTGAATGAATCAAGGGAACAAACCGAAGAGATCCACCGCCAGCAGCGAACCCGCGAAACGCTCCAGGGCATCATCTTAGGCAAAGAGCGCGACAAGCTCCTCGTGCTGCACAAGAACGCTCAGCGCCTCTTGCAATCGCTCAAAGTAGCCAACCCCTTCGCTGAGCAGCTCACCTTCCTATCGAGCAGGACGCGCGCAAGAAGAGATCACAAAAAGTATCTCACCCTGATCCGCGCCATCGCGCTCCTGCACCAGTACCAAAGGCCGCGAAGAACTGTGGAAATAGACGGCGAGATCATCGAGTACATCGAAGTGGTGCCGGAAGATATCGCGCTAGCGAACCGCCTCTGCCATGAAGTCTTAGGCCGCTCTCTTGACGAGCTGCCGCCGCAGACGCGCAGGCTTCTCGGCATCGTGCAGAAGATGGTCGAGGAAAACTCAAAAGCCCAGGATATCCAGCGCAGCGAGTATCGCTTCTCGCGCAAAGACGTACGCGATTATAGCGGCTGGGGCGATACGCAGGTGCACGTGCACATGGATCGGCTGCAAGGCATGGAGTATCTCGTCGCTCATCGTGGTGGGCGTGGCCAGAGCTTCCTCTACGAGCTGCTCTTCGATGGCAAAACCGAGAAGAGCCACATGATGGGTCTGGTGGAAAACGTCGCGCAGTTGACGCCGCGTTTAACCGATTTAACGCAGCATTTAATGGGGTCAATTCGGCCTCAATTCGGCCCGGAATCGGGGGGGTATGTGACCCCCGAAATCGACTGCGAAGCCGCCACTGACAATGATCTCCAGGAGATCGACGACAGAAAGCGCAGAAACGCTGCTCTCCGGGCTCTCAACTCTCGCGAATCGTATGTATGACCAAAGACGAATTCGAACTCGGCTGGAAAACGTGCAAAGAGTGGATGGAGTCGGCGCACTACTCGCGGATCACGCTGAGAACGCGTGAGGCCCAGCTGGTGCAGTTTTTTGCCTGGGTGAGAGAGCGAGGCCTCTCTCGCCCGATCGAAGTGACCTACGCGCATCTGGAGCGTTACCAGAAGCATCTCTATCGGCGATCGAGCGAGCAGTCTGGCCAGAAACTCTCGATCCGCACGCAGGTGAATCACCTCAACACTTTGAAATTTTACTTTCGCTACCTAAAGAAGCACCGCCTAGTCGTGCAGAATCCCGCTGTCGACCTCGATCTACCGAGAATCCCGCGCACGCTGCCTAAGCACGTTCTCTCAAGTGAAGAGATCGAGCGAGTGATGAGCACTTGCCACCTCGACAGGCCCTACGGAGTGCGTGACCGCGCGATCCTGGAAGTGCTTTACTCGACGGCGATGCGCCGAGGAGAAATCTCCAGCCTCAAGCGCTACGACATCGACTTTACAAGCGGCATCATCGTCGTGAGATTGGGCAAGGGCAGGAAAGACCGCATGGTGCCGATCGGCAAGCGCGCTCTCCACTGGCTGAAAATCTATCTCGATACCGCGAGGCCGATCCTCCTCGCTGGTAATCCAGATCCCGGAACAATTTTTATCACTGCGGATGGAGAGCGAACTCTCAACGCCGACGGTGTAGGCGGTGTCGTGAAGGCTGCGCTGAAAAAAGCGGATCTCGCCCAGTCCGGTTGCTGCCATCTCTTTAGGCACGCGATGGCCACCCACATGCTAGAGAGCGGAATCGACTTGCGCTTCGTGCAGCAGATGCTCGGCCACGCCTCGATCATGACGACGGAGATATATACCCACGTCTCGATCAAGCGGCTGAAGGAACTGCACTCTCGGCTCCATCCCACAGCCGAACTGGAATCAGGCGGCGAGGATGGAAATATCTAGCTTCTTGTCGATGGCCTTGAGAAGGCGCTCCAGCGTCTCCACGCTAGGCGTAGCCTTGCCCTGCTCGTAGGCGGCATAGGCGTTAGGCGAAGAAGATCCGAGTTTTTTAGCGGCCTCGCGCACCGTAAGCCCGTGCTTCTGGCGAATCCGGCGCAGCATATGAGCGAGTAGCAGGGCCGAGTTATTGGCCTTTAAGAAGAACTGATCCTTGCCGTAGGGAATCACCTCTACGGAAAAGCCCCGGTGATGAACGCCGCTCACCACGATATCGCCCGCCATTTTATAGGCTTCCTTCTTGCTCATTCCCTGCGTCATGTAATCGAGAAGGGGAATCTCCACGAGCCAGAACTTGCCGTCTTTTTTTAACGATCCGCTGAGCAACATGTTTACTTCTCCTTCTTCACTGCCGGATAGCGGTCGGCCACCCGGATAATCTTCTTGGCTAAATTCTCGTTAACTTCTCTGTGCCGGGGAACTTGCTCGATCTCCTGGCCGTTGGTCCAGGTGTCGTGATTGCCGCCGTGCCTGAGGAAGTACCAGCCCCGATCTTTAAGGGCGGCTTCTAAGTCCCGCTTCTTCATTTATCCATTGTACAATAATCACTGTACAAAGGCCATTCCCATTTCTAAGCCAAAACTCGCATTAGGGGTCTCGCAAATACTGCCGTGTAAACGCACCCTTGCGAGCGACCTACCTTGCTGAAATCACTATATGAAATTACCATTTGTAGATGGGAGTGGCCGTCAGACAAAAAATCTACGTGTTTGAAAAGCAGTACGATCCGGCAGGAAGAATGCTGTCCGGAACCCTCCCCGGCGGGAACTCAACCTTTGGCTACGACGCCTTCGGACGCCTCGAATCCATCGTACATCCAAGTGGAAGCGGGAATTTTCAGCGGGATCTGCTGAATCGAATCACTCAGGTTACTTGGACGGGGGCGACGCCGATTAGTCAGGCGATGGGCTTTGACCTCGCCGGGAATATCACCCAGCTCGAACGCGAGAACACTGCGGCCTCGACGATCGCCTATGATGCGGTGGACCAGGTTCTGAGTTCTGTTGGCGGCTCGACTGATGTGCGGAGCTATACCCGGGACCTTCTCGGGAATCGCCTTCAGGACTCCGTAAATGGAGCAGGCTCGTTTGTTTCGAACTTCCTCGCCTCGAACGGCCTGGCCGCGTACACCGCCGACCCAAACGGCTTTGGCGAAACTGTTCAGGAAGTAAAAGCTGGTGTGACAAAGAACTACGTCTACCGCGCCGACGGACTTCTATCTGGATTTCAGTCCGGCTCAACCCAGGTGGCCTCGTATTACGATGCGCTGGGGCGACTCGCGGCGAGAGCGATCAACGACGGCGTGAATAATTTCACCCAGAGCTACGCGTATCTTGGGGCGGAATCGACGCTACTCCAGGCAAAAGCTGGGGACGGAACAATCACGAGCTTTCTCAGTGGCCAAGGCCCGAATGAATATCTCGCCGAGAGCAAGGGCGGAGTTTACAAAGGCTACCTGACCGATCACGCGGGCTCGATCTTGAACTCTGAACTCGCAGGGCCTGCTCATCGCTACAGCCTGCACGGAGAGCCGACGGGAAGCGTAAGCCTCAGCCCAACGAGCAGCCCGGCGATGCTCGGCTGGCAGGGACTCCGCTTCAATCCAGAGAGCGGAAACTGGGATAACCTCGCCCGGGAGTACAATCCGAGCTTGGGAATATTCGCCAGTCAGGACCCTTCCGGCATCGACGGCGGCATCAATCTCTACGGCTCGCGAAATTACAACCCGCTGCGTTTCGTCGATCCGGATGGCGAGAGTCCTCGAGACGTGAAGCTCATTCACGATATTTACCAGGCTTACGTTGATCAAAAGACCAGAGAGGGAAGACGAATGTCTCCTGGTTGGGAAAACAACTTCAGGTCATATGCACCCGGAAGTAAGTTTGAAGGCTGCGGAGAACAAGCCTTTACGCTCTCCGATATACTCAACCAAGCCGTCGCCGATAAGAGATTCGACGATCATTGGGAGTTCGAAATTGAAGAGCTGTGGTTCGAAACTGTTTTCCCTCTACACCAGCGAGTCGTGGGATTGCCTGGAAACGCAAGTGATCCGGTTTTGGTCATCGATCCACACCGTCCAGAATTTTACCCAAGGAAGAAGCCATGAAGCTGTTGGAAAATCTGTTCTGGGGGATTTGGTTCATAGGTATTGCGCTGTTTGTTTCACTTCGCGGAAGTGAATCGGGTTCCTTCACGATGCCCCTTATCGCCGCCGGAATTGGAGCTGGACTGGTCACGCTAGTCTGGCTCCTTCGAGAGCGAGCGCTTTTTAAGAATATCGTAAACTTCGGTGCGGCCGGTCTGTGGCTGGTGCTCTACTTTATGATCGGGTATCCCAATTTGTTACGCCCGTCAGGTGAAAGGCCAATTGGGGCGTTGCTCTTGCTCATTTTAATTGCCGTGTTGCCGATTTCATTTTTTTTAACGGCCCGCTTTTGTAGATCGAGATCCACTTAAGAGGTTCATCCCTGAGGAATTTTCATGCAGCCAATCAAAGTGCAGTATAGAAGCAACAACCAGACTGTCTGGGGCTGGTGGATCGATACGGTTTCGCATGCGTCCGAGCAAGCCGTAATCATCCCGATCGGCGGCCAAGGCAATCCATCGCCTATTACCGTGCAGCTCGATCGCGTCCAGGTCATCAATGGCCAGAACCCGAGCCTCCCGCTTGAAGAACCGTACGCTAGGCGCCCGTAGCATTCTTGCGGTCTAAATTTTCCAGTCGCTTTTCTCCGGCACCGGAATTCTTCGCTCTGGCTTCAGATTTTCCTGCGCGATCTCATGGGGCGTTTTCACCTTCTCCCGATCCCACCGGGCCGTGATGAGGTATTTAAGATATTCGCGTGGCTGAAGGCCTACCTTTTTCGCGCTCTCGATCACGGTGTAGATCGAGGCAGCCGTGTCGGCTCCGTTGATCGTCTTCGAACCGTTGAAATTCTTGCGGCCCATCACGATGTGGCGCAAGGCTCGCTCGGCATCGTTATTCGAGAGCGGGAGGGAGAGATCCTCGGTAAAGCGAGTGAGTTCCGGCCAGAGCTTCCTCGTATAGGCAATGGCTTTCATGATCCCGCTCGCGGGGAGGTGCTTTCCGGATTCGTTTTTCATCCAGGCTTCTAGCTCTTCCAATACGGCTTTCGATTCCGCACGCCGTACAATGCGTAGATCCTCGAGCGTATCCGCTTTGCCCTCGATCTCGAATAGCTTATCGATGATCTCCACGGCCCGCTTTGCCTCCGGGAAATCCTCTATCCGCTCAAAAAACTCCCGCCGCGCGTGGGCCCAGCATGCGCCAAGCCGGAGTCGCGGATCTTTCTTCAGGCGGTTGTAGCCCGTAAATCCATCCGTGAGCACGCTTCCCTCATGACCTTCGAGCAACTCTTCAGCAACTTTTCCGGATCGGCTCGGCTCGAATTTGTAGCAGCTGCCAACGCGGTTTGAAACGGCCCACATATAGCCCTGCGATTCAGATCCCTGAATTGGCCACGGGCTCTCATCCACGTGCACTGCGCAGAAATCCGCGAGCACATCCTTACGGATGCGATCCTCCACCGCTCGGCAGTGCTCGGCTACGGCCTCGCAAAGGCCGTAAAGTGTTTTGACGTCGATCTCAAGACCGGCCTCTTCCATTTGACGCCGCTGCCGCTCGAGCGGCATATGGAAGCCATACTTATTGATAGCGACATCGAGGGCGAAATCGATCGAGTAGCGGCTTCCGGGCCGCAACTTCGCCGGGCCAGGGGCCGCAATGATCACCTCTTTGCCAAGCTTATTGAAGTCCGGCTTGAGAGAGTACTTTTGCTGCCGGTGAAGCACCTTTTGGTAAATGCGCTCGTGAATCGTGACTTCGACCGACTCCTGAAAGCAACCAGGAAGCTCTTTCCAGGCATCAGCGCCGCCGCTCACGCCGCGAATCTGGCTCTCGATCCTGAGCCCCGCTTCGGAGTACTGAATATGGTTCACGAGCATATTGGGCTCGCGCTTGTCGGACTTTAAATCGCCTTCCGAGGCGTACTTACCGTGAGCCTTACGGCGCTCTTCTCTATGCCCGACGGGGCGAGAGCTTTGCAGGGATTCACGGCCCGAGCTGAATAGCTTTTTCTCGAGGCGCGCCAGGCGATCCCGCATCGCGGGATCCAGCCATTCCTGCTTAGAATCCTCGAACTTGTTTTCAACACGCTTAAGATAATTCTTGATCTCGGAAATTTCATCGCGAAGGAAGATGGCCTGCCTGCGCAGCACTTCGATGTTCGATTCTTTCTCCAGCGGCACCATTGCTAGAGAATAACGGCTCCGCGCTCGATCGAAAAGCCTTCTCTCCAAAATATTTCTTACGCACAACTCCGCCCGAGATCACGTAGTTAAGCTCTTCAACCGTGAGCTCCGTTTCCTCGAACTCCGCCACCGACATGAAGCGGCCCCGCTCCAGGCGCTTCGAGATCAGGATCAGGCCCGTGCCATCGTAGCAGAGAGACTTTAGGCGCTTGCGGTTCTTGCCGAGGAAAAGGAACAGGTCGCCTTCCACGAGCTCCATCATCATCTTCGTGCGCACAATCATCGAGAGCTTGTCGAATCCGGCCCGGAAGTCGATTTGCTCCCGGAACACGAACACGCGATGCCCTTCACGCAGGCGGAAACTCAACTTAGCCTCCGGGCTGCCAGAATAGCTTGCTCCAGGCTCAGGCCTTCAATTCGAACTCCGCCCCTTACTACAACCGTCACTGTTGGAATAGCGCCAGAGGTCCGACTGCGCCGCCGCGATTCTAACAGTGACGGTTGTAGGTGCGCTGCTTTTGGCGTAACTCTGACCGGCAAAAAGGCGCTAGCTCGCTTTCCGCCGATCCGCCAGGAATACATGGTTTGAATGGGGAGGCCAGTGGCCTTGGCGATACGCTCGAAGGAAACTCGCTCCCGGCGCAGCGCGATCACCCGATCCCGAATGCTCCGCGGCCAAGGCCGCCGCTTCCCGGTCACTTCCTTGGCGTACTGCTCGCTGATTTGTCGCAACTTATTCAGAAGTTGTTCTTGACGGTCCATCACCGCAGGAGCTTACGCAAAAATTAGCTGGAGAAAAGAATGCTACGGGCGCCTAGCGTACGTCCGTCCGGGTCTTTTGCGGCTTGAAGCGGAGTTCGATTACCGAGTGCCGGTATTTTTTCCCGGTACCAGTTTTCCCAATGCACCGCCATCATCTCGCGGATCTGCGCCTGGACTTCTGGAGAATTCATCAGGTCTTCCTGTTCCCGGTCATCCGGAAGAGTCTCGCCGAGATCTCTGGCCGCCTTGTGTTCGCGCAGCATCGATTCCGGCGACTGCAAAACGGTTCCCTTGTGAACCGCGAGCATGCCCATACGTTTCTTGATTTCCGCTTTGATTTTCTTCGCCCTCTTCTCGGAGTTCACCTCAATCGTGAGCTTGGTGCCTTCGATTTCGAGATGGCCGAGCACGGTATTGTCCCAGTGCTTGTGGGCCTTATTGCCGCGCTTGTGCCAGTCGATTTTAAGTCTCCGGAGGGCGCCGTCCGGGCCGCGTATGGCATCTTCGAGCATTTCCTTCTCGCTCAACATGAGAGAGAGGCTCTTTAGAGCGTCGAACGCCAACTGCGCGGAGGGAACCTCAAAGGTAATTCGGTGAAAAGCCAGGAGATCGCCATCGGTATTGCAATGCCTCGGCGGGGCTAGCAAGGCCTCCTGGAGATCTAGAAAGAGCTCGCGCAATTCCATATCGAATTCGTGGAGGGTCTCGAAATTGATTTTCTTTCCGGGCACAGCCTGTCGGACCTTCTTGCGAAGGTCGAGGATGGGGAGTTTTCTCGATGGCGGAATCACGATCCACCCGCAGCCGCAGATCATGGCCACGTGGTCAACTTTCACGACTTTTCCAAAAAACAGATCGCCCACCTGGGCTGCCTCTGAGGCCAATTTTTCTGTAACTGTCACTCCCGTTCCCAAGAACACATCTCTGAGAATTAACTCCCGCCCTGGAATAACCTCAAGCACTTCATGAAAGCTGAAAGGGGCCTCTATGGACGCCTCGATGAAACGCCGCTCGAGATCGGGCAACCCGCGCCCCCGGACCCGAAGGTAGTCCTTCGCGATGGTTCGATTTAGCGGAGACGCGAGCGGTTGATCATCGCCCTCCTCGCGGTACCAGTTATAAAGATAGAATGGACCGAAAAGCTGGTTCTTATCGGAGACGGGATCGAATGCCTCCTGTTCCTCATCCCACAGCCAAAACTCTTCCCACGCCTCAGTCAAAGAGTCTTCACCGAACTCACGAATCGCATGCTCCGTCAGGCGATGAACTAGCTCATCGTTAACAGATCTAAGGCGCCTCCAGAGAAGGTCAGCCGGAGGCTCTTGCTTCAGCAGGCAGCATTTCTTGAATTTCTTTCCGCTCCCGCAGGAACAGGGCTCGTTGCGACCTGGTTGCATGATTTCACCTAGGCATTGCCTTAACTTTGCGGATCTTCCTGTGCCTACACGGCCTTTTTACGGATCGCCGCCGACTGGTACTGGTCCAAGAATAGTTCCACCGCCTGAATTACAAGTTGCTGGTATTTCCGATTGTGGCGCTTGGCGATCTCTTTCAGGGAGTCAATATCGTCTTGAGGCATTCGAATGGCTACCAACTTCTTCCTGCCGGGCCCAAGAAGCTTGCGACGCTCTACTCCAGCCAACGGCTTCCCGGCCGCAAGCACTGCAAGGCTCTCCGGGCTTTCGTAAAATGCTGCCGCTGCTGCCCACTGCTTTTCAAGCTTACCTTTTTTTTCTTTTTTGCCGTTCATAAAGTGCGATCCTTTCAGCGTTTGGTTCAAAAGCGGTAATCAGGTTTCTCACGTGGCGGTACTGATCCCATACAACAAAAAGTCGCCGGCCAGCCCGAGTCTCCCCTATTGTCCACCAACGCCGATACGGCGGCCAGGTGAGCTGGTCAAGGGCAGAGATCGGCAAAATCGATCTGTCGCCGTAAACTACCTCCCAGGCCTCCCGAGGGTCTACTCGATGCTTTCTTATATGGCGGGCTGCCCAGCCTTCATTGTCCCACATGCTTCTTAAATGTTATCATTTTGATATACAATTGTAAATTGTTCTTTTGTGAGCCTATGGGCCAAGAAGTTCAAACCTTCAGCGGTGGTAAGCGCGTGCCGGCAATGAAACGGTGACTAAATCTGTTGCGGTCGTGCTCATTTTTTCCAAATTATGAGCACAAGGCCACCAGAATTTTTTGGAACTCGAGTCGTTCTTGTTAGGCAATCCCAGCCGTTTTCACTTTGCCGCAAATTCGGGGCTAAGCCCTGGCTTCTCCCCCCTTCTCTAAACATGGGGGGCATCTGTGGTGCCCAGGAAACGCGCAGCGCGTCTTACTGGGACGAGGTTAATCGCGATCGGTTATTTTCAGCTGATCTAGATTGAGGCAATTCCTAATCGGCAGCCTTTTTGGCCACAACCTTAAAATCGTAACCAAGGGCCCGCAGCAGGTTCAGGAGCACGTCAAAGCTGACCTTAGATGTGCCAATCCCGGACTCAATTTGAGCAATGCGCCCTTGGCTCACGCCGACTTTCTTGGCGAGCGCAGCCTGCGAAATCTTGCTTCCTTGGCGGATCTTCACGAGAAGCTGCATCAGCTTCTGCTTCTCCCGCGCCTCGGAAACGCTAATCCCGAGGGAGGCTGCTAGTTCGTCGGCATTCGCTTCTTTCCACGCCATTTTCGGAGCTCCTTCGTCTCAAAATGCATACCCGAAAACGCACATTAGCGGAAGCTAATGATTAGCTGTGGCTAATATTAAAAAGGGTGAAAAAAGGGTTAAATTTTCCAAAAAAAGGCGAAAACGGACAAGCACAGACAACAAGCGACAATGAATTCAGTTTATAATGTTTCTAGCCCAACTCGCTGTTTTCTTTGCTTTATTCAATTCATTCAATCACTTAAAAACCAGCCGAAATTTTTTGAGAAAATCGGCTTTAGGAATCCAGTCCTGGGCACCAATTTTTTCTAAGTATCTGATTCTAAAAAAAGATTCTGATTCTCTAAAACTCTGGATGTGAAATAAGTGTGATTCTCTTCACGCATTCACAACAGAGTTTTTGTTTTTGTGCATTTCCAAACTCAGAACATTCCCCTCATCGACCGGCTTAAACGAAACAATTTGAATCGCTTCGTTCAAATGGTCGGGGCTCAAGTGAGCGTACCTTTGAGTCATCTCCATCGTGGAGTGCCCGAGGATTTTCTGCAGGTCATAGATGTTTCCGCCATTCATCATGAAGTGCGAAGCGAACGTATGCCGCAAGTCGTGGAACCGAATGAGACGCGTGAAACCAGCCTTCCTCTGCGACCGATGGAATACCCGGCAAAGATGGTGGGCATCGGTTGGATCGCCTGTCTCATCGCAGAATACGAACTCTCCGCGCTGCTCTTTCATCAGTTTCATGAGCACGTTTTTAACCACGGGATTGATGGGCACGTACCGCTTCTTCCCGCTCTTGGTTGTCTCACTTAGGCCGTAGCGCGACAGGCTCCGGCTCACGATGAGCTGATTGCGAACGAGGTCTACACGGTCCCATTTCAATCCGCAAAGCTCACCTCTTCTCATTCCCGTATTCAGGGCAACGATGAAGAGAGGCGCGTACGGATCGAGCTGGGAGCCATTCAGGAACTGCTGAATTTCCACGGTCGTCCAGTAGTCGAAGTGCCGCTCCGGCTCCTTAACGGGCCGGTAGCGGGCGAGAGGATTCCTGGCCAGGTACTGCCATTCGACCGCATCGTTCATCATCGTCAGCAGGCTGCCGAGGATCATATTGATGCCTTTGGGCACGTGTCCCGCCTGACTTAGATTCGCCACCAGCCTGTTCGCGTGGTCGGCCCGGATGTTCCGGATTTTCTCCGCGCCACAAATCGGGAGAATGTGAACCTTCAGATACCTTCGGTAGTTCGTCTGGGTCGAAGGAGAAAGCCGTATTAAAACTTTGTCCCGCATCCAGACTTCGGCGAACTCCGCCAAGGTCAGCTGGTCGTTCACGACGATGCCGGAGGCCTTTTGCTCGTTTCGCTCCCGAAGTGTTCTACGTTCCCATTCTTTCGCTAATGTTTTATTCGGAAAGTGCCTCGTTGTACGGATGCCGTCGGCACCATAAATCGAGACACGAAATACTATTCCCTTTTTCTGTTTTAACTCTTCAAACATGGCAATCCTTTCGAATTGGCCTTGCTGAAGCGTGTGTCTATTTCAATGAACGATCTACTGTTTGTATCATGGCACCCTCTGCCGAATCCAGGCGGGCTGCTCCGCCGGGCAAGCATCCAGGTTTCCAGGTCTTGCGCGCGGAACCGCACAAGCCGGCCAAATTTCAGAAACGGAATCTCCTTTCTGAAAACCATCGAGCGCAGCTTGGAAACTTTTATGTTGAGGAAAACAGCCGCCTCGGAAATCGTCATAGGGCGCAAATACGATCTTTCCTCAGCATTTTTTCTGTTCTCAACCTCAGTTTCTATTTTCCAAGTTCCCTGCAAATTCGAATTCGTCTCTTTCCCCTTCCCTGTATTCTCCCCGTACTTTCCCTCTTCTTCCCTCTCCCTCTCTCTATTCATTTATACCTTTTAACTTTCCCCTGTCCCTCCCTCCTCTCTTTCCCCGTCTCCCTGACTACTACCAACCACATCATCAGATGTAGGTGGGGAGTAGTCAGGGAGCTTTAGAGGGGAAACGTGAGGTGGGAGGGACAGGTCAACGAATTGATTTATCTACGATTTCTTTTTTGGACCCTGCTCAGTCCGAATTTTCGGCTTCGAACGGATCAACGCACGCAAATCAAGTCTCAGAAAAGTGAAAGTCACGTGGAAAATCGGCAGATACTTTCGCAATGTATCTACCGGCTTCTTCAAAGAAGCGTGTTTGCCTTCGACGTTAAACATTTCCGGCATCGACGCTTTGTGGATTTCGGAGCGGTCGGCGAGCATCAAAAAGGCGAATGCGTAGTGGCCAATTCGCCGCGATCGAAGCAGTTATTGCATTCCCAGAAGTGCGAATGCGTTTCGAGGTAATCGCCCCACACACCGTATCTCGGACATTTCCCGTAACCAATCATCTATGCCTCCTTTTGTGACTGAGACTCCAACGTTCCCGTAGACATAGATCGCAAAACTGTGCCCGCTTCCTATTGATAGGCTTCTCAGAACAGAGTTGTGGAATTTCGATGGATTAGGAAAAAAGAGGAAGTCTCACTGAATGAGACTATGAGACTGGAGTCTGGCGGCTAACTTAAGACGACTGAGACTTCGAGTGAGACTTGAGTTCCACCGTGCGATGGCAAGTCCGAACAAGTCCCAGCGGCTACTTGAGCTTTACCCCTACTTCTGCCAGCTCATCCTTCATGCCCCAGAACTTTCCAAGCACGCGCGGCGCATGGGAGCCGAGGTAAGCCATCGCCATGAACTTGATAAAACGCCCCAGGCCGATAGCAGCCGTAAGCTCAGCCAAAGGAGTTCCGGCAAGCGCCGCGAGCACAACGGCGGGCTGCTGGGCAATGGGAAGCAACCCAACGATGAAAATCACCACGAGGCCATACTCATCAAAGAAATGGTCAGTCCATTGCCAGGTGACGGAGCTGACCAGGGCCGGAAAGGTTGTTTCTACCCATGGCAAGCCTTGGAATTCCACAAGTGCTGCCAGGCTAAGCCCACCTAAAGTGGAGCCGATCGTGATGGCGAAAGCGAAGAGGAACCAACGCCTTGGCTTCAGCATCGCGCTCGAAACGAGGATCCCGTCATTCGGGATTATCACGATGAAATTATCGAGTGCTGAAAGGAAAGCGATCAGTGGCGCATACCACGGGCGATCGGCGTGCTTCTGCAGCGTCTTTACGAATCTCTGGATCTTGACGTGGAGCCGTTTGGAAAACATGTGGGACCAATAGTCTAGCACCCAAACGCATCGGGCTCATACTGGAGGCGTCATCTTACCTCTTACCCGGTCGGCAAATACCTTACGGATTCGGCTGTCCTCGTCCTCGTCGTAAAGATCGCCCCAGATTTCTTCTGAGATGTCCTCGAAGGTAACGATGCCGAGAGGGTGATCTTTTCCCGCCATTACTACGGCCAGGTGGCTCTTGCCTTTTTGCATTTGCCGCAAAATAGAGAGCGTAGCATCCTGCGGCTGCACCACGAGGATAGGGCGAATGATGGATTTCCAGTCCTTGCCCCCGGTTTCCCGGAAAGCGAGACACTCCTTGGTGTGCAAGATCCCTATCACCGAGCCTTTCTCGTCCACCACGGGCATGCGTGTGTGGCCCGAGGCAAAAATCAACGGTACGATTGCATCCATCGAATCTTCGGTACCTACCCGAACTACGCTGCTCCAGGGCACCAGAATGTCACGCACCTTTCTGGTTTCGAGGTGCGCCAGATTCAGAACTGCCTGCTGGTGATGCGGGGGAAGTGCATCGATCTCGAGCAGCGTTTCCGGGGAAGCGGCTGGCGGCGGTGACCGGAAGATCCGCAAGATCTGCCTTGTGGACCACTCGAGCGTATTTACGGCCGGGGCAAGAATCCGATCCGCTATGAAAAGCCATTTGGCTCCCCAAAGGGTGATTCTGAGCGGATGCTTCAAGGCAATGCTTTTTGGTGTCAGCTCTCCAATCACCACATTGAGATATGTGAGAGGCAGCACGACGAGAATGATGGCGATAAATTCTGCCGAATTCTCTCCCAGGCCAAACCGCTCGCGAAAAATCGGCTCGATGCTTTCGGAGGCTCCAGCGCCCCCGACTGCGCTGGAGAGAACCCCGACGAGGGTAATGCCGATCTGGATAATGGAAAGAGTGCGCTCTGGGCTTTCTCTTAGCCCTACCAGCCTCTGGGCATCAGCGTTGCCTTCCTTCGCGAGCTTTCTCAGTGAGCCTCTCGAAACCGTGACGAACGCCATCTCGTAGGCGGCGAGAAGAGAGTTCATTAGTAGACACAGCGCAATAACGACTATCTCTTCCATACAAGACCGAAAATCCTAACTCAAGAAGACCCGGAAAGCTCTTGAGGTTACAACTCTTTCACAGCTGCTGGCCTTAGCTGTTTTTCACCAACTAAAATTCAGCAGGGCGCTATCACTGAGCGTCATTAGCTAGAAGGAGTAAACGATAGTATGGTGACCGGCTTATGGAACACGCTATCCCCAGTACGCCGCTCACCCTCTTCTATATTTTCCTTTCCCTCATCCTCGTAGGCCTGAACGGATTCTTCGTCGCTTCGGAATTCGCGATCGTAAAGGTCAGGAGAACCCGCCTTCAGGAGCTGGCCGGCCAGGGGGTCAAAGCGGCGCGGATTTCGATCATGTGCGTGGACCAGCTGGATGAATACCTTTCGGCGACGCAGCTGGGCATTACCCTCGTGAGCCTCGCGCTCGGCTGGCTTGGAGAAGAAGCCTTTTTCAATCTCTTCGTAATTCTCTTTCCGGAATACCTAACTTTGGGCACCGGCCCCTACCATACGGCTGCGATCGCACTCTCGTTCTTCATCATCACGATGCTGCACGTTGTGCTCGGCGAACTGGTGCCCAAAAGCATGGCGATCCAAAAGGCCGAAAAGATAACCATGCTTATCGCCAAGCCCCTGCGGTGGTTTTACATAGGCGCGAAACCCCTCATCAATGTCTTCACCTTGTTCGCGAACATCATCCTACGTCGAATTGGATACCAGGGCCTAGAAGAGCCGCCGCTAAGCGAAGAAGAGCTGAAGCTCGTGATGAAGGAATCCCACGAAGACGGAGTGATCTCCGAGAGCGAAGCACAGATTATTACCAAGGCCTTCGGGTTTTCGGCCAAACGAGCAGCCGATATCATGATTCCGGCGGAGGATGTGCAGTACCTCTCCATGGACCGCACCCTCGACAAAAACATGGAAGTTACGGAGTTGAGGAACTTTACCCGATTCCCCCTGACCCACAATGGCTTCAACAGCCTGATCGGCGTTGTGCACATGAAAGATGCGCTAAAAGAGCTTTCAAAGACGGGTTCTAATGAGGCATTCCGTAAGACCGCCCGCCCGCCCATATTGATTGATCCTAAGATGCGCCAAGATAAGATAATGAAGGTGCTGAAAGATGCGCGCTCGCACTTGGCCGTGGTTCAAGACCCGTCCACGAAGGAGAATCTCGGCATCGTGACGCTTGAAGACATCCTGGAAGATCTTGTCGGAGAGATTTTGGATGAGCACGGAAACTAACGGAAGTTGAAAGGATTAGCAGATGAAGAAAATCGAAAACATTTTCGAGGGAATTATTTTTTCCAGCCGTTGGATTCAGGCTCCGATCTACGGCGGGCTGATTATCGGTGCCGTCCTTTACGCCTATAAGTTTCTCATCGAGCTTATTCACCTATGTGTGACAGTTGGCACGATCAAAGAAGAAGTGCTGATGCTCGGAATTTTGACTCTCGTCGATATTTCGATGGTGCTGAACCTTCTGGTCATGGTGATCATCGGCGGATATGCGACCTTTGTAAGCCGGATGCACCTCGAAGAGCATGAGGACCGTCCAGATTGGCTGGAGAAAATTGACGCCGGAACGCTCAAAGTAAAATTAGCCGGCGCCCTTGTGGGAATCTCCGGGATTCACCTTCTCAAATCCTTCATTGACATCAGCAAGAAAGACTTCGAACAAGTGAAGTGGCAGATCGTGATTCACGTCGTCTTCCTCTTTTCGACACTCATGCTTGCTTACACCGAGAAAATTCTGCATTCCTCCCACGCGAAAGGCGAGGATAGTTCCCCAAAACATAAGTCCTAATCTGAGAATGATATGAGCTTTCATGTTGACCAGACTTTTGGATTGGCGGCGAGGCAGGACCGAGGCAAACTGTTCCTATGATGTTGTTGCTAATGATCCTGGCGTTTTCAACTTCCGCCCATGCAGGCGAAGGTCGGCTTCCTCATTGCAAGAAGAAGACGGACCGCTACCACGACCTGATCGAGCGCTCGAACGACAAGAAGCAGCGCTGCAATAAAGACAGCGACTGCGTTCTGCTCTTCGAGGGCAATAAGCTGAGCTGGTGCGACTCCGGCTTCGCCATATCAAAGACGGCCATGGGCAATGCTTGGCTTAAGAAACTCGAGCGCGCGCGCAAACAGGCCGAGGAAGCGTGCCCGGAGCCCGATGTTGCCCGCGTGTCCTGCGCCGCAGAGCCTGCTTCAAAAGCGAAATGCGTCAAAAAGCGCTGCGAGACTGGCTGACTGCTTGCCTGCCTGTCACAGTTTTTCCAAAAAGGCAGCTAGTTCGCCGCCCGAAAATAGATGTGAAAAAAGTGTGATTCTCCACAACAGCCAACTACCGTTGATCTAAATAGGCCACACGCGACAACAACACCGTTGGTTGAACTTGTTTGGATAACTTATCGTTTTTTCTGATTATTTGTTTGAGATTGGTTACTTGCGATCAGCACGGCAAAATCGCTTAAAAGGCTTCTATGCCGTCCAGTCCTGGGCACCAAATTAAAAAGGCTCATCACTTAGTGATGGGCCTTTTTAATTTTCTGTCTCAAAGAATGACCGAGCCAATTCGGTTCTTCACGGTTGGTAGTGGGGGCGCACCCTCAACCGTAATGAACCTGAGATGCGCGGACTCCCAGCTCGATGATGTAATCACGTGCAACGACCTCGGGGCCGGCACTCAGCATCAACAGCAATAGTCCTTTCATCAACACTTCCCCTAACACCGGCTTCACCGGCCGCACAGCCCTTCCTCAGCCCAGAAGATCCGGGAGATGAATCGGCGCGAACAACCGAGGCGCATGCTGCAGGTCTGCACGCTCCGCATTTGAAGGATCTTTCCTTCCACGATCACGCCGTTCTCCTTGTAGCTGACCTTGAATTCCGTTGCGTACACGCGCTGGTAAACTCCGCCGATTCCATCGTCGGTCTGGATGTCGGAAATCGACTGGGTCTCCTCGAGGGCGAGATCCGTGTGGGAGCACTGGTCGTCGATGGTGCCCCTGATGGCGTCACGGAATTCGCGTGGCACGATGGTATTGGGCAGAAACTTCACAGTGGCTGCCTGTGCGGATACGGACAATGCCAACGAGATAAGTATGCTGATCATAGAGGTTCTCCTGTAATGGGGGGCCGGCTCTCAATCCGCGATCTTGCGGCAGCCAGCCTCCTGATAAAGTTGCTTCATGCAGATGTCATAACGGCTGGCCGCGCGGCAGAGGTCGAACGTCTTTACGTTCGCTTCATCTTTCGTGGCGCCAGTGCCGGTCACCGAGAACCAGCCACTGTAATCGTAAGTTCGGTAAGTGCAAGCCCAGGCCTCCGCCCGCGCCGCGAGCGGACCGAGAGGAAGGAGGGCAAGGATCAGGTAAGGGATCGCGAATCGTTTCATAGGTAACTCCAAGTTCAGTGGTTGGCCGGCCTTGGTCGGGCCGGTTGTTTTTTTCATTGATGGCATTCAGTCTTGGCGGATCGGGGCTCATGTAATCTACGGCTTGGAATGGCGGCCGCGATCAAGCCTCAGTTATCAGTTGGCTCACTTCAGTGCTTTCGCATCCAGTCGAGAATCTGAGGATAGTAGCTCTCGATCGGTGCGTTCCCGTGGGCTGGATAAAGCTTCAGCAGCATTTCGCCGAACTCGGAGAAGAGCAGGAAACCACGCTGGCGCATTTTTCCGTTTACGAGTTGGCGGGCTTGCTCCTGCTGCTCAGCGGAGTATTCGTCACGAGCGTAGAGGAGAAACAGCGCCCAGGTTAGGTACTCGGTAAACACATCTTTCTCGGAAGAGTAGTAGTGAAGCGCGGCTTCGGTTGCCCATCGACGTTTGTCCCCGACGCCGGCTCGAATCTCCTCGAGGTGCTTAGCGGATACGGGATTCGCGTAATTCTCGTCGATTTCGGTGAACACCGCGCGCTCGAGCTGCACGCAGTCTGTTGACTTGTCTGGCGCGCTCATGGCCATCACAATCTCCGTGAACCCGTCCGCCCCATTCCCGCCTGTGGTGTGAAACCGGTAAACCAAAGGGGAAATCAAGACTCGGTAGCTGTCCACACGAAGCGGGAATCGCTGTTCGAGCCAGTGCCACATCCGCTTGATGTTCGTTCGCTGCCTATATCTCTCCTCCAGCGAAGCGTAGAACTTCCGGTGGGCTGCGAAAAACCTCCGGAATCCGGCCTTCATGGAGAAGCTCTCCAGCTCCCTGAAAAATTCTACGAAAGTTGGCTCCAGCTTGCTTCGCTCATAGTTGTGAGTGCCATCGGAAGTGAAGAACTCGTGGATGTGGGTGGGAACGAGTCGCTCCCCGGAAAATCTGCGGGTATAGGCCATCAGGTTTGTGAGGGCATAGAACTCCTCCCGGGAGCCTGCCTCCAGCTTCTGGTTCACGAGCCGTACGATTGGCTCATTGTAGTACGGCAGAAACGCTTTCATCGCATCCCGGTAGTACTCCTTGAAGAGCGGATCTTCTTTCTGCATCTGATTGTGCAGGGCTAGCAAATCTCCCGCGAGCCCCTCTGGGGAAATGGCAACAACTATGTTGAGGAGCTCGCGCACCTCGGAAACTTCCGCGGTCCAGCGCCCTCGTTGCTCTTGCTGGTAGGAAGCGGAAAACGTAGCAAGCGGCGCCTGCGCCCAGGCGGGCGCAGAGAGCAATGCAATTATTAGATACATCATAGGAAGCTCCAAAAATTCTGGATAACGGGTTGGAATGCCATTCACACAATCACTCCTGTTCCTGCGCTTCGCCGGGCAATTCGCACCGCGCGCGCGAGCCTTGATTCTCTTCTCATCGGCAACGGAATCGAGCCCAAGCCTGTTGCTGGCAGTGTCGTTCGGTTTCACAAATCTGTCCGGAAGGGGCTTCTACACAACGCTGAAAGTCGTAAAACTGGGGAGTTCCGAACTCAAATTCACCCGTCCGCACCGCCGTACGTCCGCATTTTGCGTTCGCGGCCCGCTGCACACAGGAGCGAAGTATGCTTTCATCACAAACTGCGGAGTCGCAGCCTATTTTGAAATCGGCATGGGCAGGAATTGATATGCCAGTGAAAAATATAACCAGAAGCATTGACTTGAGCATGGGAGCTCCTCTCATCGGGTCAGTGGGTTCAGTTCCATTTCCGCTTCCCGCACACAGTACGAGGTGCGCGGAAATGGATGCATCGGAAGAAACAAGTGGCGGAATCGCGCCACCTGTTTCACAGAAATCCAGCTAGGTGTTCTAGGGAAGCTGAGACACGAGAACTGCAATCTCTCCGTAAGGCCCAGAGGAGTTCACGCAATAAGATTCTCCCACCTTTACCGTCACCTTCGAATCGCCCGGGTATGGTGCAACCCTCAAACCAGAGAACACCATCACGTTCGTGTACTCTCCACGGATGATTTGATAGACCGGTGCCTCGAAAACGTACTTTCGATCAGCCCCTCGCGACATGACCGACACCAATTTCAGCTCGATTCCATATTCGCAGCGCTTGTCACGCCCAGGGTATTTCGAAGGCTCTTTTCCAGGATCCGCGCCTTCATCAGCCATGGCCGCATGTGCGCAAAATCCTGCCAACATCAGAAACAAAATCGATACCTTTTTCATAAAATCTCCTTAGTGCATTTGGACCGAGAGCTCGCTCCCTTCGGAGAAAACTCAGAGGCACACTTAATATCAAAGCATTGCGGTGCGGTATTCTGAAATATACGAAATACTCATGCTACAAATTGAAATTCATTCAAATTCATTAAATTCATTAATAATAATATGATCTTAGAGAATGTGCGGCAATGTTTGCCCAATAAAGTTTTGCGCCGTGCCGCTTTTCCGGGCTGCTGGCTCCCGCTCGAGCCTGGCGGTTACCGGTTCTCCAGTTCGAAGAGGTCCACGCAGTAGCACGCTACTGTCTCGTCGTTGGACTCCTTCACCAACGAGCGGATTTCCCGGATCGCATCGAGCAGGATCGACCTCGCTTTGGCAAGATCGGCCCGCCCTACCGAGATAACGGACGTATAATGGATTTCGCCCTCGGCGGAGCGGTCCTCCAGGCGCTCCGTGGCCAATGCCCGCAGGTTCGAATGGTGGCGAACGATCATGGGCGAATCATCCCCGAGATGAATGTCCACGTTCTGCGGGTGATACTCGTGTCCGGTTTTTACGGCCAGAGATGCCGACTCGAGGAACTGTAGGATGCGCTTCGTCTTTCGGGGGGACAGTCCAAGAAAGCGGGAAATGGATTCTTCCGTGCGAAGTGCAGGCACACTGAGGCAGGAATGTACGGCGGTAAAATACCAGTGGCTGTAATATCTGACCTGATCTTCAAAGGGAATGGTCTTTGCTTCCGAGAACAACTCCTTCAGTTTAAGGCCGTGTTGCCGAAGCTTCGCCAGATCGTTGTCCCAGATCTTGGCCAGTTCATCTGTGCCGGCTCGGCCTCGTAGCACCAGCAGCAGGAAGTACTTAGTCTCATTTTGTGTGAAGCCAAGAAACTTAGCCAAAGCTGCTCCCTGCTCCAGGCTCAGGTCATGGTCCTTTCCAAGTACCTTGGACACGAAACCGGAATGGCAGTTCATGGCCTTCGCCATCGCGATCCTCTGCCCGCGTCCTTTCGAAGGCGAGGTGCGAATCCACTCTAGCAGGTACTCCCGGTAGTCCTGAAATTCGAACAATGGCCTCAGTTTGTGCGTCGATGATTTCATGTTTGAAAGCGGATCGGCAAAGTTTGAGGAACTCTCAACGTTAAAGTTGAGCTTTACGCATTAAAGCAGAATTTTCCTCTGAAGTTATCTGGAATTTGGGAGTCATCGGGAATTCTTTCTAAGGGAGAAAGAGAGCGAATCCGAAAGGAATTTTATGAACGGTCTTGGCTCAAAATGGTTAGCTTCGGCAACACTGGTCCTCCTGGTCGTCGCGCAGCCAGCCTGGTCCGGCACCGAGAAGAGCGGCGGAGGCGATGTCGTTTTGTGCCCGGATGGTGAGGGGGGCGAGACCGTGGAGCTGCTGGATTTGCACGAAGCAAGGGTGCGCTACAAGTACCCGCTTGAAGAATTCGCCCCTGGCCTCACCACGCGAGAAATTCTCTGGAAAACCTATGTAAAACCGGTGACATCGCCATATAGCCCGAGCAATTCCTTTAAAACCTACTCGTGGATCATGGGACGAACCCACTTCCAGGGGCCCGTTCCCAACGTCAAAGACGAGGGTAAGTTTGAAATTTTGCCCGGCTGCCGTCTCCAGCAAATCGCCATCTTTCACGACGATACTGAGACAATCGATGTGGACAAGGCGTTGTACTCGCGTCTCGACAATCGCGGACAGGCCGCCCTCCTCCTTCATGAGATCAAATGGCATGGCGAGCGCAAATATGGCGTCAACGCGCGAAATTCTGAGGGAATGCGGAAGCTGGTCGCAAAGCATTTCTCAGTCGGGTTACTAAATCCAATCCGAACGCCTGCCCTTGGGCAGGCGCTTTCCTTTTGCTGGGCAAGCTGGAAGACGCCTAGGCCTGACCTGACTTTCTCCACCAACAAGGAAACGTATCAATCCAATTTTATGCTTTGGAACGATGGAGGGAAGCTTAGGATTTCGTTCGACGTGTTCCTAGACCGCGTCATAAATGATGATACGAGCCTGGAAATCCCCTACGACGTGACACCTGCTGAGCTCGAGAAGCTAGCTAAGCAGGTTAACGAGAATGCGCCCGTTCGAATCCGCTCCGCAAGGAGCAGCTCCCGTCGCCCTCGATTTGCCTACGAGCAAACCCTTGCATTCTCTTCCGGTGCCTGGGAAGGGCGGGAAGTTTACGTGAAACTAAAGGAAGGATCGCAGTTTCAGTTCGGCATCGATGGCCAAGCACAACAGCTGCACTGCGGTTTCGAGCCAAGTCGAACGCCCGAGTAACAAAACTCAAGGGGTCAATTGGGTTAAAGCAAAGGGCAAGCGCAGGATCCGCTGGTTGAAGTGCCAGTCTATCTAGGCGGCGCGATCGAGAGATTGGCCTACCTCCAAAAAAGGAGGTTAGAAAGGTTAAATTTTCCAAAAACAGGCAAAAACGGATTAAAGCAGACAACGCGCAACAATAAAACAAGTTTATAAGAACTCACACCTAGCGCTCTCCTCAAATGCATCGACGAAAGCGGGCTCTTATAGAGAAGCAGCGGCCACTTTCCGCGGCAGTAGCAGCGAAGATCCGGGAACAGTTCGCCATCGAGATGACTTACAACTCCAACGCCATCGAGGGGAACAGGCTCACTCTTCAGGAAACATACATGGTGATCAGCGAAGGGATCACCGTAAAAGGAAAGTCCCTGAAGGACCATCTCGAGGCCAAGAATCATTTTGAGGCGATTCATTTCCTCTATGAGCTCATTGAAAAAGACAAACGCCACACCGTGAGCGAATCCGACCCCGAGGTGGCGGGCAAGTACCGAACCGGAAACGTAATGATCTCAGGATCGAAGCACACTCCCCCAGAAGCATTCGAAGTGCAAAAGCTAATGCAAGGCCTCGTGAACTGGATCCGAAAAAATGCGCAACGCCTTCATCCGGTGGAACTCGCCGCAATCGCGCACCACAAAATTACTCACATCCATCCATTTTTCGATGGTAACGGCCGAACAGCGCGTCTGCTGATGAATCTGTTGCTGATGCAACGGGGCTATCCCCTCGTGGTGATACTGAAGAATGACCGAAAGAAGTACTACGCTGCTTTAGACAAGGCAGATCGGGGCGATCTCAACTCGATCGAGAAATTTATCGCGCAGGCCGTGGAGCGCTCAATGAATCTTTATATCAAGGCATTCCCTGCTGAGAAAAAATCTGGAGGGAAACTGGTTCCGCTTTCGAAGCTGGCTTCTACAACTAGATTTTCCGAAAAATACCTCAATTTGCTCGCGCGCAGCGGGAAGTTAGAGGCCCATAAAGAAGGTCGAAATTGGGTTTCGAGTTCAGCGGCTTTGAAGAAGTACTTGGCGGACCGTGAGCGTAAAAGAGGCTGAACTATTAGCTATCATTCACCTTCGTAGAACAGAGATAATGCATGGTTCACAGGGCGTGAATGTCTCTGGGAATTTCTACAGGATCGCCGCTTTGGAAATTGTAACCTTTACTGATGCATTGCATTAATGCTCCTGCTGCATTATTGGGGTTATTCCATGCGCAGCCTCTTTCTTTCATTCCTCTTTTCCGTCTTCGCTCTTCCAGCCGCGGCGTCGCCGCTTGGGCAGCTGGAGCGTGACCGCGCATTTCTGGATAGGGCCACGGGCAGCCAGGAGACCGTGAACAAAGTCACACTGCTGCATCTTGGAAAGATGTCCAGGCCAGTGCGCCTGGATTTGATTCGCGGAGCGAAGAGAAGCCTCTTGATCTCTGTGCCTTACTGGTTCGATGACGTTTCAGGAAAAGAGGCCTATGACACCCTGGAAGAAGCCATGGAAAAAAATCCTCGGCTGGAAGCCCGCGTACTAAAAGATTGGACCTCGCCAGGTACCACGAAGGATTTGTTTGCGGTTCGCATGTCTCTGCGACTCAAACGCCTTACGGACGGTTTTCTTCTATGGAATCCCCCCTGGTGGCTGCGCAGATTTTCCAAGAACATCATCTTTGGCCGGCTCCATGACAAAATGATTGTGGTCGACGGCGAAAAACTCCTTATGGGAGGGATGAACATCGGGGATATGTATCTCGAAGGTGGAGTCACTCGCCAAGGCTGGCACGATACTGATCTTCTGATAGAAGGCCCGGCGGCCGCTGAGGCTGCTTTGATCTATACTAAAGTCTGGCAGCTCGGCCGTCACTTTCTCAGCCTCGGGCATTTCCCTTCCATGGGCCGGGGTGGCTGGGAGTTTCTTGCTGACTATTTCTACCGAGGAAAGGAAAGCCTGCGATTCGTGAGGCGCGTGCTTGGTTTCCCACATGAATACGAAATCCACATTCCTGTTCGTGAGCAGCTCCGCACGCTCGGAATTGACTCTGGCAGAGTGGCACCTTCACCGGGCGGCGTGCCGCTTCGTTTGGTGTACGACAATCCTCTCTTGCAGCGAGGGAAGGCGGGAGTCTGTAATTTTCAATGCGTACTGACGCGTCTTCTGAATGCCACTGAGCGCAGTGCCCGCTTTTACATTCCTTACCTCACGATTTCGGAGGAATTTGAAGATTTACTCGTGCGCACCGCGAAGCGGGGCGTGAAGGTTGAGATACTCACCAATTCTATTCAAAGCCACGATATAGGCCAGCCCGCCTATTGGGCTGCGTTCAATCATTATCCTGCTCTATTGGCTGCCGGAGTGCGCATCCACGAGTGGAGAGGCCATAAGCCGCTTCTTGCGATGGAGAGTCGCTATAGGTGCGAGATTCCCCAGGGCTATTGGCCTGGCAATACGGTTCATACCAAAGCCGTGATCCTCGACGGCGAGGTGGGTATCATGGGCTCGCACAACATGAATAAGCGGAGCCAAAGTCTGAACTCTGAGCTGATGGCGGTGGTTGCGGATCGAGGATTCGCAGCGCAGCTTAATGCAGTTTTCGAGGATGATGTTCTGACTCAGCGGCGTTTAGCGCCGTGTGGGCGTGGAAGCGTTTCCTTGCCGCCTCGCACTCGTGAGATGAAGCTGGCGGAAGCGGAGAAGCTGTATCAGGCGAATCGCGGTAAAGTGCGTTTTTACAAGCTGCTTGAGAATGTTTTCTAAACCGACCCCCGCTCGAATGATTGCCAGGGAAGCCTACCTGCACACCCATAAAATCTGGAGCCGCTGGCTCTAGTTATAAGTGCTCATTTTTATTTATGATTGTTGCATAAAGACGGGCGCGGCTAGAACCGATAAGTGAGGATGCGCCCTTACCCGCTTTGCCTATTGGTTTCAGTCTCTTTTTTTGCAGGCAGTGCTGCTAGCTTTGCCCAAGCATCCGGCTTCGGAAGCGACGCTTATATTCTGAGCCACTTCCACTACGCTGATTCATCTACCGTCAGTGTTTTCCAGAGAAACCCCCTGCCTTCGGGTGAAAAAATGATCCCCTGCGGACCTAAAGTGGCACCGGCCTCTCCAGGCCAAGAGACGAAAGTCTACCACGTAGACGCCCTCGTCAGGCCGTCAGATACCTCCAAAATTCATTCCAATGACCCTTCCATTCGGAATGACAACCGAAGACCCAACAAGTTGCCAACGCAAGAAAAACCATTGATCGGCACCGACACAAATATGTGCAAGCTCACGAATATGAACAACTCAAACATCAATCCGAAAACAGGCACAAGATGGTGTGTGATGCCAAGAGTGGGCCGCTATATTGTTATGTCGGATGTCTTTCACGATTCCTGCGGCAACTACCTACGGGGCGTTTGGGAGACCGCGACCGTGATAGACTCCTATACTCATGGAAATCCAAAGTATACCAGTTCGGGAGAACACTCGGTCACCTCTTCCATCGGTCGCATGGATGGAATGGATAAGGATCCGGAGTATTCAGGTGTATTCCATTTTCGGTCTGGCCCAACGAGCCTGCAAAATGTTTCTAGCTTTCTCTTTTTTGTGAAGGCCTCAGACGAAGACATGAAGCAGACCAATAAAGTTATACAAAAGCAACTTCAACCAACTGGAAAATACCTTCGCTGCAAAGACGGCACGTTTGCTTTTGAGCCCGAAGGTTGTCCCGGATGAAATTAGCCTTTCTAATATCTATTATTTCCCTTACTGCTCCGCTCACTTCACGTGCCGTAGACCCAGCCGAAAAAGACATTTCCACTCTTTGCCCAAATCTCGAACTGCTTAGCCATCATGTAAAAAAATGCCAGCTGAATCCGCTATTCATCAAGGCAGCAAACGTGTGCCTCGCAAAACTCAATTCGGAAATAAACACTAAAACATCATCTCTAGCGGTGGCGATGGGGCAAAAAAATCAAAACACCGAGTCGACTCAAGCCGCGAAGCTAGAAAACCATGCGGAGAACCTGGCAAATTCCAAATATTCACTCGAGAACTTGCGTAAAGATTCTCAAAAAATACGCGAGAAAATAGTGGCCTACCAAGAAAACATGATCAGAGCTGGCGCGGTAAATAAAAAGCTGGCCGCACAACTGAGTCAGCCATTTCTAAAAATTCTTGAAGGCTTCCCCTGCTATAAGAACAATAACGAAGTCATTACGGGTTATATCAAGCAGGTAGACGAGAAGATCCAGCAAATTGAGATCGCCCTAGGTGGAGTTTCAGGTCTAGCAAATAGAACCATCGCTTCCAAAGAAGCTATCGGGCAGGATTCTTCCGGCCAACAAGGCCCTGCTCGAGGAACCAAGGGCTTGGGCTCCAGCTCCCAAGCGGCCCCCGCGCAGACATCAAAATCGTCGATTACGGGTGTAGAAGAAGACTCGGTCAAAAGAAAATAGATCAGAGATTTTTATCGAGCATTGCTCGGACCATTCTGAGCGGATAGGGATTTCAAAGGGGATGTCCGGGCTGAGTAGTGACTCATTGGACCTGGAGCAGCCTCTAATCACCGCGAGATCAAATTCTGAATATCGCGGTTCTCGCTGAGCCGGGCATAATCGTAGGCTGACTTCCCTGAGCCGTCTTTGATGCTCTTGCTGGCACCAGCTTCTAGAAGTGCTTCGACCGAGGCCCGTTGCTTGCGCTCAATCGCATACATAAGAGCCGTTTTCCCACTGCCGTCCTGCAAGTTCACATCGGCGCCGGAGTCGATCAAGAGTTTGATCATTTTGAGCTGCCCGTTCTCTGCCGCCATGGGAAGTGCGCCCAGATCATTCAGTTCGGAACTAGAGAGGCCGAGCTTCGCTAGAGCATGCGTGTCGCCAGAGCGAATCAAATCATCGGCTGAACTGGAATCTTGTTTTGAGCCACCAGAGCCTGACTTCGTGTTGTCACTGTGCTCTTCATCGGAGCCGAAAGCTGCGAGTTGGATCGCTCTCGCGAACTCGAGTCGCGTCATCGAGGAAGAGCTCGTGATTTCGCCGGCGCTGCTGACTTGCGCCCGGTTTCCTCCTAAAAGCGCAACCTTGTTTTGAATGAGTAACTTGCCCTCATTGAGGAGCACGTCGAGTCCTTCGCCTGTAGCGATAGTAAGAAAATCAGTGCCCCGAACGCCGAGGCTCACAGACTTGTGGCGAAGTTCGAACTTCTTTTTTTCGTTACCGAAGTCTTGAACGATTGAGCGCGCAATGCCGTACATGAGATCGATCACGTTATAGCGCGCGCCATTCTCTTCGCCAGAACTACGAAGATAGAGGGAGGAGTTAGGAGCCAGATGAATCGTATGCCCGTTGCTCGACTGCAGGAAGATCACCGAGCTCGCTCCAGTCAAAACCGTATCGCCCTCATTAAGCACCATGCCCGTTCTCGCGGAATTGCGGTGCGAGCTCCCGTCCGTCTGCACGAACGCCTCTTTTCCTTTCACCATTGAAACGGAATAGGTGAACGCGAAGGCAGGCGAGGAAACGAGGCAGAAAATGAAGAAAATGCACTTAAGCATAAGCACTTATCGGTTTGGCCTATGTGTCGCATTAAGGAAAATGCCCATCCGCCAACAGGTAAGACGCAGCAAATGGTGGAGAGATTGGGCCGTCCCCTACCCTCTACAAGGCCATTAGTTGGCTGCCTGAAAGCTCGGGAATGTCAGACAAATTAATTTGGCTATCCTCTCATGCCTTGCACTTTCTACCGGTCGCGTCTCTAGCGAGATGATTCTTACTTTCGCTTCGGCATCCTTTTTACTCCTCATCGCATCTGCAGCGTGTTTCGATCTTCTGCATTTCCTCGCAAGAGGAAGTCTAGGTTACTCCCATTCCAAAAAATCTCAATTTTGTGATGACTTGCAGGCATTGATCGAAGTAGCGCAAGTCACCCTTCCACGCCGATGGATACTGGAAGTTGCTCTAGCGCGTGAAGCGTGCCACTCCTTGCTCAGCCGCAGTTGCCTTCTTCATTCAAGCGGGCGCTGCGGAAGCGCATTATTTCAGCGGAAAGCCCGCCCCAGTCGAGCGACTGGAAACTGATTGTTGGAAAGTCTTTTTGAATAAATTAATTTGGCAACGGACAAAATTCAGCTTCTCTTTTGTAGAGGCTGCAAAAGCCTAGAACCAACTCTGGGTTGGTTTCGCTATCCGTGGAAACCAGCATGGCACATGAAAAAGATGCATCCTGTAAAGAGCAGATTTTAAATCACAAGGTTCACCAAACAGAATTTACGGCAAGTAGCATAATCCCAGTTTACTCGCAGGACAAGTTGCCGTTGCCTCCTGGAAGCCAACACTCGAGTTCGCCGGCCCACCAGGATCCCGTAACCCTGCCTGCAACCGCGAAGGAGCAGGTTCGACCAGCCTTCACAAAGGCGTAACCAAAATAGTGAGTTAAATCAAAAGACACCTTTCCGGTGTAAGTGACCGAGCTAGCACCATGAGCACGTGCATGGCTTTTGGCCAAGGCACGACAGTCTTCAGCAGCCTCAGCTTTGGCAAAATTGAAACTCAGGAAAGCAAAAGCAAGTATAGCGATAATTTTCATTGAATTCTCCTTCGGTTTGTTCGGGTCCATACTTACCCCATAAAGCTGAAATGTTTCTTCAAAAAAACTGAAGAATAAAAAATCTGTTTCCAACTGGAAGCGAACTTTTGATCCCCTACTGATTGCGGAGTAGTTACAAAAGTATACCCGAAATACAATCCTGCACGTCGTGTTGGATTGGCAACACTCAAGCTAGCCAGTTTTAATCACTTCAATACTAAATATCAAGATCGAAAGGTTTCAAATGATAAAAGCAAGACACGCATTCTCAGTTAGATCAGTCTATTTCATTTTTGCGATGATGATCTCAATGGCAAGTGTTTCAAACGCAGATGAAATTTCGGTTACTATAAATGGTAAAACCTTCAGCTGTGGCGAAGGCGCCGGCGATCTAACTGCATATGGCTGCGAATGCGGACGCAGCAGATACTCAAGTAGCTGGATTCTCCACTACTACAGCGTGAATCGCAGCAATGGGGTAAAGAAATACATCAAGGAACTCAATACATTCCCCAATGGAAAAGATAGCTGTGAAGCCGCAATTCAGATCGAAGCGTTGTGCCGTTTTAGATGAGTCTGCCAAATAAGCAAAAGTTAATTAGAAGGAAGATACCCATGAGAACTTTCATGAAGTATCTTTTTCTGTAACTAGGGTTTTGCATTTTTGGAACTGCAGGATCGTTAGATGCCGTTCACTTCCCGCCTCTTTGCTGTTTCCTGCCGGAAACAGCTTTAACACTCCATGGCATCTCTTGATGGCGCCCGCAGGGCAAGCAAAGTAGTCTCGGCTCAAGGAGAAAACTTATGCTTGCATTCATATTGGTTACCTACTTTGCACACAACGCTCCGGGAATGGCTTATTACAAAGGGTGCTTCGAGGAGCAATACCAGCGCCATGTTCAAATGCAAAAATGCGCAATTAGATTTCAAAATCCAGGGGAAGAAGAACAGTACCAACGTTGCCAAGCACAAGCTCACAGGCTTGCGATAAAAGAAGCTACAGAAGCATGCGCCCAGAGCGAAGAGTGAAAACTAAGGATCTCAAAAAGTTACAAACTCAGAATTTTAACACGCGAGGAGAAATGAAAATGAAAACATGTTTCGCCTTAGTAGTTTCGATTGCTAGCGCTTTATTTACGATTCCCGCTATTGCGGATGTTCGGTACGATGTTGAAAAATACAAAGGTCGGAACAGCGCAGCCTGGATATATAAGGAATGTGGGCTAGAAATCTACCGATCAGATGGCCAAATTACACTGTTGCGAGCCTACAACTCTAGCGCAATCTACGATATCTGGATGAATCCAGAAGAGCGCCGCGGAGTCGACGAGTTTGAAACGCCATTTTCAGGACATATCGGTTTCTCTAGCCGGGATAAGCGTTCAAATAAATTCATTTACTCAAATAGAAGTTATTCCAATGAAGATGGGAGCCGAAGCTACTCTCTTTCTATTGAGCTAAATGACTCGAAAGAACTTAAACTCGGATTCTCGCTTGATCATTTCACTTTGGCAAAAAATCTGACTTCAATTCGATGCCGATTCAACGACTAAGCTCTTTTTTTAGAGAGCGGAAAATAGAAGTTCGAGCCTATGGCCCAACTTTTCTACTAACGGGTGCCTAACTTGAAGTTCGTTTTATTATAAAAAATGTTTATATAGTTTGCTCTAGTTCAGATGGTCTCGCTACAGAGGCAGTGTGCAGCCCCGATCTTGGCATCATCTTAGTGAACTGAGCGAATTCCGCGCAGGTGTAAAAACGTTTGACAGCGCAATGACTCCATATAGCCCGGGGCGGGCTTAGCGCTGGCTTATTTTTTGCTAAGTTAGCCGAATGATTGAAACTAGTGAAAACCAAGTCGAGAAGGGCACCTTTCACTATCGTTCATTTCTTAAATTTGTGCTTCAAAGGCGCGTTTCAAAGAATGCCAGTTATTCTCTTCGTGCGTTCGCACGAGATCTAAAAATCAGCTCGGCTCAACTTTCGAAAATTCTAAACGGCAAAAAAAACCTCTCCGCGGCACAGGCTGAAGAAGTAAGTGTTCTATTGTTCAGTGAAATCGCCAGCCGCAGCGCCTTTGTTAGTCTGGTTGCAAATTGTAATAATCTAGAAAACAAAGGCGCTCTAATTGAACGCGAACATCTATTTAACAAGCTGTCTGGGTCTGCTGATTTTACCATTGAAACAGAGCGAACAAATTTCTTGTCGAGTTGGCTAATTTTCTCTGTGTTTGAAATTTTGTCCTTGAAGAATGCTCCAAACACCGTGGATGAAGTTTCGAAAACACTTTCCGCTCCTATTGCGGATGTTCGCCAGGCATTTCAGAGACTTCAGGATTTGAACCTCGTAGCAGAGAGTGGCGGCAGGTACAGGCGAATCCAGAAACGATTTCGAACGAGCAATAATGTTCCTTCCAGGGCAATCCGGGAGCTTCATCGGCAATTCTTGGGCAAAGCAATTCGTGCAATTGATCGACAGCCTGTAGGCAAGCGCTATTTTCGAGCTGTGACTGTAGGACTCAACTCGCAATATCTAGATGAATTGAGGCAGCTTATTGACGGGTTTTTGTTTGAAGTTTCAAAGCGAGAGTTGAAGTCCGAGAATGATGCCGACTGCTTGTATCAGATAAATTTTCAAATGTTCGACCTCATAGAGGACGATAACGAGAAGGAAGAATCCGATGTTGCGTAAGATTAAAATTGGCCTGTTCACAGCTCTGGCAATGGCACCGCTCTCTGGGTTCGCTGGAGGTGAACTAGGGAATGGCACTGGACGATGCGAGAACGTACTTAAAAAGCAAAGAGGCGCCGAAGCCAATTGCCACTACGTAGAAGATGAATCAGCAAACACTGCAAGCAATGGCCAGATTGGAATGCCGCCTCCCTCCAGCCAAGATGAAGATGAAAATTAGTTCAGTAGGTATAGAACTCAATTTCGAATTGTCGATGCCTACTGATACCTGGTTTGAAATCTCTGGAAAATGTCCATCACCGACCCCACGAGGAGGTGATTGAGATCGATTTACATGTGTTTGAAATGGCAGGTGAATGATCCGTCGCGAAAACTTTCACCCCACACCTGCACTCGTTTGCTTATTGTCCCCGAAGTTTCACATTTTAGTTTGATTGTGTAGTTGCTTGCTGTCCAAAAGTCCTGCTTGATTGTGAATTCGCACTTTTCGCCTAACTGATGAATAAACGATTGGGCGATTTCGGAAACTTTATATCGGCAACGATCACTCGCTTCAGCCTTAGATGCGGCTAGAGCTGCAATACCTAATATAAAACTAGAAATTTTCATTGAGTACTTCCTTTTAAGCGCTTTGATGTTTGAGAATTTTCTCTATTGGTAGACTCTTCAAATCTACTCTTCCCAACTCTACAATCTATTTTCGATGGAGTAGTCTCTTATAGTTGGATCGCAACCAGCTTCGTTTCCTGCTGGAAACAGATAGAGACCGAAAGGATTTGAATCCGATGCCGCCACTTCCGGTTTGTGGCATCCTTCAAACGCCTGGATAGCGATTAATTTGGGAACATAACCAACGCTCCACTTAGAGGAACTATAAATGAAGTTTTCATTCATGATTTTGACTGCTGTTGCCTTAATTTTTCCAAGTTGGTCGCATGCTAACAACCTCTCAAATTACTCCTGCGCTGTGGCTGAATATGAAAAAATTAGCTTTATGCGCGATGAAAGAATCATTTACCAAAATGTTCGCGCCTATCATATCTATGAGACGAATGGCGATCGTTTTCTCTGGGAATCTGAGCCGCATGGCTGGGTCGCAAATGGCAGCAGGATTTTCTACCAAGACCTAAAAGTTAAAGCTCTGAGAGATTGCCATAAGTTTTTAAGGTCAATTACAAGCGGATGATGGAAAGCGAATGATTCTTCATTTTCATCTCCACGTTTACCTCCGATCAAACTTCCGGGCCAATCTTTACCAGCAAGCTCTGTTAACGGGACGCATGTATTGGCATCATAAGACTGGCTTCAGCACCCCGCATATCTAACCCCTTTGGAGACTCCGATGAACGCATTTAAGATCGCTACTCTGACTCTTGTATTGTCCGCCATCGCCCCCTCTTCCTCTTTTGGCAGCGCTTGTCGAATCGAAAGGAAGCAGGCTTGTGGGCAATTCGTGTGCAACGTTTACTTCGAAGTAGTCAAAGATGGCCAAGTGATCTTTCGCACCCCCTATGAAAGCGCTGCGAAGGCGAAGCTTGGAGATTCTGTTTGCTCGAGCGACCTGGTCGATTCACAACAAGATGACGAAACGTGAGCGTTTTTGCTGAAGCAGGTGCTCGCAGCGGGGAGCAAGAGAGTCCTTTGAATTCGGATCTAAAGAAAATGGAAGCTCTTCCCTACTTGAGCTTAGATCCTAAGCGGTAAGACGTTTCTTGAATTTTCTACTTTAGAAGTTTCGAAGGGTCGTCCGTCAGCAACGCCGACTCTGTGCCCTCGCGAAAAGTGTTTCAGCTTGTCGATAGAGAAACTCGCTGAACTCCCTTGCCTAACGGCCGCGGCCGCGCGGAGGATTGGGTCATCCGGCCTCCATTCTTAGGCGGATTCCGTTTTGATACGCAGCATTGTATTTCTTAAACTCTTCCACGCAATAACGATTCACGTCGTGCGCATCACTATCGGAAATCCCTCGCGCTACGGCCCTATGAACACAGCGATAATATTCCTGATTCAATTCTTGTGCAATTTTGAAAAATTCCTGTGCCCTTGTCGTCGCGATTCGGCATGCCTCGGAAACGTCTTGATTGTCCGTAGATCGGAAGGGTTGGCCGTACGCGGCTTGAACTTGAATTAAGACTACCGCGAAGAAATAGAAGTGCTTCATAAATTCTCTTTCTTTTAATTTTGCTCTCTTTGTTTACGCTTTAGAAGATGCCGCTGGCAGCAGAAGGTTTTTTCACAACTTCCCCGCAATTATCCGGAAGGAGGGGGTCAGTTACTTAGCCTTACATTTGATTCCCGAAAATACGTTTTTGATTCCCTCCTCGCAGCGCAATTTGGCTTCACCGCAACGGCCCTCTGCGATAAGAAGATCTTGGCTTCTCGTATCCTCCGCGCCTGGCCCGAAGCTTACTCGCTGGTAGCGAAACTTTTCCACTAATCCCGTTGAAACTCCATTTTCCAGGCGGAGCAAGCCAACGAAGCTCCATTTGAGAATGTTGCCCGTGTTGTCCTCATGCAGGCATTTGAACTCTACCTTAGGGCATCTGCTGCAGTCGAAACGCCCGCGGCTGCCCCCGGCTGCTGGACACGCTATTTCCGTGCCTGGGCAATAGGCTGCCGTAAATGCATGGGCGATTCCTGGGTTCACTGAAACGGAGAGCAGCACTCCTGCTGCAATGGGCGAGCTTGTCACGCTGGCGAGCAGCTTCGCTCCGGGAAAACATTTATGGATTGAGCTCACAAGAAGTTTAACGATCGAAAAATTTGTCATAGTATTTCTCCTGCTAGAAAGACGCGGCCGGCGGGAAAAGGTTACTAGCAATTTTTTACTTGTCTGGTTCGGGCCGTATCCCCTTTTCGAGGGAAGCCATGTATCCGGATGGACACAGGCCCTATGGGCTGAGCAATGCCTCCTCCTGGCAAGACGTGGGCTGGCTAAGGGGCAGTCAATTCATAGATCTCAAAAGACAATAGACTAGGGCTGGTACGGTGCTCGGCTTTCGATCACAGAAGCGAAGCGTTGCACATCTGCCGGAGCTCACAAACTGATCAGCAGCTTTTCTGGCATCGCGCAAGCTCGTTGAGCGGGCCAGCAGAACCAAGCGGCCATTTTCAAATGCCATAACTCCATATCCAGCCGGTGCAAGTACCTCGCCCTTCAGCGGGCTGATCAGGCAACGACTCAGCCTTGGGGTCTCTACTCCGGTCTCAGGTGCCGCGAGGGTCAACAGAGGAGTGATCAAGAGAAAAATAAATAACAAAAGTTTAATTAGTTTTAACTTCGACATCGGCCGATACTTTGAGCTCTATCTGCCCAAAATCCTATGTCGAAAGAGTAAAATTTCCATCTCGAGTTTTACTCAATTATTAAATGCTAGGCTAAATGTTGTTCCATTTAGTGGCCGCAACTTATTAAAATTATGCCTTTTTTTCAGAAACCGTGGCTAAAGTAAGAGTCTAATTGATCCGAAAAGGGCTCATGGGGCGACTGCCAGTTCTATATCTCGCCAGAAGGGCCTGGGGCTCTCCGCTCGGGATCGCACTTGGCCTACTTCTGGTGGCGCCTCTCGCCAGCGCTGATGGCAACCACGGCTTCGGCGCCTGGAAACCGTCCTGCGCGCCTAACTGCACAAGTGCTGATGTTTTCAGCGCCGGCAACGATGCCTCCGCGGCGGAGGCAGACAAGGCCCAGGGAGAAAGCCAGAAGCTGGCGGGTGATGCAAAGAATCGGGCCGAGCTTGCCAACCAGATTCGCAACGACCGTGCCGAACTACAGCGCCAGCTGAACCAGATCCCTCCTTCCCCGAATGCAGAAGCGGCGAGAACTGCGATCCTCAGCAAATCCTATGTGCTCCCGGAAAAATTCAATGTCACCAGCCGCTCTCTTAAGCTGAACACGTTTCGTGAGTTGGAAACGCGGGGAGAAAAAGTGCAAAAACAGCTGATGGAAAAAGCCGTGGAAACAAGAAAGCAAGCGGAAGCGCTTAACGAGAAAGCCCGTCAGGGATTCTCCGCCGCTCGCAAGTTCAATGGGCTTGAATCCACCTCGAACCGGCGGGCGCAAGGAATGAGGAGTGCTAGTGAAATCGGATCGGTTGCTGCTTCATCCAGTGTAGGTCAACCGGACCCACCGAGAGCAAGCACCAGTAAGGCACAGCCTGAATCGAAAAGTTCTGAAAGTAATTTTACGGCACAAAGCTCGGGTCAGAGCGGGAATGTTTCTGCTCCCGATGAAACGGGAGTGCTAAGCAAAAAATATGAGCCCAATCGCGTACTCGCGAGTTTGAACGGACTAGAACAGCCGGGCAAGGACAAAGGACCGCCGAGTTCGGAAGATATTATGTCCGAGTTAGACAAGATTCTACTCACGACCGTGGGTTCCTTGGAGCATAAGGAATTTTTACCACCGGCTGGCGTAGGTAACACCGGTAACGTGGTTGTAGCGCTTCTGGACTCCGCTCCGCTCCCCTCTTCCAGCCTTCCTAAGAGTTTTCAAGTTGGCCAGGGGATAGGTTTCGATCCAGCAGAGATCTCCGCTTCCAATCTCACGCTATTTCAAATTATGAATCGCAGAACCCGGGCATACCACAAGCGTCTCGCGGGCGAGTAGCATTGGTATCACTGTTAGATTGCGCAATATAACTAAGGTGTATTTGATTTTACTTTAGTAAAAATTCGGCAGTTTCTTGCAGAAGTGGTAAAGCTTCCAATCTGAGCTAAAGAGCAAACACGAAAAACATCACTTTATTCGCTTGCTTGGAGGAGCTTGTCTCTTCGGCTCATGAGCTCAGACAACACTCCGTTTACTTTGCCGTTGTGCGCTTAATGCGGCGCCTCTATAATTCGCGCATGCTTGAAGCCGCTCTCCACATTTCCACCATTCAAAACGAGCTGGAGGCTCGTCGGGATCGAAATCCCCACTACTCGCTTCGTGCTTATTCGCGCGATCTCGGATTGGATCCATCCACACTATCGCTCCTTCTTCGAAGAAAAAAGGGAGTGTCAGAAAAGAGAGCCTGTGAGATTGCCATTCGCCTCGGACTTACCGACCGTGAGCGCGAAGGCTTCGTATTGAGCGCGCTCATGCACCACGGGCGGAGCCCCGCCAAGAGAGCCCGAGCTCGAGAGAGAATCAAGAATGAATACCAGAAGCGTTCGATTAGGAGCATCCGGCACTCGGAGTTCGCTCAAGCCCGTAACTGGTACCACCTCGCGATCCTGAATTTGGTGGAGCTGAAGGCATGCACGCATACCTTGGAATGGTTCGCGAAGCGCCTGCGGCTCAGCGTTCCTGTTGTAGATGTCGCAGTGGCCAGGCTCCTGAAGCTTGATCTGCTCCGCATCGAGAACGGCCGATATATAGCTACTCAGCAAGAAACTACCGTTGACCAGGATATTCCCTCGGTCGCGATCAAGAAGTTTCACCAGGAGATCCTAGACAAGGCTGAAGCAGCTCTCCACTTTTCTCCGGTTGAGGCCAGGGAGTTTCAAAGCCTCACGCTCGCATTCAGTACTTCTGAAATGGCGGAGGCAAAATCTGCTATCAGAAACTTTCTGCGGGATTTCTCCCAACGTTTTTATAATCCAGAAACCGAAATGGATTCTGTACATCAGTTATCCATCCAGCTCTTTCGGCTGGACCAAAAACAGGAGCCTCAGTTATGAGTATTTTCCCTATATTATTCTCCCTCGTATTAACACTAAACGCGTTCGCAGGCCCTGGAACGGTAGGCAACGGAGGTGACGGCGTTGAGATCGACGGAAAACTCTATCTCCTTGACCTCGTGGAGTTTGGTGGCCGAGAGGGCGATCATATCACCCCACATATCGATCCCTCGATTGAACCTCGCGAGTCCGATCTAGAGCGTCTTTCCGCCTTAGACTCGTTAAACGATAGTGGCGTTGTCATAGACAAGCGCGAAATTGCGGCCAAGCTAGCGGAGATTCGTGCCGTGAACCCTGGCCTGGCGGAGGCTCTACTTCGTGTGATCGGCATGTATGAATGGGAATACTCCAACTATCCGTTGGTTGATGTCGGAGATGAGAACACGAAAGTGAATTTGCCACGGGTGCAGCTCGGAATCCGGCAGCGCACGCGCATTGATACTGCTCGCGAAGCGTTGCTGCGCCTTCAGCAAAACAATCGCACAGCCTACGTGTTTCATGAAATCGTATATGCCCTGGTGCGCCCTACGCCCATAGTCACAAACGGCGAACGCCCGCTCGTGGCCCAGCGTAGCTCGGTTGCCCGGCAAATAACCGCTTATCTATTCTCAAGAAAGCTAAAAGAGAGGGGAAACGCTGGCCTGCTCGACGCATTCAAGATTCCTCCTGTAGCCGATGAGCTAGTTGATGAAACTGCCAAAAAGACCAAGGTAGGAGACTATTACCTGCCAATCTCTACGTACGGCCGGCTCGACCCTAACCTTACGGGAGATGAAACTTCAGTTGCGCTTTCTCTTGTGGGCTATAAATCGAAACTTTCCGGGATCGGCGAAAGTGGAGTTTTTAAAAGGGAGTATGATCGACCATTCGCAATCCCCGGGTATTCTACCTACAGCAAGCCTACATTTGAGACCCTGATTTATTCCTGCAAGACGCACGTAGTTGAACCCTACAGCGATAAAAAATATAAGCGCTTAGTGCCTCTCCCTGCTGCGCTCAATATAATTCCCTACGGCGTGGTTGCCACGCTGAGCCTTTCTCGCCTGCCTGAGAGCGATGATTGGTATATTGCCTGGACCATAGGAGAAAGTACGGCTGGGAAGCCGGTGGTTGTGGCAAGGATAAACGATTTCGGAAAGATCGCGGTGCATCGAGAAAAGGACGCTGGCATACCCTCCGGCTATATCTATCAATACAGCCTTCGCTGCACCGAGCTCCTTCGTAGCGCCCTTAAAGACCGCGGGGTTTCAATCGAATAGGCCAAGCCGATTTAGCAACGCCAGTTTTTCCTGAGATTGGCTCTGGCAAACGGAAGGCCTTTGCCGCAAAACTGGCGCTAACGCTTTCCGCTTTGACCACAAGTTAAACCAGTGCGGTACCAGCTCACTTTTTTGCCGAGAAGGCCGCTCTTTTTGCATTTATGTTGATAGTATGTCTTGGTGGTCTCATCCCATATGCATGTCGTTTTGGGCACATCCCACAAAGTGTCACAACGATTGGCTAGGGCTGGCTGAGCAGAAATCGAACAAGCTGCAATTAGTGAAAAATAAAATTTACGCATAGATTCTCCTTCATCCTATAGACGAAGCGAACTCTTGCGAGGTTTCGAAAAAATGGATTCGTTTGCTGCTTTGGCTTAGACCTGGCGCAATTGCAGGCGAAACGAAGCCTGTTTCCGTTAAGACACAGGCGCGCAGCCGCGTTCTTTACTTAGCGTCGATCGCTTTTTTCGTTCCGAGCTTGCCTTCAAGCTCTTGCATGATCTTCTGCTTTTCGGAATCGCTCAGCTTGTTCCACAGCTCGGCGCGTTTACGGAGGTTTAGAACTTTTCCTTCCGGCATCTGCTTGAGCTCGGCCAGGCGGCGGCGGAGGTCGCTCTTTTCCGGTTCGGGCAGAGCCTTCCAGGTTTCATAGTTGCGCAGTAGATTCTTCTTCTGTGTTTCGCTCATCTTCTCAAAGCGATCGTGCGACTGCTCGATTTTCTTGCGGCGCTCTTCGGGCAGAGCTTTGAAAGCCTCCCATTTCTGCATGAGCTCTTTCTTTTCGCCTTCGGGAAGCTGATTCCAGTCCTGGCCCTTTTCATCGGCTTTACCTGTAAAGCTTACGAGTTGAAGCAAGGAAATGCCCAGAGCACCGAGACACATACTTTTCACAAATGTTCTGCGAATCATCATCTCTTTTCCTTCTTCTCAATCCGCTTCTGCAGCTGGAGCACTTCGAGGTTTTCCACCTCTTCCATTTCCTCGTATAGTTCAAGACGCTTCAGCATCCCCATTCGTTTCAACATCTCGGGGTCGGGCTGGCTCAGATCCGGGTTTTTGTTTCGATTGTCCGCCATGTTTCTGACTCCTCAAGCCGTTCCAGCACTTCAATATTCCGCAAGAGTTCGAGATCCGCGATCACCTCTGAATCCTCGAGCAGCTCAAGGCTCGCCCTACCCGCGTTTGCTAAATTCTCAGGGGCCATGGATCCGCTATTTGTGCGTACGACAATCACCACGGCTGCAGCCGCACCCGCGAGAGCCATCGTGGGCAGGCCAAACTTCAGCCAGGAATGCCAGGGCGATGTTGTCTCGCTTTCGCGGGTCGCTCTGCTTGCCATCTCCGGCTCGAGCCGCTGCATTGTGCGCTCGAGCAGCCCGTCGGGCATGTTTTCTTCAGTCGCTTTTTTTAGAATGTCCTTCATCTTTTACTCAATCTGCGGATCAACGTTTGCTTCCCGCGAAAAATCATCGTTTTCACATTGGCTACCGTAGTGGAAAGGCGGCTGGCGATCTCTTCCTGGCTGAGGTCTTCAACCACGAATAGTATGAGAGGAATACGCTGATTGTCGGGAAGCTTATCAAGAGCTTCTCGCACCATTTGTATATTGCTTTCACGAATCACCTCGTCTTCCGGATTCCTTTCGTCTACAGCGTCCAATTCCCCATCTTCATCAAACGAGAGGCTTTCTCTGCGTTTGCGAAGCTCCGAAATCGCCAGATGCCGGGCGATCGTCATTACCCAAGAGCGAAAATTTCCTCGGCCTTCGAAGCCTTCCAGGGAACGCACGGCCTTATGCCACGCTTCTTGAAAAACTTCCTCGGCCCAGGCACGATCGCCGCCCAGTAAACGCGTGGTGAGACTGAACACAGCGGGGCCATGCTGGCCCATCAGTTCCTTAAGCGCCTTCTGGTCGCCTCTCTTGACTCTTTCTACGAGTGCGGGATCGTCGGGGTATCGATTGTTCATCGTGTACTTCCAGACTAAACCGCTCTCTCAAATAAGCCAACCGGGGCTTCCCGCCGGTTCCGTGTTGAGCCAGAAGGAAAGGAGCCAGACGGGAAATCCTGGAGGACCCTGATTTCCTCCAAACCGCCTGGCTCCTGATCTTAAGACGCTGCCCTTTGAGGAAGGTTTCAACTTTTTTAGGGGTGCTGGGCCACCATGTAGGAGGGAGAAAGCTCGCCCAAAAATTTTACACTGCCGTTCTCTTGTTGAGGATTGCGAGTTGCCAGAGCTTCTTCGTTCTGGCGGTATTTGGCGTGCACTCTGGCGAAGAGTGTCAGCTCGTCTGACTCCAATTGACTACTCTCTACCTCAGCCTGGGCAGCGCCTTTCACCAACTTAGCCGGCAGGTTTCCGGATCCCTCGTTGCTAGCCAAGGTTTCTTGATTTCCATCTCCCAGTAAAAGTTCGACCACGGAGCTTCCGTTTCCAGCCTTCAGCTGTCTTTCCAGAGCTGGCTGGCGGTTCCCGAGGGGCTCTTGTTCCCCAGAGCCCTGCTGCTCGTTTGTAACATTCGCAACATTTGCTACAAGATTGCCCTTGAAGGAACCGAGGATGCTTCCTTCGCCCGAGCGAGTATCGACAACAAACGCGGCCCTGGAGGCCTGGGCTCTAGCCGCGCCGGCACGAACTGCCGAATCACCTTTAGCGAGACCGAGCTTAGCTTCGGTCGAGCTTTCTTTAAATTTTTCTTTCCCGATCTGTACCGTCTCGCCCGAGGCCAGTTGATCCTTAAGGATTCGCCCGGTCACGGTGCTCTCGCCGTTCGCGCTTTTTCCAGCCGACACAGGAGGCAACCCGGCAGCGGATCCCGAGCCGATTCCGTTCTTGATGGATACCACAAGATTTTCGGCGCCGGCGCCGCGATTGGAGTCGCAGTTCCTATGCGCTAGCGCGGTCTTTTCCGAAGCGATTTTCATCTCCTCGGCTAGATCTTCGAATCTCCCCAAGTCCAGCGTCGCTTTCGAGGTGGCTGCCACGGAGCGCTGAAGCACGGCCTCCGCTTTCTTCCGGAGCGAATTCGTGTCCCGGAGCTGCTTACCGCATAACTGCTGAAGAGAAGTCAGGCCTTTGTCGAGCTCCACCACGGAGGCCAATCCCTCTTCCATGGGAGCGATCTCATCTTGGATGAAGGTTTGCATGAAAACGTTGGCCTTATGCACCTGCGAAGCGCAAGTGGTGCTTTTCTGAGAGAGGGTCCCGGTCATGGCAGAGTTCTCCTTGAGGGCCACGCAGCTCTCCGCCTCTGCGCTTTTAGCGGCGTTCAGCGCGAAGGCTCGCTGGTCGTTCTGGCATGTGGTTTCCACTTGCAGGATCGTAGCTTCGAACTTCAGGAGGGCGCTCTCCTGGGTCTTGATCTCCTGGAGGAGACGCTTGTTGTCTTCCTGGATAAACTCGCAGCCGACGGCTCGAGGCAGGAAGGCGACTACTAGCGCGGCATAAAAGCTCCAGACTGCGAGATCGCCGATGCCTGCTTTGTTGGTGCGGTTCTTCATCTTCCTATCCTCCGGAGGGGCCTGGATGCCCCTTCGAATAGAAAGACGTGGCTGAGCAGCAAAGGTTTCAGGGAATCGGGTCGCGCACTGTATCCGGCGAGAGATACAGGGCGCCACCCATTCCGGTAGTAGTCGCCCCGAATCTGAGAAAAAGCGGTAAAATAGTCAGGCCAGGGGCTCAGCGGGAGCCAAATCTTGTATGGATCATTTTGGCACAGGCGTATTTCGCGCGATTCGCTCGCATTGCTCCTTGCTACCCATTTTTCTAGAAACAGGATGCAACCAGTGCTCCTCGCTATTTCCCACCGACGTACCTATCGCCCATACTTGGTATTCTCCAAGTACATAGCGGCATTGAAAACTAGAAATTGAAACTCCTCTCTCCTTCGCCAGACTCGGCGAGGAAAAGGAAAACAAAAACAGGAATGACGAAGCGAGCGTTAAGAATTTCATGGAAAATCTCCTAGTCATTAGTGGATTAAAGTACAACACAGTAGTTACGTTTCAGACCGTTTCATTTGACTTAAATTCAGGCGACAGCAGCAGATCAATACTCAAACCAATCAATGTTCAGACATCTAACCGTTTCGGATTTCGAAGGCCCCACAGCCTCGCGCACCTCCTGAAGAAAAGTGGCGATCTTTCGGTCGATCTCGGCGGCGAGCTCACTCGAGAGCGACATCGGTGCGGTGAAGAAAATATCCTGCCGGCCCAGCTGGCCGGAACGCTTCTCCGCGAACTTTTGCATTGCCTGGAGCCTCCAGTTCTGATGGTGCCGGATCACGTGAGGCTCATCGGGGCTCAAATGAGTAACGCTCGAGCCTACATAGAGTTTTCCGTTCCTGAACTCGAGCATTCGGCTTTCGAGCAGGAATCGAAGCGCGCCCTCAATCACTGGCAGCGACAAAGGAAGCCGCGCGGCGAGGGCTTCAATGCTCCTGAAATCTTCACAGGCCACAAGATTCCTGATGCCCGAATAGAGCCAGCTGGAGTAGAACACGGACTTTGCCGCCTCGGGCACTTCTCGATCCGGCTTCATCGTGTTCTTGATCTCATGCGAGCGGCTCTGCGCCTTGCGCACCAGCGTTTCGAGCCGTGATCGAAGCTTGTGGCTTCCTGCACGCTCGAACTGCACCAATAATAGGAAGTAGTTGCACTCCTCCTCGTTGTGGCCGAGGAACTCCGACAGATCGCAGGCGGCCTCCGAACTCAGATGCTTCTCGCCTTTCAGCACAAGAGTCATCATGCTCGGGCTCAGGCGCAGATTCTCTGCAATGCGGCTGAGTAGTCCCCTACCCTTGCCAGGTTGGGCAAGCAGCCAGTCGTTCAGATACTGCTTATAGCTGAGGTAAGAGAAGAGCTCGGGAGTCTTTGCCAATTGCGGTGGCGGAGATATCGCCAAGGCTTGATTGTCACTCATCGGACACTCCTTCACGGGCGCGGTTCCAGTTTTCGTCTACTTGGGGAGTGCAATCTGCGTTTCTAACTCCCAGGGATGAATCTTTTGTGGCGTCATTCTCATTCTGAGCACGACGCCCGTGCTGCATCGGAGTGTCTCCGCAGCGAGAGTGATCCACGCCGCCCCCTCCGTCGATAGTTCCGGAGAATGCCGGCCGGGGGCCTGCAAGAAAAGCAATTAGAAGTAGAAACCGTATACTTGTGCTCATTTTACTTCCTGCTGGTAAATTATTTTCAATTACAGTTGAACTCAGGATGGGGGCTGAATAGATCTCACTCCGTCACCAGAGTTCAATGCGGCACTTCCCAGCCGTTCGATGGTTAGACGAGCCCAAGGGAATGTTGGTTTCAGAATTATATTTGAAAAATGAACTGAAGGAACTTAAGGCCTGCAACTCTAGAGATTCAATAGAGAATACAAAGGTATGGGAGCGGGTTCAAATTTCGCTAGTCAATACAAAGCCCCAGTCTACCTTCTTCATTCCGTGAGCGATGATGCTGGCTCGCGCAGGCTCTTTGAAATGCTTGCCTAGCAGCAGATCGAGACGGGAATCGCTAGGTGCGCAAAGCATGTGCACCGCCCCGGGCCTGGCCTCGATTCCGGGTTGTTCGCCTTTAGGCCCATGCTGCAGGTGAAGAAGATCCATAGGCTTCCCGGTGCTTTTCAGCACGATGTCTTTTTTGCCGGAAAGGGAGAGGAAACCAAGGGGCCCGAGCAGCTCTGCCAGGCTCTTCTCCAAAAATTTGTACTCCTCGAAACTTAATGAGTAGATATTCAACTTTCCCGCCAACCCAAACGGAAGGAACGGAAGTTTGCTCGACAACGCAAGCACTCGATTGGGCGCGTTCAAGGGGTCCATCGAAATTCCATAAGCTCTAGGGCATCGCAGATAGTTCCAAAAAAGCCCTTTTAAAAAAAGCCGCGTGGGAATTCCCTGCCGACGATAGTCTGGGTCTACCTTCAAATCGCATACGTACCAGGCGCGAATCTTCTTTGCACCAAATGGAATCTCCCGAAGCACAGCCGCTGCGCAGGCGATCACTCGCTCGCCATCGAGAGCCACATGAAAAACAGGCTCCCCTAGCCGCTCAAAGAAGCTGAAATAGGAATCACCATGACTGATTTTAAAAGCGTCGGAGCCCAGCGGATACTCGGCCTTACTTTCAAACTCTTGCAATCTGGCGCTATACGCTTGCCAGGTGCCCTTGCTTAAGCTTCGGATCTCAATCATGGCACGTAGTCAGCGGTCATGGAGGGCGGGAAGGGCTGAGGCAACATCCATCTACGGCCTCGTGCGTCCCAAAGGCCCCGATAGAGTCCGTTGAACAACGTAGCACCCATGCGGAGTCCTTGCTCAATGTGGTAGCGGTTCATTTCGGAGTTGGCATAGGGGCCTTCCAGGATCTTGAAAAAGTCTTCCGAGTGCTTGATGTCGAGCTGCTCATGGATTTTATAATGAATCAGGCCGTTCTCGCTGATCCATCCGCGCTTTACTACCCCTTGCCCGATCCAGGTGGAGATTTCGGAGAACATCCGCTCAATCATGCCCATAACCGCTACGCCCACCAGAAAGTCGTCAAGCACGGTGACTCCAACGAGCGTGGTGTTGAATAGGCGGATCTCGGGCCAAAGGCCGCGCAGAAAAATGTCTTGAGGCTCGATACCGTCAAGTCGGCGCAGAAATTCTTTAAACGTGCTTCCATGGCCATGGCTTAATCGCCCCTCGCCATGCTCCTCCCAGATATTCTTGAGAACTTCGATTCTTAAATCCGGAGCGGGGATTCTTCCTGCTAGTGCCGCCATGGGTCTGCTAAAAAAAACCACCGCATAGTAGAACTGAACTTGCGTTTCCACAAAATCGGGCTTGCTGAAGCTGCCATTTTCCAGATTTTGAAAGTATGGGTTCTCTTTGCTGCCTGTTTCCTGCAGTACTTTAGATATCAATTCATGGAGCGTCATTTGCCCTTCCTGCCGATTTGAATGGATGAGTAGAAAAGACTGCGATCTTTCTTTTGGAGCGCTTTAGCTTCATTCGTGAGCCAGTGAAATTTTCTTCCGAAGAACGGGCGGAAGTTTTTGGCATTGTTAAGCTGGCGATAAAGAACAATCGCTCCAGGCTGCAGCTGGTGAGCCAACTTGCTGGCAACGCTCCTGATTTCTTGCTCCGAGCTCCAGTCGAAAATATTTGAAAGGCCCACGAGGTCGTAGGGAGCGTAGTCGCCCACCTCATTAGCCAAACAGTGATGCATCTCAATTCTTATCTCTTTTGGAGGCCTTTGTAAGAACAACGGCCAGCCCGCCCTATTCTTTGGATACCGCCCCAGGAGCAAGTGATGCAGAAAATAGTTGCTATGGCGATCGTTGCGTAGGATGCCTTTTTCAAAAGCTACGCGAAAATGCCTGCTGTAGGATTCGCGGGGTGCGTGCTGTATGGCGGCCGGGCCAAACATGGCCAGCAGAATGGATTCGCTAAAGAAGAGTTCAAAGGCGGATAGCCAGTAAGGATGAGCGAATATCGCCTTCCATTCCTTGTTTGTTCCGTTCAGCAAAAGCTTCTCAATGCTCGCATCATCAACGACAAATTCGTGGAGAAAATTCCTGAGGCACCGAAACAGCGCTTCGAAATTTCCTTTTTCAATGAGAGTGGCGTCTAAAGATCGTGTGCGCGCAAGCCCAAACTTTTCTTCTCTCACGCGTTTGGTTGCCGACTTCAAGACCCTTGCCTTTTCTTCGATCAGCTTTATTTGAGCGGGATTGGGTTCGATCAAGGAAATTGAAACTTTCGGGTATTGGCCGGCTAGAGCAAATGCTGTGCATCCGCCCGAGCCCACCAATATAGCACTCTTGAGGCTAAACTTGCGTACCAGTGCCAGCTCGATGGCTGGATCCTCGCGGACTACTGAAAACTGGAGTTGGTTTTTCTGCATTGGCCACTTCTTGTTCTAGAAAAGGAGTAAGTTCCTTAAAGATGTTGGTGTGTGACTTTGCCTCAACGCAGTCGCGTATCCCAAAATTGTAATAGGCTGAGGTGCATTAGAAGAACGATATTCTGGATGAAGGCTGCCTACACGGCAGCTGCCTCCCAGTCACGGCAATCTTTCAAAAAGCTTGCGCCCGGGAATAGAGCAAAATATAGTGCACAGCGTTAGCTTGAGACGAGTAAACTTTCAATCAAAGGACCCTCTATGAACTTTTTGTTGGCTCTGATTCTGTCGACGGCACCAAGTTACGCAGCGGTGTCCATAAACAACTATAGCTGTGTAGGCGAGAAACTCGACGAGCGTGGAAACGTTTCCGGATACGGCAGCACTTTAGTAGTGCTCCTCGACAATGGAACAGCGAGACTTTTGGACAAAGACCGAAACAGGGTTATTGAACTGCACCTTGAAGGCGCCGACCGTTCCGGTAGTGCGCAGATCTATCGCACAGAATCCACGGATGCAGGGCTTGGTCTCGCGATTTCCGAAGCCAATATTGGCCAGAGGCTTGGCGTTCAGGTTTACCTCTACCTGTTCAGCATTTCCAAGGGGCGTGCGGAAGACAACTTCAGACTCGACTGCCGGGTGTCGAGCTCTTCGCGTCTCTAAAGGGCCATAGCAGATTCTGGCCTTATCAAGCTGGAGCAAGAACATCTCCCCATGCGCTCTGATTCTGAAAGGAATGATTCATGAAGTTACTAGCGATCCTTATATTTTGTTTGCTGTTGGCGCCTCCGGCCTTCTCCTCTGAGCAGTTAAGCACTGGCTGCGAGATGAGGATTAAGCAGGATTTGCGCCGGAGAGGATACCTTGCGCTTGTTATTCGCAAAGCGGATCAGAAAAATAGATCCTGTGATGGATCAGGCTGCGTTCCGGACGACCGTATACTCGAGGTTGACGCCGAGACTCCTTCTTCAGAGCGTTTACTGAATCTGATCGTCGAATACTCTGGCATTGCCGGTGAGCTTGGCTGGTGCCGGGTGCTCTCCATCCATGTGGTTCAATGATCAATAGAAAAATGGACCCAGACGGCAATGATATATTACTGCGCTTTTTTGCGCTCTTCGGCACTGGCCGCTTCGGCAGCCGATCGCGCGCGATTGATGCTACCCATGCCCCGGTGCGTCTCGTTGGAATTCGTGATCACATTGATCTTCCACTGATCACAGGCGGTTTGTTCGACTGCGGAATCTTTGGCGAGGTTGATACGCCCGACCGTATAGAAAGGGGCCTGGGCTTCTGGCCATTCCACGGCGGCACTTTCCACCCAGTCCTGCTCGCTTTTCTTTCTTCTGTTCGCGTCGGTCATCTTGGCGGCTTCCAGGAGCTGAACCTGGAAGTCAAAGCAGCCGGGGCTATCGTTACGTATGTGACGGAAAAGTTCCTTGGATAGAGTGTCAGGATCATCCGACAAAGCTTGTGCTGAGTTGTTCGCACAAGGTTTCAACGAATACTTCACGGCTTCGCTCGACCCAAGGGCGAAGGGCACATTGCTCCAGTATCGCATCTTTTGGTAAGGCAAACTGGCGGGCTGCTTCTGCACTCCGCCGATAGTCAGGGCATTCTTAACCGCGATCATTCCGCTTACCCCTACCAGCCAGGCGCCTTTTACGAGTCCCTCTTTCGCCACCGTCATCAGGTCAGCGAATACTTTGGCGTCATCGATAGGAAACGTGGGCGCGTTGTTCATGGCGAAGTCCATGAGGCCTTGGGAGTTCGAAAGCTCCTGGGGCATTTTTACAGAGAAAGAGACTGCGCGTACATCGGGCTCCTGGTCGGCTTGGATCTTGCCTTCGGCGTTGGCGAATCTCAGCTGCACTGGGTACTTTCCGGTTACAGAAAACATTCCCATTTTCAAGCGCTGCGACACCGCCGGCGGATAGAAGCTCAGGTCAGCAATTTCGAGAGAACCACCCACGCAGACGCCTTTGGCGTGCGTGCCGCGAAGAACTTTTCCGCTAGCGTTGGCCTGCCTTGATTGGAGAAAGAGGATACCGTCCTTGATTCTTGTCACAAGCTCTTCTTCCTTCTCGAGGCGGCGCTCAAATCTCTCGCTAAAGCTTGCGGGGCGCCGAGCTGAAGAAGGGGCTCTTTCACTTTTTGTATCGAACTGCTGAGACTGGCAGGAAAAAAGAGCTAAGGAAGCAACGGCGATGGGAGAAAAGATAAATTTTTTCATGCCTACCTATTCGGAATTTATGAGGCCAATATTGAGGAAATTTCAGCATCCGGACTCGTGTAAGAAAAGAGCCCTTTAGCGTTCACGACTTCAACGGGAGGGCGATTGCCAGGGCTTAATCCCTTCACTGGCTGCCTGATCAACTGGCATGGGGGCTGGTTTGCAGATGCTTCAGAAGATCCTGCAGTATCTGCCGAAAACTCCCGTGGCTGTACTGTAATTCGTTTGTCTTAAGGAACTCAACGGGCGAAAGGTGTACATTGCGAAGTAGGCACTCGCGAGAGTAGTCGTGGGAGATTATAAACAAAGCGCTCAGAGGGCTGATTATAAGGGCGTTTAACTTTCCTGGAAATCCACTCCCGTCGGGGCGCTCGTGGTGCTCAAGAATAAGGCTGTCTACATCGGGGGGAATACCAGTCATTTGCCGGGCTATTCCCGCGGCCGCAACAGGGTGGTTTAGGATGAGTTCGAGCTCATCGGCGCTGAGTCGCGATGTGCCAGTATTGAGTTCGGCTGCCATCGCCAGGTTAGAACTGGGGAGGTGGAGGTCATGCAGGAAAGCTGCGAGCGACAGTTTGAGAAAAATCGCATCATTGCTCCAAGGAAGACAACTTGCGAAGGAAACAGAAATAAAGGAGAGGAGCACGCTGTGTTCCTCCAGGTAGCTGCCCGCGGAGTAGCGCGCTTTCGCGAGCAGCTCGTGAACTCTTGGATTTTTGGAAATTACGTTTACTGCGGCGCTGGTAAATTTTTTGGCGATGGCCTCCGTTTCCTGGGAAAATCCCATGGAAGAAAGACTGTCGGCGGCAATCGAAATAGAGTCGCTCATCGCTGCAAGCAGTTCAGACTCCGGCGTGCTTTCCGCGCCCAGGGTGGCAAGCACCGTTTGCGTAAGGCAACGGAAGAAGGAAGTTCGCTGGCACTCCTCAATAAATAGGAGTTCCAGGTTCTTTTTTAGGTAGCGATTGAGGTCCTCGCCTTCAAAGAATGTGCCGGCATTCAAGAGCTTGACGAATTTTTCGCTGCCGATGCGCACGAAGACATCGCAGGGCAGCGGCTGGGTTTTCAACAAGCTGCGCGTTCTGATCGGCACATAGATCCCGCCCCCATCTAGGGGCTCTTCGCCGAGTTCAGCTTTCAACTTGATCAGAAGATCCTCGAGCTGCCTCGCAATATTCGGTTTCTGAATAGCTCTGAATAACGCCTGGCCTCTAAGCGCGGGGATATCTTCGGGATGGTCTGAGCTGCATAAAGCAAAGCGGGTCGAAAGCTTCTCTTCCTCGATCAGCAGGAAGAGCTCATGGCCCTTGCCATCCGGAACATTCTGGTCGGTGATCAAAAGGTCGAAGGGCGGAGTCGCGGCTATTATCAGCTCTTTGGCCTCTCCTAAGCGCTCCACGCCGACAACTTCGGCCCCGGGTAAGTAGCTGGAGACGGCGTCGGAGATGAGCTCCAGGAGTTCTGGTTCGTCTTCGAGGAGGAGAATTTTCGCATTCTTTGCCATGGCAATTCTTCAGGGGATCTGCTGTTGGTGATGATCTCCCCTTTGACCCGTTTTCTCAACTCGAAATTCGGTATAAACCGGCCCCCATGCCTGTTGATGAGTAGCCTGGTTCTCCCATGAAAGCTGGCCCGGGCTTTGCGATTTTCACCCTCGCATGCCTTCCCATTGCCCTAGTTGCGAGAATAGAGAGCTAAGCGGTTCAATTTTTGTCCGCTTCGGGTACTTTTACCGAACCTGTGATTCGCGCTGGATCCAGCGCTTTCGTTGCCGCTCCTGCCGTAAAACCTGCTCCCGGGCCTCCTTCTCGAGGTGGTTTCGCCACAAAAAACGCGTAAAGAACGAGCAGCTGCGGCGCCACTTTGCGAGCTCCGGCACGATCCGCAGAGCGGCACGCACCTTCTCGCTCAACCGCAAAACCGTCGAACGAAAGCTCATGGCGCTTGGCTTTGAAGCCGAAGCCAACCTGCGGATCGAAAACCTGACCAAGAGCAAAGTTCGGGTGGTCGAGTTCGACGACATGGAGACTTTCCAGCACACCAAGTACAAGCCACTCTCGATCACGCTGGCCGTGCAAAAGAGAACAAGGCGGATCTTGGGCCTTGAAGTATCGACGATGCCGGCCAAGGGATTGATCGCGGAGAAGGCGAGGCAAAAGTATGGCCGCCGCTTTGATGGGAGGGCGATTGCCAGGGCTGAATTATTCCGCAAGCTTCAAGACGTGGTGCATGAAGAAGCGATGATTAAGTCAGACAGCAATCCTCACTACGTGCCCGACGTAGCAAAATTCTTC
>Ga0247843_1000754_pt1 | contig 73111 bp, 69 predicted proteins | sample LaCruzMarch2017__FD_192420 | JGI IMG/M metagenome (GOLD analysis project Ga0247843, IMG submission 192420) | Freshwater microbial communities from meromictic Lake La Cruz, Castile-La Mancha, Spain - LaCruzMarch2017_8m | ecosystem: Environmental > Aquatic > Freshwater > Lake | place: Spain...
GCGGAGGGGTGCCTTTATACAGCCCCTTCCGCCGATTGATGAATAACTTCAATCCAACTGTAAGGCTGCGAGAAGCGCATCAACCGGGAGCGAGCGGGTCAACATCAGGCCCTTTGCGGCCGGCAGATTGTGGCAGATCGCCCCGGGCAAAGGAGGTTCTCGGGCTCAATTGCCTCGGAGCTTGCTCCGGGGTTCTCTACTTATGAAAATCTGACCTGCAGCAAAACCCTGTGCAGATCATTCGTGCTGCCATGAGACCTCCGGTCTGCTGCCGGACGAGATTTTAGATGCGGGGAAAGAAGGGCTTTCGAAATCCAGCCGGAGCGGGGCCGGGAGGCTGGGGGGAACGAAGGAGAGCCGGGTGCGCGGGGCGGCGGGCGAAGGATTGAGGCGGAGGAGGTTTTTGACGAAGCCACCGAATGAGGTTGGGGTCTGCCTGTCATGCTGGAGCATCGGGGGTCCGATCTCATCGCTGAAACACCATGCCATCCAGTGCAGCCCGCGTCCCTCAAGCCAGGAGGAGGCGAACTTCGCGCCGAAGTCCTCCACGCCTCCGCGATACCAGGGAGCCCCATTCTCCGCAAACCCCCACTCACTCACGATCACCGGATGTTCACGGGACAGGTCGTCGAACGCGTCGGCCCAACGCACTTCGTCATTGTTTTCCTTGCCGGCATAGACATGCCAGGAGAAGGCGACGTTGGCATCTGCAGGAGGAAATTCCCGGATTCCCTTCAACGAGTAGGCCCAGCTCCCGCTGGCCAGGATGATGAGGTTGTCCGAGTGGCTGCGGATGATCGCGACCAGCCGGTCCCAGTATGGCCGGAGCTGCTTCCATTCCTCAGGGTTGGGCTGCCAGTCGTTTGGTCCGCTCACCGGCTCGTTCCAAAGCTCGAATGCGACGGCGCCGTTTTTTCCAAAAGCCGCCGAGGCATGGCTCCAAAAATCACAGGCCAGCGAAAACTCCGGATCGTGAAGCCCGGGCGGCTCGCCGGGATCCGACGGCCGTGCAAATCCGTCCGGCCAGCCGGTGATGTGCCAGTCGAGGACAACAAAAAGCCCCGCCTCAATCGCTCTTTGAATTTCTGCACGCATCAGAGCGATGATCCGCTCGCGGCCTCCATAGATGCTTGCCTGGCGCCAGACATACGGATGGATGCTGATCCGGACGGAGTTGGCATTCCAGTTCCGGCGGAGGGTTTCATAATCCGGAGGTGGCTGGTAGCCGTGGTTGAGGATTGGATCCCCGACGCCTGCTCCGCGAAGCCGGACCACTCGGTCCCCGCAGACGAGTTGGCTGCCAACGCGGCGCAAGCCTGATGGAAACGGGGCCTCGCTCGCGCCGGCATCCACTCCGAACCCTGCCTTTCTGGGATTGCCGGAAATATCCGCTTCCCCGGGAAACGGAGGGGCGCTTGAGGAGTCGATCGCGGGCGATCTGCGACGCAGAGCCCGCGACCGGTCTGCAAAGAGGGGGTCCGCGAAGCGGGCCTCCGGATCACGGGTCAGCAACTGCAGTGAAAAAATTCCGGTCCGGGGCACGCCATCGAAGCAAAACGGCGCGCCACGGTCGCCGTTCGGCGAAAAATAGTGGTTGTTGGAAAACCGGGGCGGACCGCCGGAAAACTCGGCTGTAAAAAGCCTCCTCCCGGGACCTGCGCTGAGGATGTTGTTTTCCACAGTCGCGTCAGATGCGAAGCGAAGCCAGAGGCCGCCCGCCGAATCGCCCGAAACCCCGTTGCCGTCCATCGTGTTATTCCTCACCAGGCAGTGGACGGCCGGGCGGATGCTCCCGAGAACGATTCCCGCCCGCCGGTTTTCCACCACGACATTGTTGCGGACCGTGATGCCGGTGCCGGCCACCGTAATCCCCTCGTCACAAAGCGAAACCCGGTTGCGCTCGACGAGCGACTCGCGCGCGTTCCCGAGGTGGATTCCGATAGGGGTGCCCTGCACGGAATTTCCCCGAAGCACGACGCCTTGCGGATTCCCGGAAACCGTGATCCCGCCTTTTACAGTAAAGCCTTCAACTGTCACCCAGGAAGCACCCCGGATTTCGATGGCAGGGCTTCCCATCACGCTCCCCTCCCCTCCACGGAGCGTGATGCGCCGGGAGCGGGTCCCGGACTTTTTGACAATGACCGGCCCTTCCCATTCTCCCTTCCCGACGAGCACCACGTCTCCGGGACGGGCGCGATCCAGACCGCGGGCTATCGTCCGGAACGGGTCTTTTTCCGTGCCGCCAGCCCGGTCGCTGCCGAAGATCTCCACATGAAACGTCTCCGCAATCAGAGCCGGCCCGCAGAGCAGGAGGGCCAGAGCGAGGAGCGTTCCGTGGATTCGGGCGGACATTCTTTGGTCAGGCTGGTAAAGGGTAACCGGTTTTCCGACACCGATCATCGCGAAACCGTTTTCCTCCAGCGGCCCTGGGCGGGGAATCTTCGGATCCGGGGTTGATCGTCGCGCAATGCACTTGCCGGAAAATAAAGAGTTCGCTTAACTTCGCAACTTCCATGTCGAACAAAACCTACTCCTCCGCGCTAGAACAATTTGCCACATGGGGCGTTGATGTCGAATCCGCCCTCTCCATTCTCACAAAGACCCCGGTCTCCCTCCACTGCTGGCAGGGCGACGACGTTGGCGGCTTTGAAGAAGGTGCCGGCGGCACCAGCGGCGGGATTCTCGCCACCGGAACCTATCCCGGAAAAGCGCGCAATTTTGCCGAACTCACCGCCGACCTCGAGCAGGTGGCCCGCCTGGTTCCGGGCGCGATGCGTCTCAATCTCCACGCCCTCTACGCGACCGACAATGCCGACGGCGCCGGACGCGATGCGCTGACCCCCGCGCATTTCAAATCCTGGATCGACTGGGCGAAGGCTCAGGGATGGGGGATGGACTTCAACCCGAGCTGCTTCGCCCACCCGCTGGCTGCCGACGGATTCACGCTCTCGAACCGCGATGAGAAAATCCGGAAATTCTGGATCGACCACTGCATCGCCTCCCGCCGCATCGGCGCGGCCATCGGGCGCGAGCTCGGCAGCCCCGCCGTGACCAACATCTGGATCCCCGACGGCTACAAGGACACGCCCGCCGACCGCATGGCCCCGCGCCGCCGGCTGCTCGAATCGCTGGAGACCGTTCTCTCCGCAGAGGCTGACCGCACCTGGAACATCGATGCCGTCGAAAGCAAGCTCTTCGGAATCGGCGTCGAATCATACACGGTCGGGTCCCACGAGTTTTACATGGGCTTTGCCGTGAAGCACGGCACCGCTCTCTGCCTTGATGCCGGGCACTTCCATCCCACGGAGTCGGTCGCGGACAAGATCTCCTCGATGCTCCTGTTCGTGCCGCAGCTTCTGCTGCACGTGAGCCGCGGGGTGCGATGGGACAGCGACCACGTCGTCACCCTCGACGATCCGACCCGCGCGATTCTCGAGGAGGTCGCCATCAGCGGCGCGCTCGACCGGATCCACATCGGGACGGATTATTTTGACGCCAGCATCAACCGCATCGCCGCCTGGACGATCGGCACCCGCAACACGAAGAAAGCCCTCCTGCAGGGGCTGCTGCGTCCGACAAAGAAGCTTGTGGAGGCCGAGGAGTCCGGTGACATGGCGAGCCGGCTCGCCCTTTTCGAGGACTCCCGCTCGCTCCCATGGGGCGCGGTTTGGGACGAGTTCTGCCGCCGCAACACTATCCCGGTCGACGGGGAGTGGATGCCCGAGGTCAAGGCCTATGAGAAGGCCGTCCTCAGCCGCAGGCAGGCATAGTCCCGCAAACTGCGGAATGGTTGGCCGCAGACCGACAAGATTTTCACGGATTGAGAAACGGACGGAGCAACCAGTGCTTCGATGAAACTCACATGCGTGGTGAATCCGGGCATGGCATCATTCCGTTTGTCATCGGCGATAATCCGCGATAATCTGCGGCTGTCGGAATGAAGATATTTGCGATGATCGTCCTTGCAGTGGGAATTCTTGCCGCCGCCACGGCTGTCATTTTTCTGGATATCACCTCGGTCGGGGGCGGCCATGAGGGGCGAATCCGTGGAGAGAAGACCGCATTTGCAGCCAACCGGTATTCCCGCGAGCAATATATCGCCCACCTCCTGAAAACCGAACGCCACGACAATCCCGACCTCTGGCGACGGATCGAAGCCGTCAAGCAGCTGGAACCCTGGCCGCGGCAGTAAGCCGCTATTTCAGATCCCCGGGCAGAAGGGGCTGGAGGCTCTTGACGTTCTGGACGCTGTCCTTGTGACAGACGAGTACGGCATCCGCCGTCTCCACGATCACCAGGTCCCTGACCCCGCAGAGGGCGATGAGCCGGCCGTTAGACACAACGATATTTTCCCTGGAGCCGTGCTGCACGACGGATCCACGCGTGCTGTTCCCGTCCGGGTCCATGCCAAGATGTGAAGGCAGGGAGGTCCAGGCGCCGACGTCGTCCCAGTCGAATTCCGCAAGGACGGCAACGACATTTTGCGCATGCTCCATGATCGCGTAGTCCACGGAAATTTTCGGGAGACCGGCAAAGTTGTCCGCGAGATAAGCGTCGATCGAAGCCAGCGAAGCCAGCCCCTCGATGAAGCCCGCCAGCTGGGGCTGCTGCCGCCGCGCCTCGTCGAGGAAAGTCCCCGCGCGCCAGAGGAAGATGCCGGCATTCCAGAAAAAGCGCCCATCGCGCACGTATTCGGTCGCGGTCTTCAGGTCGGGCTTCTCGACGAAGCGGTTGAGTTTTCTGACATCGCTTCCTTCCGGTCCAGCCGGCAGGTACCCGCCGGTTTCGAGATATCCGAATCCAGTGGACGGGAATGCCGGCGGAATGCCGAGCGTCACAATGGCCTCATCGCCCGATGCGGCTGCAATCGCATCCCGCAGCTGCCGCTGGAACCTGGCAACATCGTGGATCATGGCATCCGCAGGAAGGATGATGCACACGGCATCGCTTGCGGAAACCCGTGCGATGGCGGTGGCCAGCGCACACGCCGGCGCGGTGTCACGCTTGCACGGCTCGGCGATGATCTGCCCCGGCGGAATCATGGGAAGGGCAGCCCGTGCGCCTTCAACCTGCGAGGCATTGGTCAGGACAAACGTATGCTCGCGCGGGACAAGCCCCTCCAGCCGCGAAACGGTTGCCTCCAGCAGCGTCCGTTCCTCCAACAGCCGGAGCAGGTGCTTCGGCGTTTTTTGGCGGCTCATCGGCCAGAAGCGCTCCCCGCTTCCACCGGCCATGACAAATGCGATTGGGGTGCTCATAGAATCACTCCCGTTTGGGATTCGAGACAGGAACGCCGGGGTGGAAAGCGGACATGCTGCAAAGTATTCCCGCCGGAATGAAATCGCAAGAACGCAGGTTTGACATTGAAAATCACGTTGCCCAGCATCCCGTGACTGTGACGCCGTTCCAGATCTCGGTCCTCTTTTTTCTTCAGCTTGCGGTGATCCTCGGGGTCTGCCGCGCGGTCGGCTGGATCGCCGCGCGCTTCGGCCAGCCGCAGGTCGTTGGCGAGATGATCGCTGGCGTAATCCTCGGGCCCTCGGTCTTCGGCGCTCTGGCACCGGACCTGCAGGCATCCTTGTTCCCGGCCTCTTCGAAGCCGGTCCTCTTCGCCGTCTGCCAGATCGGGCTTGTGGTTTACATGTTCCTGGTCGGTGTGGAATTCGACGCGGGGTTGATCCGCAGCCGGCTCCGGAGCGCGGCGGCGGTTTCGGTCTCGGGAATTCTTGCGCCGTTCGCGCTCGGAGCGGCGGCGGCCTGGTGGCTCGCCCCGCACTGGCCGCTGTTTTCGCCGAGGACGAGCATCTGGGAGGGCATGCTTTTCATGGGGGCGGCGATGTCGATCACCGCCTTTCCGATGCTGGCGCGGATCATTTACGAGCGCGGGCTCACCGGAACATCGCTCGGGACGCTCGCGCTGGCTGCCGGCTCGATAGACGACGCCGCAGCCTGGTGCGTGCTGGCCATCGTTCTTGCCAGCTTTGCCGGAGATCCCTTCGTCGCGGTCATGGCGATCGGCGGCGGGCTTGCTTATGTGGCGGTGGTGTGGATCGCAGGAAGTCCGCTGCTCAGATTCATGGCAAAGAAGACCGAGCAAAAAGGCGGCATGACCCACGCGATGCTGGGGTTCACCCTGTGCCTTGTGATGCTCGGGGCTTGGTTCACCGATGCGGTCGGCATCTACGCTGTCTTCGGGGCCTTCATCCTCGGAGTGGCTGTTCCAAAAGGGGTTTTTGCTGAGGCGCTTCACAAGCACATGGAAAAAATGACGACGGCATTTCTTCTCCCGCTGTTCTTTGTGTATTCCGGGCTGAACACGCGAATGGATCTGATCGTAGCCCCCCAGCTTTTCGGAGTGGCCCTGCTTCTGCTTTTTCTGGCTGTTTTCGGAAAGGGAGTCGCCTGCGCGGCGGCCGCCTGGCTGACCGGAGAGACTCCCCGTGAGGCCCTCGCGATCGGCGCCCTCATGAACGCCAGGGGACTCATGGAGCTGATCATTCTGAACATCGGCCTCGAGCGCGGGGTCATCACCCCGACCCTGTTCACCATGCTCGTATTTATGGCGGTCGTCACCACCCTGATGGCGACGCCCGCATTCAACCTCGTCAGAAAAGGAACCGCCCATGCCGGATGACTCCAACCTCACGGGCTCGATCCTCGTCGCCCATCCCTCGCTCGCGGATCCGAATTTCCGCAGAACCCTTGTTTTTTTGTCCCGGCACAGCGCGGCGGACGGGGCGACAGGATTTATCCTGAACCGTCCTCTTGGGGAATCGCTCGGCAAGCTGCCGGGGCTCCCGGATGTTCCTGTCTGTTTCGGCGGCCCCGTCCAGCCGGAGCAGATTGTGCTCGCGAGCCTCCAGTGGCGCGAAAATCCCACGGTTGTCGCCTTCCGCGTTTTTGCCGGACGCATCGGCGAGGATGCGCTCGAAAAGGAGTGGATGCCCGGCCTGCGCGCCTTTGCGGGTTGCTCGGGCTGGAGCCCCAGGCAGCTCGAGAGGGAGATCGAGGAAAACGCCTGGCTTGTTGTCCCTCCATCCCGGGACATCATCGAAATTCACCATCCGGCGGAGGTCTGGAAGCAGGTCATGCGGAGATCGGGGCCGATGTTCCATCTGCTCTCCGAGCTGCCCGACGATCCTTCGAAAAATTAGAGAGGATCCGAAGACGTGGCACGGGTGCCCCTCGCCCGGATTCATCACGAAAAACGGTTTTTCAGGCACAGAGCACACAGAGGAAAACCACGACAAATAACGATCCATATCGATCCAGGCACGGACTGCCTTTTCCCTTCTTTCTCAGTGTCCTCTGTGTCCTCTATGGCAACCAATCGCCGGATCCGGGTTCATTGGAAGGAATCTCCCGGCATTTCGCGCGGGTGCCGGATTGCATCCTTCGGTTGCAATTTTTATAAATTCGGCAAACATGATGAAAGGGTGAAGACGACTGCGGAATACATCGCTTCGGGGTTTGAGAAGATCAGCTCGGATCTGGACTTTTTGATGGGCTGTCTAAAGGAGGTTCTTTGCGAACTCGGACAGGATGAAGTGGCCGTCCGCCTGCCATGGATTGGAACCGGGGATGGCCGCGTTGACGGCGTCGAACAAGCCAGCTCGATGGCGTTTCAACTTCTGAATATGGTCGAGGAGGGGACGTCCGCCAGGACCCGACGTCTTCGCGAAATTGAGAACGGTCCTGCGGATGAGCCGGGGCTCTGGGCTCGGGAACTCAAGCGCCTCAAGGATGCCGGGCTTTCCGCGGAGGAGATCGCCGGCTCGCTGCACCAGATCCGGATTGAGCCCGTGCTCACCGCTCATCCGACCGAGGCAAAGCGCGCAGCCGTTCTCGAGCAGCACAGGATGATCTATCGCCTGCTGACCGCCCGCGACAACAACCAGATGACTCCTCTCGAGCGGGAGGCGCTCCGCAGCGAAATCAAGGTGGTCCTTGAGAGGCTGTGGCGGACGGGCGAGATCCTGCTGGAAAAGCCGGATGTCCCGGGAGAGCGGCGGGGGGTGCTTTTTTACCTGAGGGAGGTTTTCCCGTTTGCGCTTGCCCGGCTGGACGAACGCCTGCACCAGGCCTGGCGCTCATGCGGGTTTGATTCGGCCCTTCTCGAAGACCCCCACGTCTGGCCGAAGGTGCGCTTCGGAACATGGGTGGGCGGCGACAGGGATGGACATCCTCTGGTCACCGCCGATGTAACAGCGGACACTCTGCGCAAGCTCCGCCTGAATGCGCTGCTGGTCATCCGGAGGCAGCTGTCCGAACTCGCCGCAAAGCTGCCTCTCTCAAGCAATTTTCAGGAAGCGCCGGCGGAACTCGACAAGGTTCTTGTGGAGCTCTGGTCGGAAAATCCCGAACTTGCTGAGGTTCTTGCCCGGCAGCACTCCGACGAACCGTGGCGGCAATTCGTGCTTCTTCTCCAGGCAAAACTCCCCATGACTCCGCTGCCCGGGGAGGATTACTCCCTGGAGGAACGGGCCCGGCACTACCGCACGCCGCTGGAGATGGACGTCCATCTTGCCAAGCTCTCCGACTCTCTACATGCGGTGGGGGCGGGGCGGCTCTCGGACACGGCCGTTCTGCCCGTGCGCCGCGCGCTCGATGTGTTCGGATTTCATCTCGCCGCGCTCGATGTCCGGCAGAACAGCCGGTTTCATGAGCTCGCAATGGATGAGCTTCTCGCGGCAAGCGGTGCCGCCGACCACGGATTTTCAAGGTGGAACGAGAAACGCCGGCTGGAGTTCCTCAATGCGGAACTCGCCTCCCCCCGGCCATTCCTGGGATCCGGCGCAAAATGCGGCGAGCATGCCGATGCCGTGCTCTCCTGCTACGCGGTGCTCCGCTCCCACATCAGCAGCCACGGACCCGAGGGGATCGGCGCGTTGATCGTGAGCATGACACGCCGCCTGTCCGACCTCCTGGTGGTTTATCTTCTGGCCCGGGAGGCCGGCCTCGCCCGCTGGACGCCGGAGGGCTTGCTCTGCGAAATCCCGGTCGTCCCGCTTTTTGAAACACTAAATGACCTGGAAATGGGGCCGGAGATTGTTCGGGAGTTCCTCGCTCATCCCGTGACGTCACGCAGCCTGAATTTCCAGAAATCCGAACGGATGCAGGTCCTTTCGTTTCCGCAGGAACGCCCGGTCCAGCAGGTGATGATCGGATACAGCGACAGCAACAAGGACTGCGGAATCTTTGCCAGCCAGTGGGCGCTGCACAAGGCCCAGGCGGAGCTTTCCTCCGCCGGTGCGGCCGCAGAGACGAAGATCCGCTTCTTCCACGGCAGAGGCGGGACCATCAGCCGGGGCGCGGGCCCCACCCATCGATTTCTCGACGCCCTGCCCCACGGATCGGTTCAGGGGGATCTCAGATTGACCGAACAGGGGGAAACCATCCCGCAAAAATACTCGAACCTGGACTCGGCGGTTTACAATCTGGAGCTTCTCCAGGCTGGAGTTGCCGGGGTTTCGCTCGGCCAGCGCCCGGACTCCGGGAATGACGTGTTTTCCGAGATCTGCGAGTTCCTCTCTCAAAAAAGCCGCGCGGCCTATTCCCAGCTCATCGGGCATCCGCAGTTCATGACCTATTTTTCCGGAGCCACTCCGATCGACGCCCTTGAGGCGAGCCGGATCGGTTCGCGCCCCTCCCGGCGGACCGGCCAGCGCACGCTCTCCGACCTTCGCGCGATCCCATGGGTGTTCGGCTGGAACCAGTGCCGGCACTACCTGCCCGGCTGGTTTGGAGTCGGCTCAGCCCTGCAGTGTCTGTCCGACGAGCGAGGGGATCTTTTCGCCCGGCTGGCCGGCTCGTTGAAGTCCTCGCCGTTTCTGTATTACGTCCTCACAAATGCGGAGACGAATATTGCGAGCGCGGACCGGGAAATGATCCGCCTCTACGCCGGCCTCGTCGCGGACCCGCAGGCCAGGGAGCCTCTGCTGGAAATCGTTCTCGGGGAGTTCGACAAAACCAGGACGATGCTTGCCGCCGTCTTTGGCGGCAGCCTCGAGGTCCGCCGGCCCCGGATGTTGAAAACACTTGCCTTGCGGGACTCCGCACTCCGCGGACTTCACCTCCATCAGGTGGATTTGCTGAAACGCTGGCGCGGCTCAACGGCCTCATCATCGCACGAGGCCCAGATCCTTCTCCGCGATGTGCTCCTCAGCGTGAACGCCATCGCAAGCGGTTTGAGAACCACCGGCTGAACCGCCGATGCTCCACGGCGTCATGGACCATTGCCCATCCTGGAGCATCAAGGAAGACATGGGCAGGGTGCCCCGTGCCGCGGAAAGCAAGTCCTCATCCCGCACAGGGGCTGAGGACCCGGAAGTCAGGCCTTCTCGACCTGCCAGTATTCCAGATCCACCGGCGTGTCGCGGCCGAAGATGCTGACAGAAACGCGCAGCTTGCCACGCTCGGGATCGATCTCCTCGACGATGCCGTTCTGGTTCTGGAACGGACCGTCCGCGACCTTGACCTTGTCGCCAACCTCAAAACTGATTTTCGGCTTGACCGTGTCCTCGCGCTCGCGGACTTGGGCCAGGAGGTTTTCAACCTCCTTCGTGCGCATCGGAATCGGGCGGTCTTTGGTCCCGGCAAAACCGAGGACCCCGTTGGTATCCTTGATGAAATACCATGTCTTCTCAACGAGTTGGTTGTCCTCGTCGAGCAGGTGCATGTTGATGATCAGGTAGCCCGGAAAGAACTTGCGGGTGGTTTCGGTCTTCTTGCCGCGCTTGATCTCCTGGACGCGCTCGGTGGGGATGAGCACCTCGTAAACGAGATCTCCCATCTCCTCGGTCTGGATGCGGCGGTTGATTTCCTTCTGCACCTTCTGCTCGAATCCGGACAGAACATGCACGACGAACCACTGGTCTTTCGGGGCTAATGCCATGAGATAAAAATTACGGGTTGGTCAGGAAGCTGACCACGTTGATGAGAACAAAATCAAAAAATGCGATGTATCCGCCGAGGATGAGCATGGCCACAAGAACGACCACCGTGGAATCGGTGAGTTCCTTGTAGCGACGGAAGCCCTTTTCATTCGGATCCCACGGCCATTGGGCCTTGCCGAGTTCCACGCGGACCTCGGACATGAATTTGCGGAGTTTGGAAAACATCGTGTAAGGCGGGAGGATCCCACAGGTCAGGAGGGACTTGAACCCCCAACACCCGGTTTTGGAGACCGGTGCTCTACCAATTGAGCTACTGACCTTTGGAAATTACCGTTATAGCTGATCAGTCAAGGATGTCAGCGACACGGCCGGCTCCGACGGTGCGGCCGCCCTCGCGGATCGCAAAGCGGATCGTCTTCTCCATGGCGATCGGGGTGATGAGTTCGACCTCGATGGAGACGTTGTCGCCGGGCATGACCATTTCCACGCCCTCCGGCAGGCTTACGGTTCCGGTCACGTCGGTCGTGCGGAAATAGAACTGCGGACGGTAGTTCGTGAAGAACGGCGTGTGGCGCCCGCCCTCGTCCTTGCTGAGGACATAAACCTCGGCCTTGAACTTCTTGTGCGGTTTGATCGAACCCGGCTTGGCGATGACCTGGCCGCGCTCGATTTCCTCCTTCTTCGTTCCGCGCAGGAGCACCCCGACGTTGTCGCCGGCTTCGGCGCTGTCGAGAAGCTTGCGGAACATTTCGATGTCGGTGACGGTCGTCTTCTTGGTGTCGCGCAGGCCGACGATCTCGACCTCCTCCATCTTCTTGAGGATGCCGCGCTCGACGCGTCCGGTGGCCACGGTGCCGCGACCTTCGATGTTGAACACGTCTTCGACCGGCATGAGGAAGGGAAGATCCTTCGGGCGCTCCGGCTGCGGGATGTATTCGTCCACGGCCGCCATGAGATCCACGATGGCTTTCTCGCCATCGGCGTCGCCTTCGAGAGCCTTGAGCGCGCTGCCCTTGACAATCGGAATGGTGTCGCCGGGGAACTCGTATTTGGTGAGGAGTTCACGAACCTCCATCTCGACGAGGTCGAGGAGGTCCTTGTCGTCCACCATGTCCGCCTTGTTCATGAAAACAACGATCGAGGGCACGCCGACCTGGCGGGCGAGCAGGATGTGTTCGCGGGTCTGCGGCATCGGGCCGTCGGCGGCGCTGACAACGAGGATCGCCCCGTCCATCTGGGCGGCACCGGTGATCATGTTTTTGACGTAGTCGGCGTGGCCGGGGCAATCCACATGCGCGTAGTGGCGGTTGGCGGTCTCGTATTCGACGTGCGCGGTGTTGATCGTGATGCCGCGCTCCTTCTCTTCGGGGGCGGCGTCGATTTCGTCATACTTCTTGGCGGTCGCCCCACCGGTCTTGGCGAGGACGGTCGTGATCGCCGCGGTCAGGGTTGTCTTGCCGTGATCCACGTGACCGATTGTGCCGATGTTGCAGTGCGGTTTGTTTCTCTGGAACTGTTCTTTAGCCATCTTGAGTTGTGTGTGTTGATTGTTTGCGACCGATGTTCGTGGAGCCCATGACCGGGATTGAACCGGTGACCTCGTCCTTACCAAGGACGTGCTCTACCAACTGAGCTACATGGGCATCTGGCGGCCGGAGCCGCATGTTTTGAACATCGTGTGGCGGTTTGTTTGTTTCGCCGGAAAACGGGTGATAAACGCTTGCCGTTGTCGCCTCTGCGAAAACGGGCAGCGATTCTCCCCCTGATCCGGGCAGGAGGGAAAGACTAGCTCCTGCAATGCGGGTGTCAAAAACAAAAATGGGAACCGGAAGAATTCCTGCAGGGGAGGCATCCGCCGGGGTCTCGCCTGTGGCGGTCCGGCCTCTTCCCGGCGGCAGCAAAGCGCGGAACGCAAAGGAGGAATGTGAATTTTCCTGCTTTCGGCACTTCCCCGGCGGACGAAATCCGTCTATGTGCGGTGGAAACTTATTCACACCCATGGCCAACAAAGAACGCATCCGGCTGGATGATTTGGACCAGTCGAAGTCGCTGGAGCAGGAGGACTACAAAAAGCAGATGAAGCAGCTGCAGCTACAGCTGCTGGGAATGCAGCTGCGGCTCCGCGAAAAAAAGAGCTCTGTCATTCTTGTGATGGAGGGGCCGGATGCGGCCGGCAAGGGCGGCGCGATCAAGCGCGTGGTCGAGCGCCTGGACCCGAGGCTTGTGCGGGTCTACTCCATTGTGAAGCCGACCCCCGAGGAGTTCAGCCGACACTACATGTGGAGGTTCTGGACCAAGCTTCCGGCGCACGGGGATCTCGCCATTTTCGACCGCTCCTGGTATGGGCGCGTGCTGGTCGAGCGCGTGGAGGGATTCTGCTCCGAGGCCGAGTGGAAGCGCGGATACCGGGAAATCAACGAGTTTGAAAAAACGCTCGCCGACGACGGGGCGATCCTCATCAAGCTCTACCTCCACATCACGAAGGACGAGCAGTTGGTCCGCTTCAAAAGCCGGGAGGCAGATCCCTACAAGCACTGGAAAATCAGCGAGGAGGACTGGCGGAACCGCCGGCACTGGCATGAGCACAACGAAGCGGCCGAGGATCTGTTTGAGAAGACGTCCACGCCAGAAGCCCCCTGGACGGTGATTCCCGCAAATTTCAAGTGGTATGCCCGGGTCAAAACATTGAAGGCCGTCTGCGAGCGGATCTCGAAAAAGCTCGAATCCTGATCAGGCACCCGGAGCCTACCCGACCGGAAAAACGATGCCGGACAGCGGAAACCGCCCCGGGCGGTGGCGCCAGGCACACGGATGGTCCGGAGTCTCCCGGAATGGAGACCCGGCATCTGCAGATAACGTGGGCTGCGGCGAACTCGGCCGCAACCGGATTACGACTTGTAGCGCAACCGCTTCTTGTGGCGGTTTTCTTTCATGCGCTTGCGGCGCTTGTGCTTCGCGATTTTCGCTTTTCTTGTCTTCTTTAAGGAACCCATGGGTTTGCGGGACTGCTAGTAAACTACTTTGTTGAGCGGATACTCGATGATCCCCTCGGCCCCGAGCGTTTTCAGCTGCGGAACGATCTCGCGGACGACTTTCTCTTCGATCACCGTCTCGATGGCGACCCATCCGGGTTGTGCCAAGGGCGAAACTGTAGGATTCCTCAATGCGGGCAACGCCTCAAGCAAATTTTTCAGACTTTTTTCCGGCAGGTTCATTTTGAGCCCGACGAGGTCGCGAGCGGCGAGCGCGCCTTTCAGCAGAAGCGCCAGCGTTTCGATCTTTCTCCGCTTCCAGGGATCCAGCCATGCCGCGTGGGCCGCGAACAGCGCGGGATAAGACTCCATCAGGGTGTCCACGATGCGGAGCTTGTTCGCGCGGAGTGAGGAGCCGGTCTCGGTGATGTCAACGATCGCATCCACCAGATCGGGAACCTTGACCTCGGTCGCACCCCAGGAAAACTCGACCTCGGCCCGGACGCCGGCCCGTTCAAAAAACCGTTTGGTGATCCCCACCGCCTCGGTCGCGACGCGTTTTCCCTCAAGGTCCTTGACCGCGCGGATCGGGGAATCCTCGGGAACGACGAGAACCCAGCGGGTCGGATTTGAGCTGACCTTGCTATAGGCCATGCCCGCGACCTCAACGATATCGGATTGGTTCTCTTCCACCCAGTCGCGTCCCGTAATCCCGCAGTCGAGATACCCGTGCTCGACGTAGCGGCTGATCTCCTGCGCCCGGAGAAGCCGGATCCGCATCTCCGGGTCGTCGACTGTCGGACGGTAGGACCGGTTGGAGCCGGAGATCGAAAATCCGGCTTTGGCAAACAATGAAATGGTGGGCTCCATCAGGCTGCCGGAAGGGAGCCCCACTGTGAGAATATGTTCTTCCATGAGAGCCAGGCACCTTACGCGGAAATCACGCGACTTGGCAGAAATATTTTTTTGCGCCAGGCGGAGCCGGGCCCCACCGTGTGCTCCACGATGCAGTCCTGCCGTTTTTCAGGCGGATGGATTTCGGATCGGGAGGAGCCTCAGGTGCGACCTCCGTTATCCCGGGAGGCCTTTGAGCATCTCGGCATTGGTCGGGTATTTGCGGATGAAGAAGAGGAGGCGCTCGATGGCCTCGATCGGTTTGTGTCCGGCGAGCCCGCGGCGGATGACATTGATCTTGTGAAGGTCTTCGCCAGGCAGAAGAAGTTCCTCTCGGCGGGTGCCCGAGAGAAAGATGTCCACGGCCGGGTAGATCCGCTGGTCGCTGATCTTGCGGTCGAGGACGAGCTCCATGTTGCCGGTGCCCTTGAACTCCTGGAAAATCAGCTCGTCCATCCGGCTGTTCGTCTCGATGAGTGCAGTGGCCATGATCGTGAGCGAGCCGGCTTCCTCGGTATTACGCGCAGCGGCGAACAGCTTGCGCGGGATTTCCAAGGCGCGGGCGTCCACGCCGCCGGACATCGTGCGGCCTCCGCCTCCCTGCGCGTTGTTGAACGCGCGGCCGATGCGGGTGAGCGAATCCATGAGGACAAAGACATCCTTGCCCATCTCCACGAGTCGCTTGGCGCGCTCGATGGCGAGCTGGGCGATGCGCGTGTGGGTTTTGATGTCGCAGTCATTCGAACTCGCCATGAGCTCTGCGGTGGGGACGGTACGGCGGATCTCGGTGACCTCCTCGGGACGTTCATCCACAAGCAGGATGATGAGCTTCATTTCCGTGTGGTTTTTGACCACTGCGTCAGCAATGTGCTGAAGAAGCGTGGTTTTTCCCGTGCGGGGCGGTGCGACGATGAGGCCTCGCTGGCCCTTGCCGACCGGCGTCATCAGATCCATGATCCGTGTGGTGTAGCGGTCGGGAACGGTCTCCAGGCGGATTTTCTTGTTCGGGTTGATGGTGGTCAGCTCCTCGAAAACCGGAAGGTTTTGGAAGCCGTCCGGATCAGCTCCCTCGATCTCAGTCAGACGGAAGAGTTGGGGCCCCCTGTTCCCGCGGCGGGTTTCCCCGCGGATCCACATACCATCGCGCAGGGCGTATTTGCGAACGACCTCGGGAGTCACGAAAATGTCGTTGTTCGACTGGGCGAAATTGCGGCGTGACTCACGAAGGAAGCCGAACCCTTTTCCCGAAACCTCGACAATACCCTCGGCATAAGTCGGAGGAGCCGGTGGCGGCGGCGGAGTCACTGGCCGGGCGGGAGCGGCGGGTTCGACCGGAGCGGCCTCTTTCGGCGCATCCACTTCCACCGCAGGCTCCACAGGTGCGGAGGCATCGGGGGCTTCAGGAGTGACGGTTTCGGAAATTTGCTCTGCTTCCGGTTTGCGGCGGCGCGGAACGCGGGGCGCCCGGGGACGCCTTGCCCGCGCGGGTGCGGCAGATTCAGTGGCAGGGGACTCCGCGGTTGCCGCGGATGGTGTCGGTTCTTCAGTCATGGGTAAATTCAGTTAAGTCAAAAAGGATATCATCTGGGATTGCAATCTACTGTCATTCAACATGCTCTGTGTGCGCACCGACTGGACGGCGGCACGGAGCCGCGGCTTGAACGCGGGGTTTCCGCCTCCAAGCCGTGCTGCGACGGCGATCTCTTTGGAAAGTCTGGAAAAGAGCCTGCCACGTTTGGCATCAAGAGCTCCCTTCAAGCGCTTCACCTTCGACCATTTATTGTGGCCGGCCATGAATTGTCTTCAGAATGAATCAAGTCCGCATTCGGGATGAGTCTTATCCCCCGGGGAACGGACAAAAAGTTAATACGATGTCTCGCGACTTTTTGCGGGTTTCGAGTTCGGAAACGGGAGAAATTCCCGCCCCTTGCATCGAACGACACGGTGATCTAAGCCGCGCCCGCCAGGATTGTCAAATACTTTTCTGTCAGCAGCCAATCACGGGGCGCTCTCCAGTCACGGGAACAGAGCGGTTGTCAGGCGAAAACATCCTGTCCGTCAACACGGTCCTGAAGCCGGCGGATCCGGAGAATGTGGGCAGGCCGCGTGTGCGGGTTGAGCGAGACGAAATTGCGTGCTCCACGCCAAGAGAAACGCTCGCTGGTCAGAAGGTCTTCGACGACGTAAGGCTCTGTTTCGCGGATGCCGAAGTCAGTGATCGGAACGTTGACGAATGCCGTCTGCGGCTGCCAGGGATCCACGGTGACAACCACAAGAACGATATTGTCGAGGGCGGCCGTGGACTTGCTGAAGCAGAGGATCTGGTCGTTCTCGGAGGTGTGGATGCGGAGGTTGGTGTATTCCTGCAGCGCGCGGTTCTGGCGGCGGATCGTGTTCAGCTTCGTGATGAAATCCTTGATGTTGCCGGGTGCATTCCAGTCGCGGCCCTTGAACTGGTATTTTTCGGAGTCGAGGTATTCCTCACGTCCGGGAACCGGCGTGTTTTCACAGAGTTCGAACCCGCTGTAGATCCCGTAAACCGGGCAGGCCATCGCGGCCAGAACAGCCCGGATAAGAAAGGCGGGACGACCGCCTTTTTGCAGGAACTCGGGGAGAATGTCGGGGGTATTCGTGAAGAAGTTCGCGCGGAAAAACTCCTTGAGATCCGATTGTGTGAGTTCGGTGAAATATTCGGCGAGCTCGTATTTGGAGTTCCGCCACGTGAAATACGTGTAGCTCTGGTTGAAGCCCGCCTTGGCGAGCTCCTGCATCATCTTCGGGCGGGTGAATGCCTCGCTGAGGAAGACGGTGTCGGGGAATTTGTCCTTCACCTCGGCGATCACCCATTCCCAGAACGAGACAGGCTTCGTGTGCGGGTTGTCCACGCGGAAGATCCGGACGCCGCGCGCGCACCAGAAGAGGAGGACGTCGCGGAGTTCGTCCCACAGCTCGCGCCAGTTGTCGTTGTGGAAATTCAGCGGGTAAACGTCCTCGTATTTCTTCGGGGGATTCTCGGCGTATTTGATCGTCCCGTCCGGCCGCTTGAAGAACCATTCCGGATGGGCCTTGACGTAGGGATGGTCGGGCGAGCAGTTGATGGCGAAGTCGATGGCGATCTCCATCCCGCGCTCGCGTGTCTCGCCAACGAGCCACTCGAAATCCTCGAGCGTCCCGAGCTCGGGAGCGACGTCCTTGTGTCCGCCCCCGTTCACGCCCTGCTTGCAATTGCCGATCGCGTAGGGAACGCCCGGCTCGCCGGGCTCGCACTTGAGCGAGTTGTTGCGGCCCTTGCGGTGGCTCGTCCCGATCGGGTGGATCGGCGGAAAATAGATGACATCGAATCCCATCGCTTTCGCGTCGTCGATCCGGCCGAGGCAGTCGCGGAATTTCGACCCCGAATCGGGCTTGCCCTCCGCTGACCGCGGGAAAAATTCATACCAGGCCGCAAAGGCGCCCCGCTCGCGTTCGACCCAGACCGGATGGAGCGGTTGTGCGGTGGTGGAAATCGAACGGTCGGAATATACCGTCATCAGCGCCGCGAGATCGGAGTCGTGGGCAATAACAGAAGCCTGCTCCGCGTCGGCGGACTTCAACGCGTCCGAAAGTTTTTTAAGGGCGCCGCCATCGGGGGATTTTTTTCCAGCCCGCGCGGCGGCTGTGGCGACAAACCCGGCCCCTTCGAGAATCTCGCTCCCGAGCTCCCGGATCCCGGCTTCGAACTTCTTGTCGAAGTCGTGCAGCCAGGAAAAATAGACATCCCCCCAGGCCTCGATCGTGAACTCCCACGCTCCGGGTTCGGTGACGCAAAGCGTGCCCGTCCACCGGTCGTTGACCAGCGGGCGCATCGGCGTCTCCCGCCAGGCGGATGCTCCGACGGGCCGCCATTTGAGCATCGCAGTGACCTCGTCGTGGCCCTCCTTGAAAACATCGGCCTCCACGGCGATTTCCTCGCCCTCTGCACGTTTGATCGCGTATCTCGCATTGTCGAGCGAGGGGGTGATGCGCCGGATGATGGCGGTTTCTGGCTGTTTGTTCATGGCAGTGAATCCAGTATGCGGACAAGATCCCCGAGGCCGTCAAGGCGGGATGCGACCTCGCGTAGCGAACGCCTCGCCGCAGGGATATGCGCAAGAAAATCGGCGCGACCTTTCTGTAGCCCGAGGAACCCGTAGGCGCCGAGCGCCTGCATGAGCCGCTGGAGGGCGCACCAGTCGAAGATCGCACGGAAATCTTCCGGGAGATCCACTCCGGAACGGCGTGCCAGATGTTCGTAAAAGCCCAGGAGCTCGGTTCGCTCCAAAGGATCGAGCGACACGTAGGGATCGTAGAGCAGGGACGCGATGTCATACTGCGCCAGACCGGGCCGCATCCCCTGGAAGTCGATCAGCCAGGCCGTGCCATCGCGGATCAAAATATTCTGCGACTGGAAATCCCGGTGCACAAGAACCCTCGGCAGTGAGGACAGCCGACTCGCGGCGTCATGGAGCGCGGGAAGCGCTGCGAGGCGGTTCACCTCGGCGGCGGGAACCCGGAAATGGTTGCCGAGGCAGTGCTCGAAGAAATACCCCTGCTCCCAGAGATAAAGGTGCTCGTTGAACTCGCGCTCCAACGTGAGCGAGGCCCGCTCGAAATTCCGCGCGGCGGCGGTATGCATCTTGAAAACCTCAATCAATGCGGACTCATACAGCGGACGCCGGATCGTCCAGGTCTGCTCGCGGAACGACCAGAGATCCTGCTCCCCGAGATCCTGCATCCAGATCAGCCCCTCGGCCGAATCGTGCAGGTAAATGTGCGGGACCTGCACGCCGGAGGATGCCAGGAATTTTGCAATGTCCACGTAGTGCCGGTTCTCCTCCTTGTGCCCGGAATATTTCACCAGGATCATCGAGCGGTCGGAGGCGCGGATCCGGTAGAACTTCCTGTCGGAGCCACCTTTCTCGACGGCTGTCACCTGGAAATCCTCCGGCGCGTAGCCGGGGAAGTTCACGATGGTATGATCAATGACCTGACGAATGGCGAGCATGGACCCGCACAGTGAACACGTTGACCCACACAGAGGCAATGAGGAACTCCCACGTCGAATTCGTATCCTGCTGAGAATTTCCGGCAGGGCAACTACGGGTGAGAGTGGCAGAAAAACTGCCGCATGCTCGGAGAACGGAATTGTGTCCGGATTGCTTTCGATGAAGGGGAAGCCTTGGCCGGCCCAAATATGCTTGTCATCCACCATCAGATTTTTACGATTGCGGGGTTGTAATCGGACATTCGCTACCATGTTAGAATTCTTTTCAGCCAGCACGCGGATGGTCAATTCGCGGAACGCCATTTCAGAGTGCATGGAGTCCGCGCTTGGCCACAACAGGGCCTGCAATCTCGTCATCGTAAACGCGACCATCGGCCATGATTATCAGGAGCTCATTGATCAAGTGCGCGCGCTGGCACCGGGGGCGCGGGTGGTGGGGGCCTCATGCTGTGGCATCGTCGGCAGGGAGGGCGTCAGCGAGTCGCTGAAGGATGTAGCCATCATGGCGGTGCGCGGCAAGCAGTTGGCGGTGGCTCACGTTGATGACATCAACGGCCACAACGCCTACGACAAGGCGGTCGAGTTGGCTCAGCAGTTAAAGGCGGCGCAGCCGGACACCAACATGGTCCTCTTTCTCGCATCGGGCATTGATATTGCCAACGACCGGTGCATTGCAGGGCTTGAGTCGGTGTTGGGTCCGGAGGTCACCATTTTCGGTGCAACGTCATCGGATAACATGCGCGGAGTGGTGAGCTATCAGATGGTGGACGACCGGGTGTTTGAGCACGGGGCTTGGGCCGTGGGTTTTGCCGATCCCTCGCTGCGCGTAGATACCCAGGCAACACATGGTTTTTTCGCCACGGGCGAGCCGATGACGGTTACGCATGCAGAAGGCACGCGCCTCGTCGAACTGGATGGCAGGCCTGCCTGGCAGGTCTATACGGAACGGCTTGGACTCGATGCCAGCGTAGCCACATGTGGGGATACGATTCCAGTCGGCGCGCTGGCGGAGGAACTGCCGGAGACGCTGGCAGAGGAATACGGAAATGCCCACATTTTGCGCGTGGTGACCCGACGTGATCCGGACGGAACGATGCACTACCCAACGGAGATTCAAACCGGCACGAAATTGTGGCTCACGACGCGTGACGAGGCGCGCATTTTTTCCGACATGGATCGGATGATGAAGCAGATGGCATCCCGGGCTGGGGGCAGCAAGCCGGTGGCGGTTTTTCACGCCGACTGCCTGGCGCGCGGACGATTTTTGTTCAATCGGGTGATGAAGGAGGAGTTGGTGAGCCGCATGCAATTTCCACTCAGCACTGGTGGAGTGCCCCCGCCATGGCTGGGCATGTATGGGTTTGGGGAATTCGCCCGGCTTGGCGGGGCGAATACCTACCACAATTACACCACCGCTCTCTACGCGATCTACCGCAAGTAGGCTCAGCCACTCTTTTTGGGCAGCCACTTTTCAAGCATGGCCGCCAATGAGCCGAGAGACACGGGCTTGGAAATGTAGCCGTCCATGCCCGCATCGAGGCAAGTTTGTTGATCTGCCGGCATGGCGTTGGCTGTCATTGCAATGATGGGAATCCGGGGATTGAGGACGGGGGAGCGTTCGCTGCGGATCAAGCGCGTGGCTTCAAGCCCGTCCATCTCGGGCATTTGAACATCCATCAGGACCAAGGCATAGGGAGTGGTGGTGAGGGCATGGATTGCTTTTAAGCCGTTGGAAACCACGTCCACCTGCAGTGTCAGCCTTTTTAAAAATCCCATGATCACTTTTTGGTTGATATGGTTGTCCTCGGCCACCAGGACATGAAGTTCCTTCCAGTGGGGACTGGAGGCAGTCGGCTTGGGAATCGCGGGGGCCGCAGACTTTGGCGGGGCACGCAAGCTGGCTGCAAAGCACGCGGTGAACCAGAACTCCGAACCCTGACCGACAACGCTCGAGACGCCGATTTCACCGTCCATGAGGTTGACAAGCTGCTTCGAGATGGCCAGACCGAGGCCGCTGCCGCCGAAATGGCGGGAGGTTGACGCATCCACCTGGGTGAACTTTTGAAACACCAGGGCCTGCTTCTCGGCGGGAATGCCAATCCCCGTGTCGCGCACCTCAAAGCGCAGCACGCAGGCAACAACGGTGGACGATACCAAGCTCACCCGCACGGACACCTCGCCGTGCGGAGTGAACTTCACAGCATTGCCGATCAGGTTGGTGATCACCTGCCGGAGCCGTTTGGGGTCGCCGTTGAGGCGGGAAGGCACGTCCGGAGCGATGGAGCAGGTGAATGCAAGCCCCTTGCTATTGGCTTGCGTTGCGAAAAGATCGGAGACGTTCGACAGCAGGGTGGAGAGGTCGAAGTCGATCATCTCCAGATCGAGTTTGCCGGCTTCGATTTTCGAGAAATCCAGGATGTCATTAATGAGGTTCAGGAGGATCTCGCCGCTCGAACTGATGGCTTCGGCGAACCTGCGCTGCTCGCTGCTCAGGGGGGAATCGAGAAGGAGGGAGGCCATGCCGATGACACCGTTCATGGGCGTCCGGATCTCGTGGCTCATGTTCGCAAGGAATTCGCCCTTGGCGGCGTTGGCCAACTCGGCCTTCCTGGCCATCTCTTTGGCGTAGGCGGTGGCCTCTTCGAGCTGCCGGTTGATTGTTTTTAACTCCTCTTCCGCCCGTTGGCGTTCGGAGATGGCGGCCCTGAGCTCCACATTGGTATTCTCCACACGGTCGCGTGAGAGCATCAGAGCCCGGTTTTTTCGCGATACAACCAAAAGCGCTCCCGAGACCACTAGCAGGAGCAGCGCTCCCAGGACGGCCTGGCTTGTAAGTATCAAGTTCCGGTGTGTTTCGTAAAAACTCTGCCTGGGATGCAGGAAGACCGCATGGCTGCGAACATCTGCAGGAAGGGTAATGCCGTCATTTTCGAGCACCCGGTCGTCGAAGATGAAGGCGTTGGGGCTCTTGAAAACGGGAGGCAGGGAGGCGATGGGCATGCCATGCAGATACGCGAGCATCAACCTTGCTGCGGCTCTGCCCTGCTCCCGCCCGCTGGTCACCCACCCACCCAGGACCCCCTCCATGACATACGAATCCTCCATGCTGATAATGACACGTCCGGCACCAGCGATGCGCTTTACGATTTCGGTCAGGGGAAGCACCCACCCCTTCTCGTCGACCATGCCGCCAACGGTGGTCAGGATCACGTATTTACCCGGCAGTTCGCTGAGCCGGGCCAGGGCGCTGTCGAGGCTTTTCTCGGCGATAAAGGTCGCGCGAATTCCCGTGGGAGCAAGAGCCTTCCGCGCCTCGTTTTCGATTGCCACGCAGGTAGTGCTGCCATCACCCAAAAAGACGAGATCGTTGGCGCTCTTGTCGAAGGTCTGCAGCCAATCGATATTTGGCACAACCTCCTTCAGCTCGAAGACCCCGGTGCCCAAAGAGGAATCGAGAGAAGAGAGCATCCCGTAGTCATTCACACCGGAAAAGAAAACCGGCGCTCCCGGGAAAATGCCGGAGAGATGGTCGCGGGCAAACAAGAAGGCGTCATCGTCGGTCACATAGATCGCCGCAGGCCGATACCCCGCGAATTTCATCTCCAGAAAACGCGCGTATTCCTTTGCGTAGGCCCCGTCGTAGGGCCGTCGCTTTGTGTCGAGATACTCGGTGGTGACCGAGATGTGCAGCCCGGGATCTTTCGCCAGGATCTCCATGAATCCACCGTCCTGACTTTGCGTCCACGCGTAATGCTGCGAATACGAATGCACCACGAGGATCGGGGCGGTGGCCGCTGCCCGGGTGGCGATCAGGGCAAGCCCCATCGTGAGCAGGAGCTTCAGGCATCCCGGCCGGCGGAGAATGCCGGCGGGCTGCAAAAGGTTGGGGCTCCCTGTCCCTCCGCCCAAACGGGCGCTGGATTCTCTTCCGAATACAGCCATCCGTTTTCCTAGCGCCACCAGTTTTCTGGAGAACACCTTGGGGGCTTGAACTGTCATTGGGTTGACATTCAGCATATCCCAAAACCTCTTTCAATAGCAAGATCACTCACGACAACCCAGCAGTTCCGAAGTATGGGACATTGGAGTTGATTTTTCCGCTTATTGACAGGAATTTGAGAACCGTGAGGGGCCGTGAGCGGCGCTCAGCAGATTCGGGAGTGAATGGAGCGCTAACCAAAGGCTACGATCTCGAAACAGCCAAAAACCCGAAAGTCCTCCTCATTGTTGGATAGCAGGCACCTGATGCCGGCCCGTTGGTAGGTGGCGGCCAGAAGAGTATCGAGCAGCCTCTTGCGGCCCAAACGATACCGCCCCAGCCAGCCGAAGAAATCTGTCACGCACTCGCCATCGGGAAACACTCTCCGCACCTCGGCGGCCTGCCACCAATGCTCAGCCCGGGAAACCGCCTCCTCCATCGTCAATGGGTGCGGCATCCGTTTCGGATCGGTGACGATGTGAATGAACTCGGCGAGGGTTTGCGGAGCCACCGCAAAGTCATGGCCGCCCGCCAGCAGTCCTTTCAACAGATGATCCGCCTGCCAGTGAGATGGGTGGTCGCGGATCTCCACCGCAACCAGAAAATCCGTGTCAATCCCGTGCGTCATCCAGCATCTCTCCGAGTAAATCGTCGTCACCGGTGACCGGCCGGATCGGCCCTCCCACGCTCGCCGGCCGAATATCCCGCAATGATGTCCGCCGTTGAATGTGCACTTGACGATACATCTCCATCGCTTCCCGGATCAACTCCGATGCCTTGCGATCCCGCTTCCGGGCAAATGCCAGAAAATCTTGATACACCAGATCAGATACATTGACGGTGATGGTTCGCACACATCAAATCAACTGTATCGAATCTAGAATGTCAAGCTGGCGATACCGCAAGATTCATTCCTGCATGCGGACCAGGCATTCCTGCAGAAAGCCCAGAAAGCCGATCTCAAACAATGCCATCGCCCGCTCGTCCTCCGGATCCGGCTCAACCTCCGAAGCCATATCCTCCTCGCCGAAGCCGGATTCCTCCGCAATGGCCAAGCGGGCTTGATTCAAGGCATTCAGCCAGGCATCCGCGTGCTTCCGCGGAATTTTCATCGAATAAACCCCATCTTCCTCCGACGCCCCCCGCAAATCCGCCTGCACCGTCTCCCGGGCGGATTGGAAGAGGAACTGAAGCTCTGGCTGGACGAGGGATTTCCAATCCTCGATCAGCGATTCATCGCGGGCCGGATCGGGAAAAAACCGGGCCTCAACACGCGGATCCCGGGAGGATGCACGGACAACGATGTTCGAGAGAAGGTGAAAAAGGAAGGGCGGGATTTCCTCGAGCATCAGGGCTCCGTCATCGGCAGGCTGGAGTTTCATTCAGTGGGCGGATTCAAGGGTGGCGAGGAGCAGGTGCGACTGGAGCTGCTGGACAAATAGCTCGGCCTGCTCGCGTGGACCTGTCCAGACGATCGAGCGACCCAGCTTGTGAACCTCCATCATGTGCTGTTCGGCCTTCTCACGGGAATACCCGAAAACCCGGCGGAAGATGAGCGTCACGTAGCTCATCAGGTTCACGGGATCGTTGTGGACAACCACATTCCAGGGCACGTCCAAGCCAGTTTTTTCGAGCGTATCAGGACTGTCGAGCGATGGCATCGGAAAAATTACTTGCGGCAGTAGTAAACGAAAGCCGGCGGGATGTTCGCGAGGACAACCGGCGTCCGCCGGACCTCCCGGAAATGCGCGCCCAGCTTGCTGCGGAATGCCCGCCCGGCCTTCAGGCGGTGCGGGCCGAAGTAGGCAAACGTCGCAAATGTCCCGGCCGGATGAAGCGCTGCGGTGATCTGGTGCATGATGGCATCCTGAAGAGGACCGTCGAACGCGGCCCAGGGAAGGCCGGAAACCACGGAGTCCGGGCTGCCGTCAATGTGCTCCGCGAGCCGGGTCGCACACCCCGCGACGATGGTCGCGGCAGGATACCTGCCGGCCACCGCGCGGGCAAGGTCCGGGCTCTTCTCAATCGCCATGAAGCGCGCGCCGGGCCGCTTGCTGTCCAGGATCGGTCCCGTAAAAGCCCCGCTCCCGGGCCCGATCTCCAAAACAAAATCCGCGGACGCCACATTGGCCGCCCGGACCATCGCCCGCGCCAGCGCCGGCGATGACGGCCAGACCGCCCCCACCGATCCCGGGGATTTGAAAAATTCGCGCAGGAAACCCAACGACATGACTCAGACTACCACCGGGGATGGAGCATGAAACAAAAAATCACAGGCAGGAGCTCATTCGGAACACCCCATTATCATCACCTTCAGGATCCTCTCCTGCTCCCGGTGCATGCGCTTTGCGTCGGCGGGCTGGATGTCGTCATGTCCGGCCAGATGGAGGAGGCCGTGGATGCAGTAGAGGGCGAGTTCATCGGTCACCGTGTGCCCGAATTCAGGAGCTTGCGCAGCAGCGACCGGAGCGCAGACCACGATCTCACCGTAGGGAAAAGTGATCACATCGGTCGGCCCAGGCTCGTTTAGAAATTCGCGGTGAATCTTCGCGATCGCGCGGGTGCCGAGCACGGAGATCTCGACCACCCCGAGCCCGGCAAGCGGGCCGCCCAACCTTCCGGCAACCTCGACGCACGCAGGCAGCGCGGACCGGACAATTACAGCAAGCCTGGCCTGATCGTAGCGGACCGTCCGCTGGCGGTCTCCGATGACCAGAGCCGGCGGTTTCTGCTCAGGCGACGGACTTTTCCTCACGGCTTTCCGTCGCGGGTTCCTCGCGCTTCGGATAGGCGATCCGGGCGTGGAGCATGTTCAAAAGCGTGAACCGGAAACTTTCCGCGGCGCGGTGGATCTCAGCGAGGGTCAGCGGGCATTCGTCGAGCTGGTGCTCCGAGATGCGGACCTCGACGATCCCGTTGACGAGGTCCTCGATCCGCTGCGGGGTCGGGCGCTCCAGGCTCCGCGATGCACTTTCGATGGAATCGGCGAGGTTGATGATCGCGGCTTCCTTCGTGAGCGGGCGGGGACCGGGGTAGCGGAAGCTTTCCTCCCGGACGGCTGGGATGTCGTCCTCGCGCATGTTCATGATCTTGCCGCCGAGCCGGGCATCCTCCTGCTGCTGGAGCGCGCGCTTGTGGAAATACGAAACCACCGACGTGCCATGGTGCTGGCGGATGATGTCCAAAATCTGACCGTTGAGCTTGTGCTTGAGCGCGAGGTCCACCCCCTCCTTGACGTGTGCGATGATGATGAGCGAGCTCATCGTGGGGGTGAGGTCATCGTGGGGGTTGTGCCCATGGGGGATGTTCTCGGTGAAGTAGTCCGGCTTCACGAGCTTGCCGACATCGTGGAAATACGAGCCGACCCGGCAGATCGTCGGGTTCGCACCAACGCACTCCGCAGCCGCCTCCGCGAGGTTGGCCACAGCGAGGCTGTGGTGGTAGGTGCCGGGTGCCTCCATGCTGAGCCTCTTCAGCAGCGGGTGGTTCAGATCGCTCATCTCCAGCCAGGAGATGTCGGTCGTAATCTTGAAAAGCGGTTCGAGGATGGGAAGGATTCCGCTGACGATCACCGCTGTTCCGATGCCGGTCGCGATGGCTGCGAGGCTCTGGAGCCCGATCATCCGCCAGTCGGTCTGCGCGGGAGACTCCCATATGACCGGTCCGATCTGCCCGAATGCGGCCGCAAGGATCCAGGTGGCGATGCCGACATACACGCCAGCGCGAATGAGCCGGCTGCGGCGCCGGACCTGCAGGGTCACATAAACGGCGATAAATCCGGTGATCAGAGAGATGACCAGAAAGACGGGATCGATCCGACCGACCAGCAGCGATCCCCAGAGGCTCGCAAACACGGCCGCATAGAGCCCGTGATTGCGTCCGAGAAGGACCGACAGCACCAGCGGAGCGAAGGCGTAGGGCACCAGAAGCGGTGCCAGCTGATGATCGATGTTCCCGGAGGCAGCCTGGAAAAGGGTGATCTTGATGGCGGCAAGCTGCACAAGCAGAACCCCGAGCAGCAGGCAAAGACGGGAGTTCACCGCCAGCGTCTGCGGATGGTTGATCCAGAGCTGGACAACCGCGGTCACAAAGATCAGAAGGCACAGCAGAAATTTCTTGGCCGGCTCGTCCTGCTGTCCGCTGAAAATCAGGATGGCAAGGCCGGCAACGAATGCTCCGAGAAGCACCGAGCGGGCGGGCCAGCCGGATTGGAGCGCATCGGTGAACTCGCTTTCCTCAATCGTCCGGCGGCGCTTCCCGCAGTCGAGGCCTTTGCCGACAAGTCGTCTTCGTTTGAAAAAATCCCACATAGGTCAGATCCTGCTTTCTTTCGCCCCGCGGTGTTCCTTGTAGGCAAGGATGATCGCCTGCACGAGCGGGTGGCGGACCACGTCCTCCTCGCTGAAGAAGTGCATCCCGATGCCCGGCACTTCGCGCAAAGCGCCCACCGCCTCGATCAGGCCGCTGAGCTTGTTCCGGGGAAGATCAATCTGCGTGCGGTCGCCGGTGACGACGCAACGCGACCCCGCCCCGATGCGAGTGAGGAACATGAACATCTGCTCGGCGGTCGTGTTCTGCGCCTCGTCGAGGATCACGAACGAATTGCTCAGCGTACGCCCGCGCATGTAGGCGAGCGGGGCGATCTCGATGATCCCGCGATCCATGAATTTCTGGATCTCCTCCAGTTCCAGCATGTCGTAGAGCGCGTCGTAGAGCGGGCGCAGGTAGGGCAGAATTTTTTCCTGGAGGTCGCCGGGCAGGAACCCGAGCGCCTCACCGGCCTCGACGGCCGGACGGGTCAGGACGATCCGGCTGACCTTCTCCTGCTTGAGGGCCGACACCGCGAGGGCGACGGCCAGATAGGTCTTGCCAGTTCCGGCGGGGCCTACGCCGAACGTGATGTCGTGGTTCCGGATCGCCTCGATGTATCCCTTCTGCCCGGCCGTCTTCGGCACGATGGGCGCCTTGCGCGGGGAGCAGACGATCCGGTTCTCCAGCAGCTTTCCAAGCCCGTCTCCGGCGGCCTTGCCGCCACTGACCGAGTTGAGCGCGTATTGAAATTCGTGCCGGCGCACGGCCACGCCGCGATTCACGGCCTCCTGAAGCTGCTCGAACACCGCCCGGGCGCGCGCGATATTCTCCGCATCACCTTCGACGCGCACCCAGCCATCGCGGGTTGTCACCCGGACCGAGAGGCGCGACTCCAATTCCCGGAGAAGCTTCTCGTCGCCCCCGTAAAGCGCATGGACCGCGCGGGCGTTTTCAAATTCCAGCGTCAGGTTCTCCATGAGGAGCTACTTGTAGGCGTAAACAACCGCCCAGCCCGTGCGTTCCTCCGGGGACTTCTCCACCGTGATGATGGCGTAGTAGGTCCCGGTTTTTGTGGGAACGACGCGCGCCCCGGCAAACCGGCCCTTCTGCCAGGACTCGGCCTCCGCGAGCTTCCCCTTGGAATCGTAGATGTGGACGGTGACCACGGCCCCTCGGACGTCGGTGCCCAGGCAGAACCAGTATTCGTTTCCCTTGAAAAGCTGGGCGGTCACAGCCTGCTGGTCCTTGACCCCGAGATCGCCTCCCCAGGCGTCCTCGCGGACGGTGAACCCCTTCTTCACATAGGGGAGGGCCGCCTCATGGGCAAAAGAGAGCGCGTCGTTCACGTAGGCGTAGGCCGGAATGATCACCAGCGCCAGGAGGATCAGGGAGAGGGACTTTTTCACGGAAAAATTCAGGGCGCCTTCCCGGATGTGATGGCGGCGACGGTTTCGCCGGTCATCTTGTTGATCCGCTGGACGGAGTCCGGCGAGATTTTTGTGCCATCGTCCTTACCGATGAGCGGCCGGATTGCGGAGAGGGTTTTCCGGATCCTCACGACGAGGTCATCCTTGCCGAGGCGGGTGCTCTTCAATCCGTCGAGCTTCCTGTTAAAATAGTCGATGAGCTGGGGCTGGTGAAGAAGCTCCGCGCCGTCGGGCGTGTAGCTCTTCGATACGATCGAGGTCAGCACCTCGGTGCCGCGAAGCCACCCGCCGATGCTCACAAGCTGGGCGAGTTCGTCGTCGCCGAGCTCCTCCATCGCCCCGCGGACGTCGTGAAGCGCCCCGTCAAATTCCTTGCGCACAGCCCTCCAATCCTTCGCCTCGGCTTTTTCGGTGATGCTCTTGCTGCGGGCGATGACCGCCTTCCGGACGTTGATCGCCTCCGCGAGCACGAGCACCTCCCGGCCGATCTCCTGGACTTTTCCGGGATCCTCCGCCTCAACCGCGATGAACCCCTCGGCAATGACCGTGCCCAGAAGAAGGGCCACCTGCGCCCGGTTCCCGGTGTTTTTTCCCAACGAGCCGCGCAGTTCGCTCCGCCAGTTCGGGCTGCCCAGCTTGTCGAGAACGGCGAAAATCTCGCTCGGCACCGGAACCACCACATCCTCGACCTCGGCGCCGGGAAACTTCGAAAGATCAATACTCTCGGGGACCGCCTGCGCCGCGCAGGGGGACAGCCGGGAGAGGCAGACCAGGGCCAGAATCAGCGGGATATTCTTGGTCATGTGAAAATTTGAGCTTTGTGGATGGAACGTGGTCCATTTAGAAAGGACGAATATCATGCGATGAATCCTTTAAGATTACAACATCTTCTTGAGTCCGCCCGCACCCGGCGGATCCTGGTGGTCGGCGACGTCATGCTGGACGAGTTTGTTTGGGGGCGGGTTTCCCGGATCTCCCCGGAGGCTCCGGTGCCGGTGGTTGAGGTGCAGGCCGAATCCTCCTATCCGGGCGGCGCGGCGAACGTGGCCAGGAACCTCCGCCCGTTTTGCGCAGGGGTCGAGCTTTGCGGGGCCGTGGGGGAGGATTCCTATGCGGAGAAGCTCCGCGGGCTTCTTGCCGGCGAGAGAATCGAAACCAATGCCCTCGTTGCCTTCGGAGGTGCCCCCACGATTGTCAAAACGCGGATCGTCGCGCGCCAGCAGCAGGTGGTCAGGGTGGACCGGGAGCGCAATCCGGGGCCGGTCAAGGAAGTCACCTCCCGGGCTTCCGGGCTTATCGCCGGGCTGATACCCTCGGTGGATGGCGTGATCATTGAGGATTATGGGAAGGGTTTCGTCTGCCAGGAGCTGAAGGACGAAGTCTGCCGCCTGGCCAGGTCCCATGGAAAATTTCTCACGGCAGACCCGAACCCCGGCAACCCTCTGGACTGGCACGGGGTGGACCTGCTCAAGCCGAACCGCTCGGAGGCATTCGCCATGGCCGGGCGCAAGGATCCCGGAGCCTCGGATGACCCCCTGACGGACACCGCCCTGCTTGAAGTAGGAAAAACCCTTTTGGAAAAGTGGAGCCTCAAGGGGCTGCTCATCACGTTGGGCGAGCACGGCATGATCCTGTTCGGAGCCGGCGAGGCCCCCTATCACACCCCAACCCGCGCCCGCGAGGTCTTTGACGTGTCCGGCGCGGGGGACACGGCGATCGCGCTGTTTACCCTGGCCGTTTGCTCGGGGGCCAACGCGCAGGAGGCGGCCGAAATCTCGAACCATGCCAGCGGGGTCGTGGTCGCCAAGCTCGGCACGGCCACCCTCGAAGCCCCGGAACTCGTCGCCAGCTTCGATCAGGATGGCCGGTAACAAAGCTGTCTTTTTCGACCGGGACGGCACACTCATGGAGGAGGTGCACTACTGCAGCGACCCGGCCAGAGTGCGGGCGTTTCCCGCCGCAGCCGCCGCCTTGGAAAAGCTCCGCTCCGCCGGCTGGCTGAATGTCATCATCACCAACCAAAGCGGAATCGCCTCGGGCAAAATTTCCCTGCAGGAATACCAGGCGGTGGAGGCTGAGCTTTCCCGTCAGCTCGGTGGGCTCGTCGATGCCGTCTACTTCTGCCCCGACCCCGCCTCGGCTCCGTCGCCCAGGCGGAAACCCGGGACCGGCATGATCGAGGAAGCCGTCCGGGACCTGGGAATCGACCCCGCCCGCTCGTGGATGGTCGGCGACAAGGACATCGATATCGCCTGCGGGCGCGCCGCCGGATGCCGGACGGTCCTCGTCAAAACCGGCTACGGGGCAAAGCACGCCGGCTCGGACCCCGACCACTTCGCGGATGACATCGAACAGGCAGCAGGAATCATCCTTGCAAACGGCTGAACCGGACAAACGCATTTCCCGGAATTTTCCACTGTGTTCCCCCAGCCCACCGTGTTTGAAATAGAAACATGTCACGCGCCGTCATCATCATCCCCGCCCGCTGGGGGTCCACCAGGTTCCCGGGAAAACCTCTCCACCTGATCGCAGGAAAGCCGCTCGTCCAGCACGTCTGGGAGCGATGCCGTGCGGTCAGAGGTGTGGATCGCATCATCGTCGCCACCGACGACACCCGGATCCTTGAAGCCGCATTCGGCTTTGGCGCGGAGGTCGCCCTGACCTCCGCCAAACACCCGAGCGGAACAGACCGCCTCGCGGAGGTTGCCAAAAACCTGCCTTCCGCCGGAATCATCCTCAACGTACAGGGAGACGAACCATTCCTCGATCCCCGCCTCGCTGAGCGCGTCATCGGGGCCTTGAAATCCGACCCGAAAGCCCGGATGTCAACCGCCGCCTGCCCCCTCGCCCCGGAGGATCTCGACAACCCGAACTGTGTCAAGGTCGTCATGGATCTTGACGGATGCGCCCTCTATTTCTCCCGGAGCCCGATCCCCTGCGACCGCGATGGCGATGCCCGGCCCGCCCGGTTCCGCCACATCGGGATCTATGCCTACCGCCGCACCTTTTTGCTCGGGCTGGTCAAACACCGCCAGACGCCGCTCGAAAAATCCGAAAAGCTCGAGCAGCTCCGCGCGCTCGAGCACGGCGCGAAAATCCGCGTGATCGTCACAAAATCCTCCGCCCCCGGAGTGGATACCCCACAGGACGCAAAACTCGTCGAGCAAATCTTAAAGAGGGGAAAATATACCCGGAAGGACTGAGTCCCTTCCCTTCTCACCCGCGAGGGTGTGAGCAAATGCGGGTGAGGCATTCCATGAGAGGCAGGAGCAGACCTCCGGGCTGACCGAAGGAAGAAGGAGAGGCGGGCCGGGGACGTCCCGCCCTGCCTGGCGCTACTTGCAACCACACCCTCGTTTGATCGCACCCCACCCGCGAGACAAGAGGATTTTGCGGGCTGGCGCAGTGCCCGGTTCGGGGTATAGTCCACCGCAATGGCATTAACAACAACCGGGACCCGGGAGCAGTTTCCCTTTTTGAGGGAAACCGTCAACGGGCATCCGCTGGTCTATCTCGACAACGCGGCAAGCTCGCAGAAGCCGGAGCGGGTCATCCGGCGGATGAGCCGTTTCCTGGAGAGCGAGTATGCGAACGTGCACCGCGGGATCCACCTGCTCAGCGAGCGGGCGACGGCGGCCTACGAGAACGCGCGGGCGGAACTGGCCGGACTGCTCAACGCGGAGAAGCCCGAGGAGATCGCCTTTACCAGGGGCACCACCGAGGCTGTCAACCTTGTGGCAAACACCTGGGGCCGGAAAAACATCGGCGCCGGCGATACGATCCTCCTCACCGAGATGGAGCACCACAGCAACCTGCTGCCATGGCTGCATCTGGCCCGCGAGGCAGGTGCCAAAGTGGAATATGTCCCGGTAACGGATAATGGCGCCGCCCTCGACTTGGACGCGGCAAAAACACTGCTCGCCAGACGCCCGAAACTTTTCGCCTTCGTTCAGGTCCCCAACACGCTGGGCCTCGAAAATCCGGCCGCCGAACTCTGCCGCCTCGCCCGCAACTCCGGAGTGACCACATTTGTGGACGGTGCGCAGAGCGTCGGCCACCAGCCGGTGGACGTGCGGGCAATCGGCTGCGATTTCCTCGCCTGCTCGTCGCATAAAATGTGTGGACCGAGCGGCATCGGCACGCTTTGGGGAAGGTATGAAATCCTCTCTGCGATGCCCCCCTGGCAATACGGCGGCGAGATGGTGGACCGCGCCTACTACGACAAGCCCGCCACATTCCGCGAGCCTCCCGCACGCTTCGAAGCCGGGACCCCGGCAATCCTCGAGGCAGCCGGTTGGGCGGAAGCCATCTGCTTTTTGCGCGAGACCGGCCTCGAGGCGATCCGCGAACACTCGATCGCCCTCGCCAACGATGCGGCCGCAAAACTCCGCGGCATCGATGGCCTCCGGATCTTCGGCCCGGAAACCCGGCAGTCCGGCATCGTCGCGTTCTCGATCGATGGAGTTCACGCGCATGACGTTTCCTTTTTCGCCAACGAGCGGGGGCTCGCTCTGCGCGCGGGTCACCATTGTGCGCAACCCCTCATGCGCAAGCTGGGCAGCCCGTCCTCCAGCCGCGCCAGTTTCTATCTTTACAATACCGCGCAGGAGGTGGAGGCATTGGTTGCCATCGTGCGCGACGCCGTGGCATTTTTCCGGTGATGGACAACGAACTTTATCAGGAGGTCCTCCTCCAGCACTCAAAGCGGCCGAGAAATTTCGGGCTGCTGGAGAATGCCACCCACGCTGCCGACGGCCACAACGCGCTCTGCGGCGACGAAATTTCTGTCGCGCTCCGGATCGGCAACGGCACGGTGGAGGAGGCGAAATTCACCGGCAGCGCCTGCGCGATCTGCACCGCCTCCGCCTCGATCATGACCGGCGAAGTCAAAGGCCTGACGTGTGACGCCGTCGGGACGCTCGCCGGAAAGTTCCGGCAGCTGGCCAAGGACGGAAATGTCCCCGACATCCCGATGAAACTCCAGGTGCTCGGTGGAGTCCACCAGTTCCCCCAGCGGGTCAAGTGCGCGGTCCTTCCCTGGGAGACACTCGTCTCCGCTCTGGACAGCCCGGTTGGCTGAGCGGAAACATATTTTCAAACCACGACAAAAACAACTTGTCGCCCGACAGGGCACAAATCCTCCATGGGCCAGCCCCCGCGGCATGGGCATCTTACCCGCGTCTTGCTGAAAAGTTCAACCCTCTCCGATTGAGTGCATTTCATCCTGCCACCACAAGCCGGACTCCCGCGTTCCGCAACTGCGCCGCGACGGATTTTGGCGGCCTGACGTCGGTCACCACGGCACTAAGGCGCCGGGGATGGATCATCACTGATGTGGAGGTCACGGTGAATTTCCGCGAGTCCATCAGCAAAACAACCTGACCCGCACATTCGGCGAACGCGCGCTTCACCTCGATCTCCAGAGGATTCGGATCCATCGGACCATGCGCGGGGTCCCAACCTGTGGCGCTCAGAAAGCAGACCGATACCCGCTCCTTGCGGGCCTCCTTCAAAGCCCCCGGCCCCGTGGTGTTTCCGGAGATCGCGCTCAACCATCCGCCTACCACCCGCACAGGAAGCGAGGGGCGCTTCTCGCGGATCCGCAGGGCCACGGGAAGGCTGTTGGTCATGACCGAAATCCGGCTCTCGGGAAGTGCATCGACCAGCGCCGCCACCGTCGTCCCTCCCTCAAGCGCAAGAACATCCCCCTCGTGAACAAACTCCCGCACAGCCGCCGCCGCGATACGCGCCTTGGCCTTTCCTGCGGCGGTCGCCTTGGTCTCGAAATCCGGTTCGCCTTCTCCTGCGGCCGCAGGCAGAGCACCCCCGCGGACCCTTCTCAGGAGTCCCTGCTCCTCTATCGACTTCAGATCCCGCCAGACCGTCATCGCAGTCACCCCCAGCTCATTCACCAGCGAGGACGCCCGGATCTCTCCCCGGTCCCTCAGCAAAGCCAGAACCCTTTGATGACGGGCCGCAGCAGTGGCAAATTTCATGTTATAAAATCCAAAAGGTGTTACATTGTGTTATATCACTTGAACTCCCTCTCCGCCAGAGCAAATTGAGCCCATGAAGGGCGCAACTCCGAAAGATTCAATCGGCGATGGATGGCCAGGAAGCATGGGCGTCCCGCCAGAGTGGGGCGCGGACGTCCGATGCGAAAGCCAGTGCCCAAACAGGCGGGACGCCTGTTCTCCCATTTTTCACTTTTCGGAGATGCGCCCCGCATGAAGGTCTTTCTTGGTGTGGATGGAGGCGGGACGTCGACGAGAGCCATCCTGGTGAATTCCACGGGGAATGTTCTCGGCCGTGGGGAGTCCGGGCCATCGAACTACCACAACGTCGGGATCCCCTCGGCCATCGCCAACATTGTGGAGGCAGCCGGGTGCGCCCGGCTGACATCCGGCCTGTCGGATGTATCGGTGCAGGCGGCCTTTCTCGGGTGCGCAGGGGTCAAGGCATCGGTCGACATCGCCCGCATGACCTCGGCCGCCGAGACTGCCGGGCTCGCCCCGGCCGGCGAGATCACGGTGGCAAACGATCTGCACAATGCGCTGGCCGGAGGCCTGTCGGGCAAGCCGGGGATTGCGCTCATTTCGGGAACGGGAACGAACTGCCTGGGACAGGATGCCTCCGGAAAATCCTTCATGTGCGGCGGTTGGGGCTGGTTGCTGGACGACGAAGGCGGAGGGTTTGGCCTGGCACTGGCCGCGATGAAAGCGGCGGCACGGGCGGCGGACGGACGCTCAGGAAAGACGAGTTTGCTCCCATCGGTGCTCGCGTTTCTCGGGCTGTCCGAACCGAATGAACTTCTCGCCAGACTTTATGTGGACAAGTGGACGCCGGACGAACTAGCCGGATTCGCTCCGGTGGTCATCCGCTGCGCGAACGACGGCGATGCGTCCGCCAACAGGATTTTGAAGGAAGGCGCTGCCGCACTTGGGAAACTGGTCGCAGGAGCCGCCCGGGCGCTGGATTTCCCGGACAGACCGGATGTCGTCCTTCTCGGGGGATGCGTGCGGTCCGGATTTCCCTACCAGCCGCTTGCCGAAGAGGCGATCCTCAAAGCCTGCCCTGGCGCACGGATAGCCGATCCGGAGCATTCACCCGTTCATGGGGCCGCGCTGAACGCCCTCCGCTCCGGCGGCATCCACCCGCTTCCCAAACTCTTATGCTAAACACCATTAAACCCGACGACCTCTCGGTAGCCTATGGCCTCGACTCAGCGCGCATCGGCAACCGTCCATTCGTTCAACGCCGCCTGGCCGACCTCCGCGGATGCTTTGCGGACGCCGATGCCTTCGAGGCAGCGCTGGCAAACGACAATCCGGTTCTCTACGAGGTCACCGCAGTCGAACCCGCCTCCGGCGACGGACAGCTCCACTACGGGCTGGGAATTATTTATCCGGGAAAAATCGGCGGCGAATACTATCTCACCAAGGGGCACTATCATTCCTATCGTCCCGCAGCCGAGGTCTATGTCGGTCTGCGCGGCGAAGGGGTTATGCTCCTTGAGGACGAGGCGACGGGAGAAAGCCGGATGGCCGTGCTCAAGGAAAACTGCGCGGTCTATGTCCCGGGCCATACCGCGCACCGCACAATGAACACCGGTTCCGTGCCGCTCGTCTACCTCGGGATTTTTCCGTCGAATGCCGGGCACGATTACGGGGCGATCGCCAGCCGGAACTTCCGGAAAATCGTCGTCGATCGCGCCGGCAACCCGGAAATGATCAACCGCTGAACCAATGAATTACCTGCCCCGCCTCGGCCTCCGCGCCCCGAACTACGACAAGCTGCCCTCAGTTCCGGTCCCCTCCGCCCATTCGTCAGCGTGCTGGACGGGATGGGATGCAATCGTCGGCCAACTCCGAACCGCCATCTCCGCACATCCGGAAAAATGTGTGATTGCGATCGAGTGCTATCCCGGAGTGGATGACGATGGCGTCCGTTCAGCGCTTTCGAGTTCATTCGAATCCGCCTGCGTCATCGACAGCAAGTCGGCATTCAAAACCGAAAAAGAAGTGGATGCCTTGGTGGCCCCCTTTCTTGGCGGCGATGATCCGGTCTTCGGATATCTCAACCAGACGCTCGCGATGGCGGATTTTCTGGATGCGGGAAAAGCGGAGGCGGTCCGGCAGGGGATCTCCTGCGAAACCGGTCTGGTCCTCGTGGTCGGCCCGGCAGCGATCCTTCTGGCACCCGGCGCGGATATTCTGATTTATGCTGACATGCCCCGCTGGGAGGGACAGCTCCGGCAGAGGCGTGGTGAGGTGGACAACCTGGGCACCCGCAACCGCGGGCTCAAGGCCTCTCTGCAATACAAGAGAAGCTTCTTCATCGACTGGCGGGTCGCCGACCGCCTCAAGCAGGCGACCATGGAAGCCTGGGACTACCTCCTCGACACGACCGAAACCTCAGCGCCCAAGCTGATCAGCGGTAACGCGCACCTTGCAGGACTTGCCGCTGCCGCAAGCCGTCCGTTCCGCGTTGTTCCATTCTTCGATCCGGGACCGTGGGGTGGACAGTGGATGCGCGAGGTCTGCACGCTGCCCGACGGCCCGCCGAACTACGCATGGTGCTTCGACTGCGTGCCGGAGGAAAATTCCCTCCTGCTCGCGTTCGACGCAGGGACCACCGTCGAGATCCCGTCGATCAACGTGGTATTCAACCAGCCGCGTGCGCTTCTGGGTGAGCCGGTCTACAGCCGCTTCGGGCCGGAATTTCCCATCCGATTCGACTTCTTGGACACGATGGGCGGCGGCAACCTCTCGTTTCAGGTCCACCCGCTTACGGAGTTCGCCCGCGAGCAGTTCGGCATCCCCTACACGCAGGACGAAAGCTATTACATACTCGATGCCGAAGCGGACGCGATCGTATATCTCGGATGCAAGGATGGCACCGACCCGGATTCCATGCTTTCGGATCTGCGGGTCGCCCAGAAGGGAGGGAAACCGTTTGATGCGGACAAATTTGCCGCCTCGTTTCCCGCAAAAAAGCACGACCATTTCCTGATCCCTGCCGGCACGCTCCACTGCTCGGGATCGAACTCGATGGTCCTCGAGATCAGCGCGACCCCCTACATCTTCACATTCAAGCTCTGGGACTGGGCACGGCTCGGCCTCGATGGGAAACCCCGCCCGGTCAACATCGACAGGGGCAGCAGGGTCATCCAGTGGAACCGCGACAAAACCTACGCCAGCGCTCATCTGGTGAATCACATCGAACCGCTCGCATCCGGCCCGGGGTGGCGCGAAGAGCGCACCGGACTCCATCCGGCGGAGTTCATTGAAACCCGAAGGCATTGGTTCACTGGCCCGGTGGAACACAACACCGGCGGCAGCGAACGGGGCGGCGTCAACGTCCTCAACCTGGTGGAAGGAGACGAAGCCATCGTCGAAAGCCCGACAGGGGCATTCGATCCGTTCACAATCCACTATGCCGAAACGTTTATTGTTCCCGCAGCGATCGGTGCCTACACGATCCGGCCGTCAACACCCGGAAATGAATGCGCGACCATGAAGGCATTCGTCCGCCACCAGGCATGAAGGGCTTCGACATCCAGCCCACCACGGACCCGCTCGGCTTCCGCTACGGACCGGGAGTTTTTGGCCCGGAATGCGAGCTCCGGAGCCTCGATGCCATCCGCCCGAGCCTGCGCGATCCGCAGTGCACCGGCCCGGATCCGGTTTACGCCATCGCGATGGATGTCGGCACGGAGAACTGCCGCGCCGACCTGCTCGATCAAAATCTGCTTTTCGGTGTGGTGACCTATGCAGCGGGACGGCTCGGCGACGAGCCGGTCCGATCACAGGGGCACATCCATGCCGTGAGCGCGAGCTGCGGGCGTTCCACCGCCGAACTCTACGAGATCTGGTCCGGACGCGCAGTGATCCTCATGCAGGAAAAAGCCGAGGACGATCCCGGACGCTGCTTCGCGGTGACTGCCGGTCCCGGAGAAACCGTGGTCGTGCCTCCGGATTGGGCGCATGCCACGATCAGCGCTGATCCTAACCTCCCGCTCACATTCGGCGCGTGGTGCGTGAGGGATTTCGGATTCGACTACCGGGGAGTGCGCGCCCATGCCGGGCTTGCCTGGTTTCCGAGGCTCGATGGCGACACACTCGCCTGGGATCGCAACCCCCGCTATCCAGTCGCACGGGAACTCGTGACCAAATCACCCGCCAACTACAGCTCGCTCGGCTTGCGTTCCGGAATCCCGATCTGGCAGCAATACCTGGACGATCCGGATTCCGTCATGTGGGTCCCCAGGCCGGATCGGGCCGAGCAAATCTGGTTGAACTTTGTTCCGTAAAGACTGCCGTTCACGCCTTCTACCCCGCCGGGCGCTGACGCTGCGCTTCACCGAAGGCATCGGGAGTTCAACCGACGCTCTGATCAGGCCGAAAGCGGCATTCAAGGAATCCAGTTGTGGACGGTTTCGATCATCGAAATGACATTTTCCGGTGGCGTGCCAGCCTGAACATTGTGGCAGGAACCTGCAATATAGCCCCCTCCGGCACCGAGAGTTTCCAGGCACATGACAACCTCCCTGCGCACATCCTCAGTCGTGCCGTGTGGAAGGACGTGCTGGTTTTCGACCCCGCCGTGGAAAATCACTTTGTTTCCGAAGTCCCGCTTCAAGGCAGAGCGCTCCATTCCGGGACAGACGTGCTGGATCGGGTTGAGGACATCGACTCCGGATTCGATCAGGTGCGGCACGAAGTCGCGGGAGGCACCATCGGTGTGGAAGAGGACTCTCTTACCGTGGGAATGAATCAGCTCGCACCATTTGGACAACCTGGGCTGGAGGTGTTCCTGCCAGGCGGCTACGGAAATAAGCTGGCTCTCCTGCGTGCCCATGTCGTCGGAGATGAACACCAAATCAATCAAACCTCCCAGCTCGCGCAGGAAGCGGTCCAGCATCGCCGTCTGGATGGCGTCGATCCTGTCGAGAGCGGCATTGAGAAAACCGGGCTCGGCAATCGTATCCATGAGCGCATTCTCCATGCCCCTCATGTGGCAGTAGATTTCAAAGTGGGACAGCCATGGACCGATCGTCGCGAAGCCAAACGCGCGGGCACGTTCCGCCGTGGCTTTGGCTGCAGCATAATTGAAGCCATCGGGATCCGGCCAGAGGGGATGGTTGTCCAACTCGCCGGGGCCGGCCATCTCGCCGAGGGGCGGCGTTCCATACTCCTGATAGGTGGCCAGTCCGGATTGGACGTTCACGGTTGGAACGCCCCATGGGTCGAGCCCCTGGCTGTCGTTCGGGTCGAATTTCTCAGACCTGTAACCGGGAAAAACCCAGACGATTTTGTCCACTCCCAGCTTGCGGTAAAGTTCGAACTCGTCCGGCTCACCCACATGCACTCTGAGGCTCTCCAGGACTTCGGGCGTGAGCCAGACGTCGACCGGAGCCCGGTCCACGGCGCTGCGGTCGAGGGTGGCAAGGATGCGTTTGTGAGAATTCATAAGTTTCCAAAGAGGGGATTTGCGGCTGCAAAACAACCGCGTGAGGGATCGACTAAACGGTAAGCCAAGACGCCAGTATCCCTTCGGCGTTTGGTGCCATCAAGGGACAAGAATGACGTTATTGCGACAAATGACTCTTGATTTGCGGCAACGCTCCGGACAAGTTCATTCCATGTCTGACTGGCAGGGTTTCCTCTATCCGGCAGTCGCAGGGAACGACCTCGCGCATGAGTTATATTTAACGAGTCTCGGGCGTATATCCTGCTCGCCTGGCGCGGCATATCCATTGGTCGGCCACCCGCCTGAATATCAGTTTAACTGGAATGCAGGCAGAGTGTTGGGAGATTTTGCAATGGTGTGGATTGAGCGGGGTAGCGGCCGGGTAGAGACGGCCTCTATGGGGCAAGTGCCCATGTCTCCCGGGTTCGTCCTCCTCCTGCCCCCGGGAGCCTGGCATCGGTATCAGCCTGACACAAAGACGGGCTGGGTGGAACGGTGGATTTGCGCCAACGGAACTTACCTGCACAGGCTGCAGATGAAGAACGTTTTTCCGTCAAATGCAGAGCTCCGTCCAATAGAGAATTGTAACGCTCTCCATGCCGCTTTTGATCAACTCCGGGCACACGCGGAGTGGAATAATCTGCGGACCTCCGGACTGGCATTGACCGCCATCGCCCTCGCTCTGGGCGAAACCGGAAAATCCCGGCATGGAGGTTCCGTCTATGCCACCACCGGCGATCCGCTGGTGGACGCCACGATCCACTATATCTGGACCAACTGCCATCGTTCTTTGGACGTCGATGCCATCGCCGTGCATTCCGGCGTTTCGCGCCGGATGCTGGAGAGGCGGTTTGCCCGGTCAGGATCTCGCAGCATCTCCCGGGAACTCACCATGGCGCGTGTCTCCCGGGGCAGGGATCTGCTTTCAGAACATTCCCTGACCGTGAAGGAGGCGGGATACGCCGCGGGATTCGCCGGCGCCAGGCTTTTCATCGCGGCACACCGCAGGATATTCGGGACAACACCGGGCTTTGCCAGACGTCAGGGAGCCGCCCCGTAGTTGCATCATTCAAGATGCGATTCATCAAACGGCCTGTAGCTGGGGAGCAGCACCAGACTTTGGCTGACATGTGTCGTGCTGTTCCGGGATGCCTCCGAAGGTTTGCCGGGCCAGCAATTTTCAAAAATTCCGCCAGCTTTCTGGAACCCTATCATGCACCTCGCAGCCGGGTAATGCCAGAATGCATCCGCCCTCTACATCAGCCCTGGCCTGGCCTGCCTTTGGATCATCGGCCCCTCGATGCTAGCCGACATCTGCGACATGGATGAGCTTCAAACCGGTCTGCGCCGCGAGGAAATGTAATAAGCGCCGCCTTCGCCTGGGCGATCAAGCTGAGCATCGCCCTCACGATGATTCTGAGCGGCTACATGCTCCACTTGGCGGGATACGATGCCGTCCGCGATGCCGTCCGCGATGCCGTCCGCCGGACTCCACCGGACCCGGTGACAAAAAGGGCCGGGGTCATCAGTTGGTTGCAGATGCCACCCGGCACTGGCTTCCATCCAGTGATCCAGAAAATCCCGGAAATCCTGTCATTCCTGCCAGGCAAGCGGCTCGCAGAGGGCCATGAGGTTCCGGGCATTGGTGCCGCTTGGGATTTCGCACCCGGCATTCACGATGAACGGGTTGCCGGCCTCCCGGTAGCATCGCTCCAGCTTTTCCCGGATTGCCACGGGGGTTCCTCGGAAGATGTCTGTCACGGGATCCAGGTTGGCGCAGACGGCAACTTTCGGGCCGAGCACTTCCCGGACCTTGCTGAGCGTGACCATGTGGTCCACATCAATGACGTCGAGGCTGAGGGACTCGAGGCCGGGGAGGAGGTGAGTGATGTTGCCGCAGATGTGCATGCGCACCCTGGCCCCCATGTCCTTAAGCCCGCGAACGAGCCGCTGCTCGCGCGGGAGCACGAGGCGCTCGTAAACATCCGGCGAGATCTGGCTCGCGGCCGCATCACCAATCCCGATGGTATCGGCCCCGGCCTCAACCTGGGGTCTGGCGAACTCCAGCGCGACATCCACACAAATGTCCATCAGAGCTCCCACGTAGCCCTCGTCATCGACCAGATCCATGAAGAAGTTGTCGAGCCGGCGAAGATCGGCGGCCTCGGCAGCCGGCCCCTCGACCCAGCCCATGATTGAAAACTCTCCGCCAACCTGCCGTTGGTAGGAGCGGACGGCCTCGATGCGGTCCCTCATCCGCGTGGCTTCGAGCGGGTTCGGGCGGGGAAGCTTCCCAAGGTCGGGATCATCCTCCAGCGGATGCTTCTCGCAGTAGGGCACCATGTCGCGCTCGTAGATGATCCTGGCGCCGTATCCCTGTGTCTCGCGGTAGGGATCTGACATCGTGTTCATCTGGTCGATCCCGAACTCGCGGGCGCAAGCGATATTGGATTCCACGAGCACGCGGTAATCGGAGGCGAAGGCGGCGTAGTTGCTGCCGATGTGCTCGGCGGCGAATTGCATGAGGATGGGGAGCCGGGCAAGGTGATCAACCGGTTTCCCCTCGAGGGTGGCGAGGTAGCGTTCGAGGCTGTTCATAAGAGGTGCTGCGCGAGGGCGGATCTGCCGCGGAATGTGGCGCGGGGGCCGAGGTGGCGGCCGATGCGGAGAACTTCGTTCCACTTTGACATCCGCTCGCTGCGGCAGAACGATCCGACCTTGAGCTGACCGGCATCGGTGGCCACGGCGAGATGAGAGATGAATGCGTCCTCTGTCTCGCCCGAGCGGGCGCTCACGACCGGGGCCCATCCGGCCTCCTGTGTCAGCCGGATGGCGTCGATGGTTTCGGTGACCGTGCCGATCTGGTTGAGCTTGATGAGGACCGAGTTCGCGACGCCGAGGGAGATGCCTTGGCGGATGCGGGCGGGGTTCGTGGTGAAGAGGTCATCTCCGATAATCTGAACGGATTTCCCGCAGGCGCCGTGAAAGCGTTTCCATCCGCCCCAGTCGGTATCGGCGGCGGGATCCTCGATCGAGGCCACCTGGTATTTCCGGCACCAGCCGGCCAGGAGGTCCACGAACTCGTCCGAAGTGAATGTCCGGTCCTCCAGAGCGAAGCGGTAGGTGCCGGCGGCTTCGTCGTAGAGGTCGCTGGCGGCGATATCGAGCGAGAGGGAGACTTCCTGCCCCGGTGTGTAGCCCGCGCGTTCGACCGCCTCTGCAAGTGTCGAGAGAGCTTCCTCATTGGTCGAAAACTCCGGCCAGTAACCGCCTTCGTCGGCACACCCCAGAAGTTTTCCCCTATCCTTCATGATGTCTCCGGCGGCATGAAAGACATTGAAAGTGATTTCGAGGGTCTCCTCGTAGGTCCCGGCTCCGGTGGCCATGACGAGAAAGTCCTGGATGTCAGTGCGCCAGTTGGCATGGGCTCCGCCGCCGAGGATCTGGATCTCGGGAAGAGGCAGGGTGGTGCCCTTCCCCAGCGAAGCAAAAAGGGGAACGCCTTTGGCCTTGGCGGCGGCGGAGGCAACGGCCATGGAGACCCCGAGGATGGCATTGGCCCCGAGACGGTTTTTGCCCGGCGAGCCATCCAGTGCGATGAGCGCCTCATCCAACCCCCGCTGATCGCTGGCATCGAGGCCCTTCACAGCAGATGCGATCTCGCCCTTGATATTCTCAATCGCCTGAAAAACGGATTTGCCACGGAACCGCTTCCTGTCCCCATCCCTCAGCTCCAGCGACTCAAATTGTCCGGTGGAAGCCCCGGATGGAACGAGCCCGCTCCCGGTTATTCCAGTATCCAGGACCACCTCGGCCTCGATGGTGGGATTCCCCCGGGAGTCAAAGATCTGGAAGGCGGAGACAGATTGAATTTTCATGAGGGGAGTGAGTCGGTCCAGAGCTCGACAAGCTCCGGCAGGGTTTCGGGCGGGGAGGCAAGGTGCCGGTGGACAAAGCTCCGGATGAAAGCCTTCTTTCCGGGGTCGATGAGGTATTCGGCGGGCGACTTGCCGTCGACACGGGCGAGGAGCAGGCAGAGCAGGAGCGCGGGCGAATGGCTCGAAACGTCTTGAAAGCGCCCCTCTCCGATCTCGGCTTGGTAGGTCGAAATCGTCCGTGAAACAAGATCCAGTAAAGCGCCGGCATTTTCCCGCAGATGAAGCGATTTGAGAAGCAGGTGATTAATTAGAAAGCAGAGGTCGAAGGCAGGATCGCCAAACCAGGCGACTTCGCAATCCAACATGACAAGACGTCCGGGTGCAACCATCAGATTCTTAGGGCTGTAGTCGCCGTGGACGAGAGCGAGCTTTGTCGAGGCGAGACGCCGGGCTTCGGAATGGATCAGCCCGGCGATCTCCGGGTGCTTCTCCGCCGGGGCGAGCAGATATGGCTCGATGCGGAGGTCGTAAAAATGGCGGTCTGTATCGAAGATCTGCGCTGCCCCGGGATCGTTCCAACTCTCGCGGTGGATCCGGCCAAGTGTCCTTCCGGCCTCGGAGGCGGTGCGAGGATCGATCGCTCCGTTGAAAAGGTGTGCCTTCCAGTCCCGGAACTCACTTCCGAGATATTCCATAGCAAAAAACCCGGCTCCCGAAAACAGGATCGCAGGCACGGACCGGGGCAGAAACCTTCCGACATATTTCAAGCAGTCCTGCTCATGGCGGTTGCGGGCGGTGTCGGCAAACCATTCCGCCTGCACGCGGAGCTTCGGCAGGGCACGCTTGACGACAAACTGGCGGGCTTGCGATTCGACGTGCCAGATATCGCACGAGACTCCGCCAACAAGTGGTGTCACGGAATACCGGCCGTCCAGAAGCAGTCCCGCTTCAGTCAGATCACATTCAATTTCGACGGGGAGAGCCATCAGAGAGGGCGCGCGATCATTGCCAGCGCATCCGGCGTCTTGACCGGCGCGGGATGCTGCATTTCGTTAGCAGCAGCCCCGAAAAACATCGTCCGCCGAATCAGGAACCGTAGCTCTTGGTGAACTTTTTCCGGCTCTCCGTGTCAGCCGGAGCTTCGGGAGCAGCGGCGGGATCCGGCGCTGGCTCGGAAGCCATCTGCGCGGTCTCCTGCACATCCTCCACCTGCTCGTGTTGTGCGGGAGCGGAAGGTGAACCCGAGGATGTCTGGACAAAAGCAAGCTGCAGGTCGCTGAGCACGCGGGAAAGGATCTCGGATTCCTCGGAGGTAAGGTTGCCGCGCGTCTTTTCGTGGATCATTTCGAGCTGGTCGATGAACATGCGCGCGATCTCGAGGTTGACCTCCGGCTTTCCGGTCTGCGGGTTCGGGATGCGGCCGAGGAACATGGCGGCCTGCTGGGCCTGCATCATGACGAATTCGATGAACCTCTGGGTCATTTCCCCGAGAGCGGTTGTTTTTTGGACTTCTGGCATAATAAAATCAGGGTTTCTTTTCGGGCGGGACCACGGTGACTTCAACACCGGACGGCTGCTGGAAATACTTTGAGGCCACACGGCGGGTGTCGTCGAGGGTGATTTTTTCGATTTCCTCCCTGCGGCGGGTGAAGGAGTCGAACCCCTCGCCCATGAGCTCGTCCACGGCGGTTGTCGTGGCCAGCGCAGCATTGCTCTGGTTGCGGATCGCCTCGGCCCCGAGAAGCTTTTTCTTCGCGCGGTCGAGCTCCTCCTGCGAGAGACCGTCCCTGGCGAGGAGGGCGATCTCGTCGCGCAGCTCATGCGTCACCGGTTCGACCTTCTTCGGATCGGTGCCGAGGTAAAAAAGGAACGCGCCGGGCGCAAGGCCGTAGAACTGCGCAGCCCCCACAAAATACGCGAGCCCCATTTTTTCGCGGATCCGGTTGAAAAACCGGGAGCCCAGATCATTCGACGCCTCGGCAACCACCTCCATGGCCGGCCGGTCGGGATCATCCACCGCCACACTCTGGAAGCCAACCATGACGATCCCCTGCTGCTTGTCGAGGTTCGCGGTTGCAGGGGGGACCGAGGAGACCGGCGAGGGAACGGGAGGCTTATCGAATGCCAGCCTTCCTGGTGGCATGGATGCAAAATCCTTCTCAACGAGCTTGCGGACCTCCTCCGCATCCACGGCGCCGAAGACGCTGATGACAGCATTCTTCGCCACGGCAAATTCCCTGTGAAATTCGCGGAGCATCTCCGGAGTCAGCGCAGCGACCGCTCCGGCGGCACCGGCATTCCGCAAGGCGTAGGGATGGGATCCGAAAAGCCGCTCGCGCAGGAGATTGCGCGCGACCGAGGTCGGCTGCTCGTCCTCGGCTTTGATTCCCGCTAGCTGGCCCTGCTTTTCCAGGGCCACCTCGCGGTCGGGAAACGAGGGATTGATGAGGACGTCGGCCAGGAGGTCCAGCCCGAGGGCGAGGTCCGGCTTCATCACATCAACCGAGACGCTGAAGCTATTGTTGCCGCTCTCGGAGGAAATGCTGCCGCCGACATCCTCGATGCGGGAGGCAATCTGCTCGCCGGTGCGGGATTTTGTTCCTTTAAGAAGGGCCTTCGCAAACAGGGACGTGATCCCGTTGGTTTCCTTGGTTTCGGCCAGCAGCCCGCCGCGGAACACCGCGGTGATCGCAACAAGCGGCAGGCGCGGATCCTCGCGGACCAGCAGGCGCAGGCCGTTCGATAGTGTGAATTTTTTGATGTCGCCCGCCTGGGATTCGCCGGGCGGTTTCCCGGTCTTCGCAAGCGTCCCGGGCGGATTGATCGATGTGGAGCTCAGCCTGTCATTCTGGAGATATTCACGGGCAACCCGGCGGACGTCATCCGCGGTCACCCTGCCGATGGCGTCCAGATACTGTTTGCTGAAATTGAGGTTGCGGGTGAGGAGCCAGTTGGAGCCGACATCGGATGCGACGCCGCGGGCAGTGGTCAGCGCGTTGAGCTGGTTCGAGAGGATCGACTTCCTGGCGCGCTCGAGGTCCGAGTCACTGATCCCCTTCGTCCTGACCCCCTCCACCAAAGCGAGAGCCTCCTTTTCGACCGCCTCCCGCTTATCCGGATCGGCGACAGCCTGGATCACAAAGACCCCTTCGTTCTGCATCGCGAGCATTCCGGCGCCCGCCGAGTGCGCGAGTTGTTTGCGCTCCCGGATCTCGCGATTGAGGATCGAGCTGCGCCCCGCCCCGAGAATCTCGGACAGGATCTCCAGCGCCGGAGTATCGGGGTTGGTGAGGCCGGGGATCCGCCAGGAGAGGGCCATGCGGGTGAGCTCGGTCGGAAATTCCTCGTGGGCCTCGCGCCGGCCGAGCTGGAGAGGCTCCTGGGAAACATACACCTCCTCCAGGGCACGTCGCGGCTGCGACTCAAACAGCTTCCCGAGCTCGTCCCGGATCTTCATCGCGTCCACATCGCCGGTCACCACGAAAGTCAGGTTGTTCGGAACGTAGCGGGATTTGTAATAGCGCAGGACATCGTCTCTCGTCAGCTTGTTGTAGACATCCAGGTAGCCGATGACCGGATGCCGGAGCGGGCTTTCTGTGAAAACCGTCTTCAGCATAAGCTGCGAGGCCTGCCGGCTGGGATCGTCGAATCCCATCGCAAACTCCCGGCGGATCACCTCCTGCTCCTTTTTGTATTCCTCCTCCGGAAGGGTCGCGTTCATCATCGCATCCGCGAGGATCGCAACCGCCTTCGAGGCGCCATCAGACGGAACGTCGATCCAGTAGACCGTGCGATCAAACGACGTGTAGGCATTGATGTAGCCGCCGAGGTTCTGGACTTCCTTGGCGATTGCACCGGGCGGCCGGGTCTCCGTGCCTTTGAAGAGCATGTGTTCGAGGATGTGGGAGAGCCCCGCTCCCAGCTGATTCCCCTCGTGGATGCTTCCCGTCCCACACCAGGCCTGCACGCTCGCGACCGGCGCGCTGCGGTCCTCCTGCACGATCAACGAGAGCCCGTTCTCAAAGGTGAAAACCTGAGCGCTGGAATCCGGCAGGGACGGCGGCGAATTTTCGGCGGGGGCCAGGAGCGACGTGGCGGCGAGGGTCGCGAGCATGAAGTTCATTCCTCACCTCGGACGCTCCCGGGCGCCGGTGCGTTCAAAGAAAATTGTCCGGTTTTGAACGGCGTGACAAATGCGCTGTGGAAATCGAACCCGCCCGAAAAGCTTTCCGGCGTGTCCTCTTCGGTCTTTCCAAAAACTCCGGCGTTCACGAGATTGAAAACCATCTGCCCGACATCCTCGCACGAGCGGACACCCCAGTAATCGAGCACCGTCATCGCCATCGGACCGAACTCGCCAACCGCATGGAGGCGGAATCCGTCGAGAAGTTCGGCCGCTGCGACGTGGCCGCCGACTTCCTTTTTCGCCTTCTTGCGGCGCTTGAGCGTGGACTCCAAAGAATCGCGGAGGAACAGGTAGGCTTCCGGGTGGTATCGCCGGTCGTCCCGCGAAACGGCATCGACGGCCTCTTGAAATGCTGTGGTCTGCATGAAAATTGGATCAGGGAGCAACGGTCGGAACAGCGCGGAAAGCCGCGGATTCCCTCCATTGCCTGACCCCGAAACCCAGCAGGAAGATGAAAAGGAATCCGGCGACGAGCGCCTGTTCGTTGCGCGTCAGCCCAAACATGCCTGCATCATAACCGGAATCCCGGACCGCGCAAGAGGTCGCTCGCGCATATTTGCTCGTTGGACACGGGTGCCGGTCAACAAACCCCGGGGACAATACGCACCACCGTGAGTGAGCCCGAGTCAATCGGAATCCGGCAATGCCATTCGGCAAACACTCCGTATCCCCCAAAAAACGCGCAAATCCTCGGGACGGCCGTCTTTTCCTGGCCAGCCCCTCAAACGCAGATACGCAACCTGTCGCATGGCATCGTTCTATTTGCGACACTTTGTGCAACGGTTTTTTGGCACTGCCACAACATTGCTGATATAATGTGATAAAACAAAAACGCAACCTGTTGATTTTTTTATGCAATTTTTGTTGACATCATTCTCATTTCTGTGAAATTTGACACGCAATGAAGAACACCACCTTACAAATCCTCGGCACGGCACTTGTCGCTTTTGCGCTCTCGAATGTCAGCGCGCAAGCCGGGCAAGTCTATCTCGGAGTCGATTCTGGCGATGTCACAAACGCGAACCCGGCAGGGGTCCAGACGCGCTACAAAATTTCCAGCACCAACTGGGACGCGATGATGGGCAACGGGGTGCAGCCGATCATTTCGGCGTCCATCAATGCAAAGGATCTGGGCAATAACTCGAACCTCTCCGGCACGCCGTTCAGCTACGAGGTGACAAACCTCGTCGGCCAGGGGTTGTATTTGTCCTTGAAGAACCTGAACACCAACTCCACGACGGTCCTGAGCTACGGGAATTTCGCAAGCTCCCCGGTGACAGCAAATGTTTGGCAGAATGCGGCCAGTTTGAATGGCGTGCTCCCTCAAACCACCGCTTACAATGCCCTGCACCTCTACGCGCAGGCCAGCACGCCGGGAGACCATGTCAGCTACGCGAACGCCAGTTTCACGATAAACACCCCAGGAATCACCCTCAGCGGTCTTCTCCCGGCTTCTGGATCAGCCCAATACGGGGTCAACACCACCACGGACAGCTACATCGCCTATTTCAATGACGATGGAACAAATGGCGACCTCTCGAACATCGGGTGGACATTCAAATCCGACGTGACGGTGTCCCGGACCACGGTCTCAGGAAGCGCCGAGAGCGCCAAGTTCGAATTCACCGGCAAGACACTGACCACACCTCCCGGAGGTGACGTGGTCGCCGTGCCGGAAACCAGCACATGGGTCATGAGCTTCCTCGCCCTGGGTGCCGTCGTCTTCATGGTCCGGCGCAACGCCAGGCCGTCGGTCTAACCCCACTACTGTTCACTGACGTGGCATGACCGTCCCGGCCATGTTGGATTTCTTCATCGGCGGGACGCCGACGCACATTTCCTCTGCAAAGTGAACAATATTTGGGCTGAACTGTTACTTCCGGTGGGATTACTTTTGGGGCTCAGCTTTGTGGCCGGAGAGTCCATCCTGCGCTCGGGCGAATACCGAATCGGCGCACAGCTTATGGGAATCCTCCGGAGACAGTAGTCCTTGGGCACGGATCAATGTGGCTTTGGCCCGGGGGAGATCCCCTGAGACGACATCGAGATATACGGCTGCCATGATCGTAATGCGCTCGGGCTCCGGAAGTCCCAACGCTTCGGAGGGCTTCACTTCGGCTCGAACAGCTTCCGCCTGTCCCGCTTCAATTCGCAGCAGAAGCCGCCGGTTGTTCTCGACAACGTCCGTCGGGTCTATTTTCAGCGCTTCCTGCTGATCGCGGTTCGCTTCCTCCAACCTCCCGATCCTGCGGAGTCCATTGGAGCGATTGACATACACTTTCGGATCATCCGGATCGAACGAGATGGCCTGGGCAAGTGCGCCGACGGCCTCTTCGATAATTTCCGAACACTCACTTTTCCTTTCTATCTCGCACGGGAGAGATGCCCGTGTCATGTTTTCATTCCAACCCATGCCATCCACTCGTAAATGACCGTCCTTGAAGTGCTCAACGCGGCGACCGAATACCTGCGCAAGAAGGAGGTCGAGAGTCCGCGCCTGAATGCAGAACACCTTCTCGCCCATGTTCTCGGGAAAAGGAACCGCATCGAGTTGTATCTGGAATTCGAGCGCCCGCTGGGCGAAGGCGAGCGGGCCCCGCTTCGGGAGCTGATCCGCCGCCGGTCGGAGGGTATCCCTCTTCAGCATCTGCTCGGGACGGTGGATTTTCTGGGCAACCTGTTTGCCACGGACGCCCGGGCTCTTATCCCCCGCCCCGAAACAGAGCAACTCGTGGAGTTCGTCCTTGCAGAAGGGGCATTTGAAAAGGTCGCTGATATCGGAACCGGCAGCGGGGTCATCGCGGTGAGCATCGCCTTAAAGCTACCGCAGGCGACGGTTACCGCGTGCGACATTTCTGCCGCAGCGCTCGACCTCGCCCGGGAGAATGCAGAGACCCACCGGACAGCCGACCGCATGGTATTTTTGGAGTCCGATCTGCTGGCGTCGATCCCGGGACAGTTTGACGCCATCGTTGCCAACCTGCCATATATTCCCACTGGCGAGATTCCCTCGCTCTCCCGCGAGGTGCGCCACGACCCCGACCTGGCGCTCGATGGCGGGCCGGACGGACTCGATCTCATCCGGAGGCTCGCCGGCGAGGCGCCAGGCAAGCTTACTCCCGGAGGGCTCCTCGCCCTCGAAATCGGACACGACCAGGCCGGGCCGGTTGCGAAAATTCTCGCCTCACACAATTTTCGGGACATCTCGCAGCACCGCGACTATCAGAATACCGAAAGATTTCTCACAGCCAGACATGGATAAAATTCTAGTTCACGGGGGCCGCCGCCTGAGCGGCTCAGTCCGCATCAGCGGGTCAAAAAATTCCGCGCTGCCGATTCTGGCGGCCACATTGCTGACCAGCGAGCCCTGCGTGATTTCGCGCGTGCCGGATCTGAGCGACATCCACTACATGCTGACGATCCTCAGCGAGTTGGGATGTGAGGTCGAGCGGGCCAGCGGGGTTGTCAAAATCAAGGCGGAGAAGGTCATCACCGAAGCCCCCTATGACATCGTGCGGAAAATGCGCGCTTCGGTCTGCATCCTCGGACCTCTCCTCGGACGGGAGAAAGAGGCCACGGTTTCGCTGCCTGGAGGTTGCATCATCGGCGACCGTCCGATCGATTTGCACCTGCGGGGGTTTGAGGCCCTCGGGGCGGCTGTCCGGGTCCAGTCGGGGAACGTGAAGGTCCTCGCCCCCGAACTCCGCGGAGCCATGATCAACCTGCGGGGAAAATTCGGGTCGACCGTGCTCGGGACCGACAATGTCATGATGGCAGCCGTCCTCGCGGAGGGGACTACGGTGATCGACGGGGCTGCCGAGGAGCCCGAGGTTGTGGACCTCGCCAATTTTCTGATTGCCATGGGAGCAAAGATCGAGGGGGCCGGCACGCGCCGGATCATTATCGAGGGGGTCAGCGAACTCCATGGCGCCGAACATGAGGTGATTCCCGACCGCATCGAGGCGGGAACGTTTCTTGCAGCCGCCGCGATCTGCGGCGACGGAGTCACGCTGACCCGCGTTGAGCCGGAGCACCTCCGGGCGGTCACCGATCCGCTTTCTCAGGCCGGTTTTCTGGTCGAGTCCTCGGCCAACAAAATCACGATCCGTCCGAACGGAGCCCGCCGTCCCCTCAAGCTCGATGCCCTTCCCTACCCCGGATTCCCCACGGACATGCAGGCCCAGATGTGCGCTCTGTTGGCTACCACAGACGGGATCAGCGTTGTGACCGACAACGTCTTTCCGCAGCGCTTCATGCACGTCGCCGAGCTCAAGCGCATGGGCGCAAAGATCGAGCTCCAGGGATCGACGGCCATCATCCACGGGGTCGAAACACTGGAGGGAGCGCCTGTTATGGCCAGCGATCTCCGGGCTTCCGCCGCTCTCGTTCTCGCCGGGCTCCAGGCCGAGGGAGTCACCGAGGTCAACCGGGTGTATCACATCGACAGAGGATACGAATCGATCGATGAAAAGCTCAACGGTCTGGGGGCGGAAATCGAGCGGGTAAAAGTCTGAGATTGCACAGGCTGCCGTCAAGGAGCAAAATCCCCCCCCACCCGAGATGGCGCAAATGCATGGCATGCCAAAGCGAACTGGCGACGGATCGCTCGTGACCCCGGACAGAAGTCCGCCGCAGCCCGTGAGATGGGGAAGCATCTTTCTCTTCACCCTCTGCATTATTTTCGGCGGGGAACTTGTAGTCATGGGTCTGGTTCTTCCGCATCTTCTGCCCGAAGGCACCCCCTTCTGGCAGGAGGTGATCATCGATGCGATCCTGCTCAGCGCCTTCACCGCCCTGGCTTTGATGCCTCTGTTCTCGCGGTTTGAGCGGCAAAGTTCCGCGGCGGAACACCGGCTGAGCCGGGAAAAGGCCATGGCGAAGGAGTCACTTCTCGCCCTCACCACCCACCAGCGGGCTCTCGACCAGATCGCCATCGTCGCCGAGACAACCCCGAGGGGCGAAATCATGTATGCGAACGACCGCTTCTGCGAAATCAGCGGCTACTCGCGGGAGGAACTCATCGGGAACACCCACCGCATGGTCAATTCCGGATTTCACCCGAGGGAGTTCTGGAAGGAGTTCTGGAAGACGATCAACGACGGCCGCATCTGGCGGGGCGAAATCTGCAACCGCTCGAAAAACGGCGCCCTCTACTGGGTCGATTCCACAATCGTTCCGTTCACAGACGGCATCGGGAACATCACCAAATTCGTGGCGATCCGGATTGAGATCACCCGCCGGAAAATGGCGGAGGAGTCCACAGCGCTCCGCATCCGGATGCTCCACACGCTGAGCAAAATCGCTGAACTTCCGGAAGCGGATCCCGCAGAGACGCTCGCCCGCGCCATCGAACTGGCCAGGCAGGAACTCGGATTCGAAAAGGCGACCCTCGGAAGAATCTCCGGCTCCGAGCTCGTTTTCGAGTTGACTTCTCCGGCCCCCGGGCCAGGGGCTGCACCGGATGTCCATCCCTTGTCTGAAACGTTCGGGGGAATCACCCTGGAAGCCTCGGACCTCCGCTTTTCCACCTGCATTTCCGGCTCTCCGTTCGACGGACATCCGTGTTACCGGCGGTTCGGATACGAAAGCTTTATCGGGGCCCCCATCCTCGTCGGTGGAGGCACCTATGGCACGATCGAATTTTTATCCGGAAGCCCCCGGGAGCGGGAGTTCGACGAGGCGGAAAAAGAATTTGTCCGTCTCCTGTCCAGGCTGCTGGGTGCTGTGATCGCCCGGAGGGATGCCATGGCGGGGCTCGCCGCAAAAAACCGCGACCTTGATGTGGCCAAAAAACAGGCAGAAGAATTCGCCACCCAGGCAGGGAGCGCCGCCCGTGCAAAAGCTGATTTCCTGGCAAACATGAGCCACGAAATCCGGACCCCTCTCAACGCGATCGTCGGGATGACAGATCTTTTGATCGATTCGGATCTTCCGGGAAACCTCCGGGAGCACCTCGGCACGATCCGCACAAGCAGCGATGCCCTCCTCGCCCTCATCAACGACATCCTCGACTTCTCCAAAATCGAGAGCGGACATCTCGAACTCGAGAAGCGCCCGGTCAATATCCGCGAATGCATCGAGGCTGTCCTGGAACTCAACGCCTCCAACGCCGATCAGAAACATCTCGATCTGCTTTACTGGATCGAGCCCGATGTGCCCGCGGCGATGGTTTCCGACCGCACGCGGCTGCAGCAGATCCTGATGAACCTCGTGGCCAATGCCGTGAAATTCACGGCGAAGGGCGAGGTTCTGGTCCGCGTCCGACTGATGGAGAATCCCTCCGGCGAAAACCGGATTCACTTCTCTGTCCGCGATACGGGGATCGGGATCCCCCAGGACCGCCTGGACAAGCTTTTTCAGGTGTTCAGCCAGGTGGACAGCTCGACGACCCGCCGGTTCGGCGGCACCGGGCTCGGGCTCGCCATCAGCAGGCGGTTAGTGGAGCTCATGGGAGGCGAGATCCGGGTGCAGAGCTCCCACGGGCACGGATCCGATTTCCAGTTCGAGCTGCCGCTGCAGGCGGGCCGTGAACTCCCGGAAAAACTGCTTCCCTCAAGAAAAAAAATCCTTGAGGGGCTCAACGTCCTGGTGGTGGATGACAACGCAACGAACCGGTGGATTCTCAGCGGGCAGACCCGGGGATGGGGGATGGTGCCCATCGAGGCCGCCAACGCCCGCGATGCCCTCTCGATCGAGGAGGCCGGCCGGCCGATCGACCTCGTCCTCCTGGATGTGCAAATGCCGGAAATGGACGGCTACACGCTCGCTGGGGAGTTGCGGGCCAGGCGCCCGGAACTGGCCATGATCGTGCTCACCTCTCTGGGCGACCACGACCGCTCGCGGCTGCAAACCCTGCGGATTTCTGGATTTCTGACGAAGCCGGTCAAGGCAGCCCTGCTCTATGAAACGATCTGCTCGACCGTGAGCGGAGTGCCATCAGCACCGAAGCCGGCGACCGATTCGGCGGACCTGGAAATTGCCGGAGAGTGCCCGCTCAAGCTTCTCGTGGCCGAGGACAACCCGACCAACCAGCGGATCGTCAAGCTCCTGCTCGAACGCCTCGGATACCGTCCGGAAATCGTCGGGAATGGGCTGGAAGTTCTTGCGGCTCTCCGCTCGCGCCCGTTCGACGCCCTCATTCTCGATGTCCAGATGCCCGAGATGGACGGCCTCACCGCCGCCAGGGAAATCTGCCGGATGTTTCCCCGCGCACGCCGACCGTGGATGCTTGCCATGACGGCGAATGCTCTGGAGGGGGATCGGGAGAAATGTCTTGCCGCGGGAATCGACGACTATGTCAGCAAACCGGTCCGTACGGCGGATCTGGCGGCTGCCCTGCGCCGAGCATACAACCGTGGAGGCTCCCCACGCCCGGCCTTGCGCTGAGCCCGATACCAGAAGCCAGTCGACTTTTTGCTTGCGGTCGGTCTGAACCTGAATAAAGGGATGCTGTGCCCAAACTCCGGATTTGTCTCCTTTTACTCCTCGTTCCCTTGGCTCTTCCCGCCGGGGCAGCTAATCCTCTTTTGAGGGGCAATACCCTGCGCGAAATCACCCTGGCCAGCGCCAACGACGGCATCCCCTCCGGATGGTGTGGAAGAGCGATGCTGTCCCTGCTGAACCGGTCCGGAGTTGGGAGGGGATTGAAGCCGGGAAACGGGCAGGACTGGGAAAGGATTTTGGCAGCGGCGGGTTGGAAGCCGGTGAAGGTTTCCTCCCCGTGGCGCGCGCCGCTCGGGAGTGTTTTGGTCTACCTCGGGGACAGGCTCGTTGGGAAAATCCCGCGGGGGACTCCCGGCGGGTATTTTGGGCATGTTGAAATGGTGGCCCTTTCACCGAACGGGGGAAGGATGTTCGTGGCAGACAACCCCCGCCCCGCCCCCGGAGGTTCGGTGCCGGACAACTTTACCGGGCGCGCCTGGGTGCCGCCCGGAACGCTCCTCGCCGCTCAGGCTCCCGTCGCCGAGCAGATCGATAAGATCATGCAGCAACGCCTCGAGATGGCCGTGTCCCATTTTTCCCGATCCGGCAGCCAGCATGCCGCGCTCGACCCCGGGTTGAGGCTGGGCGAATAACGACGCCCTTCAGGCCGGCAAGTCGGAATCCCGGGCATACCGGAATCCCGACAAAGCAATCCCCGGGGAGACTCCCTTGGAAAAAAGGACCGCTTGAAATTGCCTCCCCATGTTTTCGGGATGCAAAAGCGTGGTGAGCGAGCGGAGTTTCGGCGAACTCGCAGCGCCATCCAACTCCCGGAGCATTTGAGTTGCGGCACCAACCAGAAAATGGTGCTGGTCGGTGAATTTTTCGAGCCTCCAGCCGGCGCGACCCGCCCCCTCGGCGAGGAATGAATAATTGACGTGGGCTGTAATGTCCTTCCGGCCGGGCTCGTCCAATGGACGGCTGTCGGGGCGGTGGTTGCGGTAGCAGCGAAGCGTGCCCTCGCTGCGGTGCTCCTCGAGCAGCGAGGATGTCGTCAGGCCATAATCCACAGCAAGCAGAAACCCCCGGAGAAACTTCTTCGAAAGGGTGCGGAAAAACCCCTGATACCCCGTGCAGATTTCGGTGGTGAAGCCCGGCGGCCTCATGGGACACGCAGCCATGATCCCGGCCAGCTCCGCTCCGGGCGGTTCCCCCGCCCAGCAAAACTGTCCGTCCTTGAAGTCCACGCGAAGCTCCTCCCAGCAGCTTCCGGTCGAGCGGATCACATGCACCGGGAAGGCATCGAAGAGTTCGTTGGAAAAGTGGACGCCACAAATTTCCGGAAGGTCCTCAGGCCGCTCAAACCACTTTACGTTCCTTGCGGCAAGCCTGCCCCTCTGCACATCCCTCAAAGCCGCGTGCGGCTCGACGATGTTCATCCGGACCCCTCCAAGCGGGGTTCCGTCCAGAGCATCCAGAACGTCGCACGCCAGCCGGCAGTCGTTCGCTCCCTGCTCGACCAGAGAAAATTCCGCAGGCCCGCCGAGCGAGCGCCACATTTCAAGAAATTGCCCCGCAAGGATCTCACCGAAAACCGGGCCCAGGCTCACACTGGTGAAAAAGTCCCCGTCCCTGCCAACACGGGCGGCACCCGAAGCATAATAGCCATCGTCGGGATCATACAACGCGCGCTCCATGAACCGGTCGAAGCCAATCGGCCCACCGGCACCTATCTCCGCAGCAAGCCGCTGCTCAAGGCCGGGTGACTTCCCGGACATACACGTTGACCTGGCCGTCCGCACCTTCGCGAACGTCGGTGATCTGGAACGGCCGCCGCGCATCGCGCGAAAATGTCGCCCCCTCTGCCGGTGGGCGCGCTCCCGGGGGGAACTCCACAATCACTCGGACGTTGCCCGACCGACCCCCAAAGCCAATGGCCTCCGTGATCGCCCCCTGCGTGCGCAGAACCGCACGGTTGGGCCCTGAAGCCGTGACCACGAAGTTGCCTTGAAGATATGAGCGTTCTCCCGCCGCATCCCCGCCCCCCTTCGAAGGAACGTCTTTGACGTTGAGAAGACGCCCCCGGGGCATGCGGCCCGGCTCATAGACCGGCCAGGAACCGGAGGAAGAAGGCAGTACGGCTGTCGAGGGGGGCGGGCTCGGGTCAGGCGCCGGGGTGGCGTCCGCCACCGGCGCTGGCGAAGGGGTCGGAGCAACGGCGACAGCAGGAGTGGCAACGGGAACAGCGGGTGGCTCGGGGACGGGAGAGGCCGGAGCGGCAGTCTGCGCATTCACAGCCACAGGCCGCTCGACCCTCACAAGGCGGGTCTGTGCGGGCGCCTCCGGCGAGGTGGCAGGCAGCCCGGCGCGGCGGCGGTAGGATGCGTATTTTGTTTCGGCCCCGGCAAGCCGCCCTGCGGTGACCACCGGAAGCCCTGCTGCAACATTCAGAACCGTTGGAGGCTCCAGCGTGATAGCACCCGATGCCGTGGCCGATTCGTAGCTGGGGTAGAGAATGGAAACCGTCGTGACTTTCACCCGGCCGTCATCGGTTTTATCGACATGAATAATCGCGCAGAGTTCGTTCTCGCGCTTGAAATCGATATCCAATCCGGTGAGCAGCGTGCGGTGCAGAGCGGGAACCACCTTCGCCTGCGTGGGGAAAATCTGCTCGAGGAGGACCTTCGGGTTTTCCTTGGCCTGGGCGAGCGCGACGACCCCGGACTCAAAAAAGTCGTCTTTCTTGAGCTCGTAGGAATCCAGAATATTGTAGGTGCCCACCACGTAGGGCACGAGGTCCTGGGTGAGCTTGTAGTTGCGCAGGTAATTCCGGATCAGCGTTTCGTTCACGCGCATCAGCTCGCGCGGGGACAATTTCCCGTAACGGTCGAGGATCTGGGCCGGCTTTAGAAATTCCCCGCGCGGAGCGTCCGTGAACTCGAACCTCTTCGGCGGATCAAGTTTTTTCAGCTTGTTGAGGATCTGGTAGCTGAACGGCGTCTCCGGGTGGCCGAAAATATAGAAGCTGCCGATCCAGCAGGAGATGGCGAAAGCAACGAGAAGAAGAATGATGATCGTCCAGATGAAAAGGCTTCCATCCTTTGGGGATGTTTCATCAGCCATGTCAAAATCCTGGTCTGAGAACCTGGAGGCCACTCGTTTGCTACGCGGGTTGGGCGGCATGAATCAGGGCTTCACGGGTTCGAACGAGGTACCGCAGCCGCAGGACCGAGCGGCACGGGGGTTGATGATCCGAAACCCGGATCCGGAGAGACCGTCCTCGTAGTCCAGAGTGCATCCATCCAGAATCCCAAGGCTGTCAGGATCCAGAAAAACCCGGGCTCCCAGGTGGACGACCTCCGTATCCTCCGGCTGCCGCGAGCCGAGCGTCATAGCGTATTGAAGCCCGGCGCAGCCTCCCTTTTCCACGGCGAGCCGCAGGCCGTCGGCATTGCTGTTCTGCCGGGTCAGTCCCTCGAGTGCCTTTGCGGCGATGTCAGTAACCGTGATCACATTCTTTTCTTATGAACGAATCCATGCGAAGTCAAATGCATGGGAAAGATTCGTTTGCTGCCGGACGAGGTGGCCAGCCAGGTGGCGGCGGGAGAAGTGGTCGAACGCCCGGCCTCGGTCGTGAAGGAACTCGTGGAAAACAGCGTGGATGCGGGGGCACGCCGGATCGTCGTGGAATTCGCCCGGGGAGGCACCCAGCTGATCCGAGTGGCGGATGACGGATCAGGGATGGACCGGGAGGACGCCCTGCTCTCGCTCGAACGTCACGCAACAAGCAAGATCAGGACGGCGGAGGATCTCGCCCGCGTGGCGACGATGGGCTTCCGCGGGGAGGCGGTTCCCAGCATCGCAAGTGTTTCGAGGTTCCGCATGGTCACCCGGACGGCCGGCGCGGAAGCCGGCACCGAAATCATCGTCTCGGGCGGAAAAATCGAATCGGTGACGGACAGCGGCGAAGCCCCCGGAACGACGGTTGAAGTTCGTTCCCTGTTCTTCAATCTGCCTGCCCGCAGGAAGTTCCTGAGGGGGGAGGAAACCGAGGCGGCGCACATCCTGCACCAGATGGAGTCTCTCGCAATTGCGCATCCCGATGTGGCCATGACGCTGCTGCGGGATGGCAAAAGGATCTGGCAGGCGGCGGCGGCCACCGATCTGGGAGTCCGCCTGCGCGACCTATTCGGACCGGATTTTCTCAACCGCATTCTTCCCCTTCCGGCGTTAGAGGATCAGGGGATATCTGTCTCGGGGTATCTCGCCCGGCCCGGGGAGGGCCGGCCGGACAGGGAGCAGCAGTTCATTGTCCTCAACGGACGTGTCGTCCAATGCCCGGCCATTTACCAGCCCCTGCGCGAGGCATATTATGAAGCGCTGCCGAGGGGGCGGCACCCCATCGCTGTGCTTTGCATCACGATGGACCCGGCAGCCTTCGACTGCAACGTCCACCCGGCGAAGCGGGAGATCCGGCTCCATCGCCCGGAGCAGCTCCGCCAGACCGTCTTCCTTGCGGCAAGGGGCCTGCTCGAAAACCTGGCGCGCCCGGCGCTCCGCTCCGCGGGGCCCGAACCTGCTCCGGAAACATCACCCAATCCCGCTCCGGACGCACATCCGACGACGCCTTACACTCCGGAGGAGGCCGGGCCTGCGGCATTCCATCCCCCTCCGCAGCAGGAATGGCCCGCAGATGCCCCGGAGGATAAATTTGAACTCATCGGCGGCCTGGATGACCGGTGGATCCTCATGCGCAGCGGTGAGGGGCTGGTGCTGCTCGACGTTCGCGCCGCTTCGGAGCGGATCCTGTTTGAAGCATTGCGGAGGGAAGCAGTCGCCGGCACCGCGCCCGCTCAACGGCTTTTGCTTCCGGAAGTGATCGAGCTCCCCGCAAAAGATTCGGCATGGATCCTGGAACATCTCGACTCCCTGCAATCCACCGGATTTTTGCTGGAACCATTCGGAGGAGGATCCTTCAAAATCGAGGCGCTCCCCGCAAGCCTCTCGCAAAATGACCCCCGAACGGCCCTCCTGGAAATCTGCGAATCCCTGCGCGCCTCAGGATCCCTTGCCAGCCGCTCCCTGGTGCTCGAGGCCCTTGTGCGATCGGTCGCAAGCCTCGCTGCCATAAGGCGGTTTTGCTATGAGCCGAACCGCGCCCGCCAGATCGTCCGGGAACTCCTGCGCTGCGAACTCCCTTACGCCAGCCCGCGCGGAAGACCGACAATGATCCAGTGGTCGTTCGCGGAACTCGAACGCAAATTTGCGTAAACCCGGAAAAGGTTTTGAAGCGCAGATGTCACGGATTTACACTGGCAATGGACAGAGGCGTGATGGAAAATTTCCATCCGGGGCAGCCCGCCGGCTGTTGCCCTGCTCCCTCCGTGGCGAAAATTCTTTGTCTTCAGTTTTCAGTCGCCGGATCCGGTTTTACACGGATTCGGGACCGGACGGCGGACCGCCTGCCGTCAGGGCGAGCACCCGTCTGGCCAGGTCGCTCGGGCTGAACGGCTTTGTGAGGAATGCCTCGACATTGAGCCCCGCCGCCTCCTGTCGAATCGCCGTCTGGTCGCGCGCGGTGAGCATCACAACTTTGACCCCACCCCCTCCATCCATGTCTCTGATCCTGCGCAGGGTCTCGACCCCATTCATCCCCGGCATGGAATAGTCGAGAAGGACAAGGTCCGCCGGCTGCCCGGCAAGCACGGCAAGGGCCTCGGCTCCCGACCTGAGCGCGCGGGTGGTCACCGGAACCGACTTCAATGCAAACTGCAACAGCCTGAGCATGTGCTCTTCATCGTCAACGAGGAGGACGGTCTTGTTCATGGAAATTTTGGAGTGTTTCAGAGGTTTGAAAAATCAGGATAGGCGGATTGCGGCAAGCAGGGTTCGATCGTCACCGGGGGGCGCATGGCCGGAAAACCTGTCCACGGCGTCCAGCACCCGCCGCACCAGAGAATGTGAGTCGCAAACCGGTTCTCGTGTGATTTCCTTGATCAGCCCGGTCGATTCGTAAAACTCACCCGCCTTGTCGCAAGCCTCGGTAAGCCCGTCGGTGAAGAGAATCAGAGCATCACCGACCGCCAACCCGGCATGATGGGTTTCGTAAGATGCCTGCCCGACGACTCCGATCGGAAGACCCTGGGATTTCAAAACCGAGCTTGAGGCACCGGCGTGACAGAGAATGCCGGTCGGGTGCCCCGCACTGGCCTCGCGGATATCGGCGGCATCCGGGGAGATCCACGCGCAGGCGACAGTGATGAACATTTCAAGCCGCCGCAGATCGGTTGCCATGTTCGCATTCACCATCGTAAGAAGGGCCCCGGGGTCGCCGGCCCGGTGAGAAAGCGCCCGGATATTGGTGCGAAGCATGTTGGCAACCAGCGCGGCTGACACCCCCTTGCCCATCACGTCGGCGCAGACGATGAGCAGCGCGCCGTCCGGCAGCGGGATGAAGTCAAAGTAATCCCCTCCCGCCTCGAGCGCCGGCCGGCATATCCCGAAAACATCCAGATGCCTGGAAAAATGGAATTCCTGAGGCATCAGGGACATCTGGATTTCGGCGGCAATTTCCAGCTCGCGCAGCGCCCGCTGCTCGCTTTCCCGGCGCTGCTGGAGTTCGTTGATCGCAGCGACAATCCCGAGGTATTCACCGACCACCCGCGCCACCTGAAGCTGCGCGGCCGTGAAAAACGGCATTCCCGCCTGCGCCTGGGCCAGAACGAGAACCCCGCTGCGCCCGGACTTGTAGAGGATGGGGGCGATGAACGCGGCTTGAATGATTCCAGCAAGCGGGTCGTCGCCGCTCAGAGCGCTCGTAACCGTGATTTCCTCGCCGGTTTCAAAAACTTTCGCTTCGATGCAGGGCATCCCGGAGGGGATCGTCTCGCGCAATTCCCCCAAAAGCGTCCCCACCGACCCCTCCAGTTCCAGGCCGGTGCTCCTTTGCATCCGGACGTAGGCAGCCCCGGCTCCGGTGAGCTCACGGACACGATCCAGGGCGAGCTTCAGGAATTTGTCCACCTCACCGGCCCCGGCGAGAAGTTCGCCGAGTCCGATCAGGGCGTTGATCATCTCGTAACTTGCCCCGACCTCTTCGGTCATTGCGGAAAGCACGCTCTCCTGGCTTCCGGGTTCGTAACTCCACTGCTGGGGGTTGAAGGATTTCTTCAGAATCAAAACGTGTGTGCCATTCCGGATCTCATGCGAGCAATTGTCCGTCAGCTGCTCGATCAGGAAACGCCCCCTTCCCCCCTCGGCCAGGGGGTTGTCAGGAAGGGAAGCCAACCCCTCCCATCCTGGAAATGAAGAGGGATCCCCGATGGCAACCACGAGAGCGTCGGGGGAAAGCGATGCATCGAGGGAGACCATGGGATCAGGCGTCCCGGGACAGCAGTGCTCGATGGCGTTGTTAAGACCCTCGGTCACCACCAGGTCCAGCTCGAAAAGAAACCGGGTGTCACAGACCCCGTGGTCGCGGAGAAACCCGAGAAGATGCCCTGAGATGACCTCCACATCCGCCAGTTGCGGGTCGCGGATCTGCATCGAGCAGGAAACTTCCAGATTCATGAGAGCGGGTTTTTCAAAGCGATCGCGAAAGCGGCCTTCAATGCCTGCTGCCGCCCGGCACCGCCATGTGCTCCGGCCTGATAGACAGCATGCATCCACTCGTCGGGCTCGGCGGGATCGTGACATCCATACAAATCGGAGAGAGCCAGAACTCCTGCCGGGCTGCCCTCAAGAAGCGCCCTCATTTCCGGAGGCAGGGTTTCCCATTCGGAATCGGATCTGGGCAGGACGCCGACGATACGCAGATGGCCTGCAGCGACGGCCCCGAGCCAGCGGGCCCGCCGCACGATGACCGGCCCCCTCGGCCAGGTGGAAAGGCGCAGCACCTTGCCCCGGGCAAGGTGCACCAGCTTTTCCTGGGAAGAATACCCGGCGTTCAGCACGATCCCTGCCAGCACGCAGGGAAGCCAGAGAAGCATCGCAAGCAGCCGCTCGCCGATTCCCGGCCGGGTTTGATCCGGCCCGATATCCGCGAGGATGAAGTCGTCCACGATATTTACGGCCACGCCGAGCTTCCAGTTGATGAGGAGCCCGCCCTGGGCAACGCTCTGCTCGAGCCGGGTGTGCCGGCCGATGTAGGTATCCTCGCAGACAACTGCTTCCAAAACCTCGACATCGTCGTCGATCACGGCCCTGCTGGCCACGAAGACATCGGGTCCGAGCCGGCAGCCCTGCCCCACCCGGGTCCGGGGTCCGATCCAGCAGGGCGGCGACAGTTTGGCGGAAGGATGGATGGCCGCGCCGGGAGCCACCCAGACACCCGGTGAGATCTCCCGGTCAATCAGAAGCCCTCCGGCCTTGCGGGCGGCGAGAGCGCCCCGGTGGAGCGAAAACCAATGCTCCAGCAGGTATTGTCCGCCCGACACCATGGCTGGCGAGGCGGCTCCTGGAAGGCCATCCATCCGGTGGGTCTCCCCGTCGGGAGGCGGCTCTCCGGTGACCACAGCAATCTTTTTGGACCAGTAATCTCCGATGTCCAGCCAGGTGCGGATGAGGTGAGGGCGGTCAGTAGCGCAAACGGTGATCGATTCGGCTCCCTGGTGAAGAGCTTCATCCAGCCAGTAGGCGAGAAGGGGCTTCCCGCAGACAGGCCAGAGCACGAACGGAAGAGGGTTTTTCCAGACCGTGTCCAAGGCGGCCCAGTCGGGCGCGAGCAGATACCATTTCGCGGCCTGGCTCAATAGGCTCCTTTCCCGAAAAGGACCGCTGGCACCGTCATCAGGAGAAGCTTGATGTCCGTGAGGATGCTCGTCGAGCGGATGTAATCGATATCGAGTTTGACCTGCCCCCGGAAATCAATCTCGCTTCGTCCGCTGACCTGCCAGAGGCAGGTGATCCCCGGCTTCGCAAGAAGGCGCTGGCGCTCCTCAGGAAGATACAACTCAACTTCCTTCGGCAGCGGCGGCCTCGGCCCAACAAGCGACATGTCCCCGACGAGCACGTTCCAGAACTGCGGAAGCTCGTCGATCGAATATTTTCTGGTGATCCGGCCGACCCGTGTGACCCGCGGGTCGTTTTTCATTTTGAAGATGACCCCGCCCTGCATCTCATTCTGCTCTTCGAGACGCTTTTTTACCTCCTCGGCATTGGTGACCATCGAGCGGAATTTATACATTCCAAAAAGCTTTCCGCGATAGCCCACCCTCTGCTGGCGGAAGAAGACCGGCCCGCCATCTTCAAGCTTGATGAGCAGGGCGGTGAGCCCGAAAACCGGGCTGCCGCCAATCAAGGCAGCAGACGCCGCACAGACATCCAGCACGCGCTTGAGCCCGTAGGAAAACATCAGGACCAGCTTCCAGAGTGCCAGCTTGGATCGGATCCTTAAACGCTCCCGGAGCCGCCCGCCTCCGCTGGCCGCCCGTATCCAGTAATCCACAGTCTCTTTTTCGTCCGGCATAGCTCAATCCCGGGCACCGCAACCCTGAGGGGAATTTTGAATTGCGTTGTTCATGGGAATAGAATATCCACATCCTATGGAAGAAATTTTCGAAGCACAAGCCGAAGGAAATACTATCCACCTAAAAATCCTGAAGCCCCGTCTGGATGCGGCAAGCGTCGCCAAGTTCAAGGAGCAGATCGCGGGTGTTTGGAAGAACGGGCTGACCCGCGCTGACATCGACATGGCCGCCACCGAATTTATCGACAGTTCGGGAATCGGGGCACTATTGAGCGTCTACCGCCGCCTTCCTGAGAACAGCGCCACGGTCGTCCTGAAAGCCATGCGGCCTCAGGTTCAGGCTGTCATCGAACTTCTCCGCCTGCACCGCATCTTCCAGATCGAGGCCTGAAATCAGAGCAGGTCCCGGACGAGTGCCCTGAATCGCTCGAGTTCGTCGCCTTGGAGCTCGATCTCTCTGACACGCACTGTTCCTCCGCAGCCGCACATTTTCCGGAGGCGTCTGGCCAGTTCCTCAATCTCCGCCGCGGGGAAGGCGGGGTCGAATCCTGAAACCACCACGACTGTCTTTCCACTCCGGCTGGCTTTTTCTTTGCGGAAAACAAGCTTCCCGGTCGATATCTTTTTCGGTGAAGCCTTTTCCTCCGGAGGACCTTCCGGAAGTCCGGGCAAATCCAGTCCGGCGAAGGGAGATTGCAGGCCCTGCTGCGGATCGGACACCGGAACCCGGGATTTCATGGGCCGGCCCCCAAAAGCGCCGCTCCGAAGACTCCTGCGCTGTCCCCGAGGCGCGGACGCAGAATCCGGGTCCGGAGCTCCTGATTGAAGACGTGCTGCCGGATGCATGCGCGGGCTTCCCCGGTGTAAAGTTCATCGATGTTTCCAACTCCGCCGCCGATGATAATCGCATCGGGATCGACGATGTTGATCACCGCCGCGATCGCCTCGCCGAATTTGGCCTGGAGGCGCCGGATGATGGCAGTAGCCGCCGGTTCGCCATCCCTTGCACGCGACACAATTTCCGGAAGCCGGACCGCGTCCCCACCGGCATCCCGGTAATCCCGCTCCAGAGATGGGCCGGCGAGCACCGTTTCGACGCAGCCGATGCGGCCGCAGTAGCACCGCCGCGATTCCCCTGGGAGGGGATTGTGCCCCCACTCGCCGGCAATGCCGTGCCTGCCATTGATTATTTTTCCGCGCACCACGATCCCTCCGCCGACTCCCGTTCCAAGGATGAGGCCCATGACCACCTCCTCTCCCGCACCTGCTCCCATGATGGCCTCTGCGAGAGCGAAGCAGTTGGCATCGTTCATCAGGCGCACCTCCCTGCCAAGCGCCAGCTGAAGATCATTGAGAATCGGCCGCCCGTTCAAACATGTCGTGTTTGAATTTTTCAGGGCCCCGGTATCGGGTTCAAGCGCCCCCGGAGTGCCGACTCCGATGACGGATGGACGGCTTTCGCCGGAAGCAATCTCCAGATCCTGTATCACCCCGTCGATCTGGGTCAACACATGCTCGTATCCTTTGGCGGCACCGGTCTCCCTGCGGAGACGGTGAGGGACGGATAGCGGCTGCCCCGCATCCAGAATGGCTCCCTCGATCTTGGTTCCTCCGAGGTCGATCCCCCAGAGCAGCCTGCTCACACCGAAACCCGCATGGGCATGATCACGTAGAGGAACGGGGACTGGATCTTCAAAACCCCGGGGCTCATCTCGTCGATCAACTCAAGGAAAACCTCGTCGTTCGGAAGGTTGCGGAGCGGATCCATCAGGAACTCCGGATTGAATGCTATCGAGAGGTCCTTGCCCCTGTAGTTGATCGCCATCGACTCCTTCGCCTCGCCGACTTCCGGCGTGTTGGCGGTGATGTCGAGGTTGTTCTTGGTGAAGTTGAGCCGGACGGAGCTGGTCTTGTCGCTGCTGAGGAGGGAAACGCGGCGGACGCAGGTCAGAAAAGCCTCGCGCTCCAGCGAGATCCGCTCCTTGGCTTCGGCAGGGATGACCTGCCGGTAATTCGGATAATTTCCCTCGACGAGCTTTGACGCAAGCTGGGCACCGTTGAGTTCATACGAGGCAAGGTTGTCGGATGTCGAAATCGTCACCTCCCCCTCTTCGCCCAGCAAACGCTGCAGCTCGGTCACCGCCTTGGTCGGCAGGATGAAGTCCCGCTCGTGGCTCTTGGGAAATTCGATATCGCTGTCGAAGAGCGCCAGCCGGCGGCCATCAGTCGCCACCAGCGTGAGCTTATTGTCCGCCAGAGAAAATAAAATCCCGTTCAGGACATAGCGGGTCTCGTCCGAGGAAATGGCATACGAAGTTTTCCGCAAGCCGTTCTTGAGCTCCGCCTGCTTGAGGGTGAATGATTTCGGCTCGCCGAACGATGGAAAGGTCGGAAATTCCTCCTGCGGCAAACCGTAGATTTTGAAAAAGCTCGCGCCGCAACGGATCGATGCGGCATTTTTTGCATCGACGTCGATCACGACTTCCGAACTCGGCAGCTCACGCACGATCGCCGCAAGGCGGCGCGCCGGAAGCGTCGTCGCGCCGGTCCGCTCAACCTTCGCCTCGATCGTGCAGCGGATGCTGACTTCGAGGTCGGTGGTGGTGAGTCGAAGGCCGGACTCCGTCGCTTCGAGGAGCGCGTTGGAGAGAACGGGGAGCGTCGCGCGATTGCTGACCACGTTTTGAATTCGCTGTAAACCTTCGAGGAGGGCTTCTTTGGTGACCGCTAGCTTCATGGTAAAACGTAGTGTCTATGAGCAGCCGCGGCAGATGTCAAACCGCATGTTGCGCAGGAGGAAAAGAAAACGCGGGGGCTTCAGGGCCCCTCTGGTTCCGCATGTCCGTCAAAATATGCGCCGAACATTTTCTCCACTTCCACAAACCGCTCCTGCGTGATCACGCGCCGGGTCGCCGTCGCAAAGCAGTTCAAAAGCACGACGGCATTGAGCGAGGCATCACGTTCGACAAACGTTGTCAGCCGTTTTACAAACGCCTGGTTCACCGCGCTGACCTCGTCGTAAAATGCGGTGAACTCCTTGAGATCCCAATCCGGCACAAGCCCTTTCTTGTAGCGAAAATACTGCGCCAGCAGATACATGGAGATCGAGCGGTAGACACTTTCCTCGGTGGTCGCAAACGGGAGGTGGGTCAGAACCATTGGACGGAGTTTGTCCATGACCGGGCATCCGCTGGTGACCATATAGATGCCGATCAGGGATCCGACGGCATGCGTGTTCCTCGCTCTCGCCGTGAAGATACGGGCCTGGGTGATCACCTCCACATCGGACTCCTCATATGAAAAAACATCGTTGAACGCCTCCACCACCCCCACGAGGTTCACCGCAACCGGGCAGTGCGAATTCGTCTTTTCACAGAGCGTGCAATTCGGGCACCTCTGGTGGGCCAGTTCGGTCCAGACCGGAAGGTCCGAAGCGACCGTGGTTTTGTGCAGCCGGAGCTCCGGCCGCTCGAGCTCCAGATGGAACTCTTTCAACTCGCCATCCGGAAAAGAAAACCGGTAGGTGATCGGATAGAGCGACTCGTTCACGTCCCCATTGATCCCAACCGGTCCCGGGTTCGTAAAGAACAATATTTTCTCTTGATCCCACCATCCCGTCGCGCCTATTGTCGTCGCCCCTGCAATTCCTGAGTAGCTCAGTGGTAGAGCGGTCGGCTGTTAACCGATTGGTCGTAGGTTCGAGTCCTACCTCAGGAGCCATTTTATAAATCGTTATTTTGCAGCGATTTACTTGACTTCGAAAGGCGGAAAACGGCCGATTGCCAGCAAAAGTGCCAGCAAGCCATTTTGGAATTGCAAAATTCGTTCCAACTCTGTGCGAACTCGGTCTCTGCTCGGTAACGGAAAAGATGAGGGCGTGTTATCTCCTACAACCGGAGAAAAAACATGCTCAACAAGTTCAGAATCTACCAGCGCGCCAATGGGGTTTTCTATTGGCAGGATCAGGAGTCTTCCAAGCAAGGAAGCCTGAAAACGCGCGACCGCGAAGTGGCGGAAAAACTGCTGCACAGCAAAAACGAATCCTACCGCCAGCCAACTCTCAACCTCGCCATTGCCCGCACTTACCTGACGGCGCATGACCCTCGTATGAGCGCGCGCACCTGGGCCGAGGTCATGGCCGAAATGTGCACGCATGGCATCGAATCATCCCGCGCTCGCTGCCAGCGAGCAATGGACGCCAAGTCGTTTGATTCCCTGCGCTCCCGTCCACTCGTGCAAACTACGGCAGAAGAGCTGCTGACGCTCCTGCACAAAAACGGGAATTCCTTCGCCCATTATATGCGTCGCCTTCACAACCTCGCGCTGGATATTGGCTGGCTGGCGTGGCCGATTCTGGCAAAGCGTGCATGGCCCAAGATACGAGGCAAGAGCAAGCGCGCTATCACACTGGAGGAACACGCGCGGATTATCGCCAGCGAGAAGAACCCGGAAAAGCGGGCGTATTACGAATTTCTTTTTGAAACCGGGGCGGCCCAATCGGACGCGGCGGAGTTGGAAGCCGACAAGATCGACTGGCAAAACGGACAGCTCGTTTACCGGCGCAAGAAACTCGGATTGGACAGCGAACCCGCCCGCCTGAGCATCGGCAAGCGCCTGCGGGAACTTTTGGAAGCACGGCCCCGATTCGGGCCGCTTTTTCCCACGATCAAGATGGCGGGAGCGAATGCCCGCGCCACGGAGTTCCGCCGCCGCTGCCGCATCGCTGGGGTATCCGGGGTGAGCCTGCACAGCTACCGCCATTCATGGGCACAGCGGGCAAAGGTGTGCGGATACCCGCAACGGTTCGCACAAGATGCCCTTGGCCACAGCAGCCGAGCCGTGCACGAAGCCTACGCTAAGGGAGCTCAGGTCGTGGTGCCGCCTCTCGATGAATACGAATCCCGCGCACAACAGAAGATCATCACCATGCCGCGTATCTCGCTCGAACCTCCTCACCCCATACACGCTGCAGTTTCCTAAAATTACACTTGCCAGAAATACCACTAAGTAGTATATGAACATCCTCTTTATTGAGTCGTCAAAATTCACGGAACAGATCGCCAGACTGAGTGCGGATGAACCCTTGCGGAAACTGGAAAACGAGCTTCTGGCGGATCCCGAACGAGGCGACTTGATTCAGGGAACAGGAGGCTTTCGAAAAATTCGCATGAAAATGCCAGGCAGAGGAAAAAGCAGTGGAGCGCGGGTCGTATACTTCCATTTGAAGGAACGGGCTGTGATCTTTCTGTTCTTCCTCTACACGAAGAGCCGCCAGAGTGATTTGACCGCTGACCAGAAAGCGGCCCTCCGTTCGCAAGCAGCCTACCTCAAATGACTATGAAAAAAGCACCAGTGGAAATTGAATTCAACGGCGACGAGTTGGTCGCAGCCGTGCAAGACACCGTGCGCCTGTATCGCGAAGGCCGATCCGGGGATCTCCGCACTCGAGAGCGGAAAGCGCTCCAACCGATGAAACCGACCCAAATTCGCGCCATCCGTAAAAAATGGGGCGCAAGTCAGGCCATCTTTGCAGAAATTCTGAATGTCCCGATGAAGACCTACATTTCGTGGGAGAGCGGCTACAAAAACCCCAGCGGAGCCGCGCTAAAGCTTCTCACCATCGCGAAAGAGAAGCCGGAGGCCCTCTTGGTGGCCTGACATGAGAACGTCGGACTCAGTCGAACCGCCTTACCAGCCGGGATTCTGCCGCTTTTGATCCGACACCATTTTCATGTATAACACACAAATCAAGCAGCAGCTTCAAACGGAGCCAATCGGCCACCATCTGCTTTTTTGCGAGCATTCTTGCCCTGCCAGTATTTTGCGAGGGCACGCGTAGCCAGAGACAGCCATTCGCGATCCTGGGAAGCGGCGAGGACATCCACAGAGGCGAAATATTTCGGTGCGTTAGGTGCGGGTTTTCCGAGTGGGTTGAGCATTTTTGCCGCAATGAGTGGGGCGATGTCATGCTCCTGAAATCCCAGAATTGCGGACGCTTCTCCGGTGCTCAGTCTTGCCGGCAAGCGACGGCAATTCATCAATGAGAGAATATCTTGGCTGCCATTGAGTTTTTTTGTCGAAAACATAAGCGTGGGTGCGGGGATAAAAGTCTGATGTCAATCTGTCCGGGATGGGACCGAACAGAAACCGGAGGGATTTGAGGATCTTCAGCCGAGTTTGATGCCGGTGTTGCGGATGAAGTTTTTTGCCTGGGTGACGATGACCTGATCCTGCTTTTCGGCGGTCATGTTCGGACTGATGGTGGCCTTGATGCTCTTCACCAGGTCAGCCTGTTCCGGCCTTTCGAGCCAAGATTTGACCTTCGCGGTGTAGTTCTGCTTCTGCTCCTGATCCTGCATTTTGCGCAGGAGGAACTTCCGCTCCAACTGCTCGCGGGGGAGTTCCTTGACATATTCGACCAAGCCGGGTTCCGCCTTCATGAAGGCGTCCAGCCGCGAGTTGACTTCGGGGTTGGTTTTGAACTGTTGCCCTTCTTTCTTTTTTGGTGATGCGATTGCCATTTTGACATGTTTGTTGTGCCGGACGTTTCGACCTTGCGGTCCCGTAGGCCGGCGGTTGGACGGTTTCGGTTTTCGAAAATCAGGCTTTGGCGGCCCGGACTTGTGGGATGGTCTCCTCGTCCTCGTCGTCGAGAGCTCCGTTCTGCAATCCGCCGATTTGCTGGATGACGGATTTCAGGAACCGCTGGGCGATTTTGCGGGCGCTGAGACGCTGGATCTCCGCGTTCAGCATGGTTTGAACAAGCTGACTGGTGGGAACGCGGATTCCGGCTTTCTCGACGATTTCCGATGCCTCCGTGAAGGTGGCAAAGGTGTCCTCATCGAGGGTGACTGTGACGTTGGCTGGTTTGGTGGTTTTCATAGAATGTTTTTGGAGAGAAATGCGAATTGCTTGCGGCGGAGGAGCGGAGCGGGGAAAAGCGATTCCCGTCTGCGCCGCTCCAGGGATTCGAGTTCGGCGGCGAACTCGTCGTTGAGCTGCATCTGTGAGATGAGAAATGCTTGGCACTCCGCGTTGTCTTCAGCGAAGAGGACGATCCCGCACGGGTCTGAAATTCCCTCCCCCTCCGGGAGCGGCGGCTCTGCGGAGGAGAAGGCATCGTCGTTCGAGGGTTCGGCGGGACTCGGAGACGGCGACGGAGTGATCTGGTTTTTGAGGCGTTCGA
>Ga0247843_1000755_pt1 | contig 73088 bp, 92 predicted proteins | sample LaCruzMarch2017__FD_192420 | JGI IMG/M metagenome (GOLD analysis project Ga0247843, IMG submission 192420) | Freshwater microbial communities from meromictic Lake La Cruz, Castile-La Mancha, Spain - LaCruzMarch2017_8m | ecosystem: Environmental > Aquatic > Freshwater > Lake | place: Spain...
TTTGGATCACTCGCCCAATATTATCTCCACCTGTTCCTACTGTCGCAAAGCAAAAAATGAGGATGGACAATGGCAATATCTAGATCAGTATCTATCTAAGCGATCCAGCCTCAATTTCAGCCATGGAGTTTGCGATGCCTGCATGGAAGATCAATTCCCTGAGGTTTTAGAAATTTGGAAGCAGGATGAAAAAGAGAAATTTAGAAATAATTATCGTTCAAAAATAAACTCAAAAACAGAAGGGTAAAAATTGAGCTCTGCAGGCGGCGTAGCCATCAACTAACGCGCCAAGGCCAATCTGGTGGGCAATGCCAAAGCCAGTGAGGCCCTCCACAACAACTCCAATCACGATGCCAACCATGGCCGCACGGCCATTGAAGCGCTCAACTTTCTGCAACTGCTCCATGTGGGTCATCTGCTCGGCGCGGGCTTGGAACAATTTGCTGTTGCTGGCGGAGTTGTCCATTGCTGGTTAGCGTGTTGCGAAATATTACAGGCTTTGTAACGGATTGTAAAGATCATCCCCTTGCGGCTCCTAGGTGCTCGTTTCACGCCCCCGCCTTTGATCAATTAGTCGGGCAAGCTCAAGGAAATAGCCCGCAGTGCACCACTTGCCATGGTTGCGATCTCTATTCACTGAGTCGCTCCTCAGCTCCGCTGTTTCAGCCAAAAGCAGATCGAGCTCCCCCTGGGGGAGCTCATAGAGCTCCTGCAGTTCTATGGATCGATCAAGTAGGTGGCTTTTAAACCACTTTTGATTTTGCTCTTGGAGGGGGATATCCATTTTGAGCAAAGCTAAGCAAGCCCTAAACCTAGCCAAGCTGAAATCCATTGAAAAGTTGTTTTGTTATTTCGCATCACTTGATACAGAAGCTGCGGCCATTGAGCTCCTAATCATATTTAATCTCTGGTGAGCCAATGTTTAGTGATGAGGGTGTAAAGCTTGCCTTGAACGGGCAGGCGAACCCCAAAACCTTATCCGCTTTGCTGGGTATAATTACCGGTGCATTTTTTGTTTTGCTTGGCGCCTTAGCCTCTGAGCAAATGAGATTGGATAAGTGCAGGGCGGAAAGTAAATTGCCCCAATCTGCTTGGGCCACTGGAGTTTCCCTTTGCTCCCATGGCGCCCTTGTTAGGAGTTCAACTCAAAACCGTTGAAATCGGATCCAAATTTGTAAAAGTAAATCTGCTTTTATGTGCAAGCCGGGAGGGCTGATTGGTGATTGATCAAAAAGATAAGTGGAATCGCGGCTTGGATCTGTTTATTGAATCGGTTTTAAAGCCAGATCCAAAACTTCGCAATTGTGCCCATAATCAAGAATGCTTCAATGAATTAATGGAAGTTCGTAAAAATATTTTAGAATACCTCGAGAGCATGCGCTGGCATGAATAAGTAGTTTTCCCGTTAGATCGCTTGCTTTTTCTTCTATCTTTTAACAAGAAGCGGTTTTGGTTCATTAGAGCTTGTGAAGGGCCCCCTGCAGGTTGTGTGGTTCAAGCGGGATCTGCGTATTGCAGACCACAAACCGCTGTTGGAAGCCAGCCGGCTAGGTGCGGTACTTCCCCTTTATGTGGTGGAACCCCACTACTGGCAGCAAAGCGATTGTTCTGGGAGGCAATGGCAATTCTGTGCTGAAAGCCTGTTGGAGTTGAGGTTGTCCCTAGCCCGTTTAGGGCAACCCCTAGTGGTGCGCTGCGGCCAGGTGGAACAGGTGTTGGAGCGGGCCCACCATCAATTTGGCATCGCTGGCCTTTGGAGCCATGAGGAAACCGGTAATGGTTTTACCTACGCCCGTGATTTACGGGTGGCCGCCTGGGCGAGGCGGCATTCGATTAAGTGGCATGAATTTGCCCAGTTCGGTGTTATTCGCGGGCTGAAAAACCGCAAGGGTTGGGCCCGCCGCTGGGAGGGCCGCATGGCTGAAATGCTCGCCCCGCCGCCGGAGCGCTTAATACCCTTGGAGGGCATAGAAATTGGTGAAATTCCCTCTGCCCATGGGCTGGGCCTAGAGCCCGATTTATTGCCACGCAGGCAGCATGGAGGCAGCCGTGAGGCTGTTCAGTTGCTATCAAGCTTTTTAACTGAACGCAGCCGTCGCTACCAGGCTGATATCTCAAGCCCGATAACCGCGGCCGCCAGCTGCTCCCGCCTCTCCCCCCATTTGAGCTGGGGCACCCTTTCATTGCGTGAAGTGGTGCAACTCACAAGAAAGCGCCGTTTCTGTTTTGCTGATAGCCCCGCAGAGCGCAGCTGGAGCAGATCTTTGCAGCGCTTTGACAATCGCCTTCACTGGCACTGCCATTTTATTCAAAAGCTTGAAAGTAAGCCCAGCCTTGAATATCAAGAGCTTTACAGCGGCAGGTTTGTGCAGCGCAGCAGCAATGAAAAACGTTTAAAGGCCTGGGCTTTGGGTTGCACTGGTCTGCCGTTTGTAGATGCCTGCATGCGTTCTTTAATTGCTACCGGCTGGCTTAATTTCCGCATGCGGGCAATGCTTATTTCCGTTGCGAGCTACCAACTGCTGCTCCCCTGGCGCGAAAGCGGCATGCATTTAGCCCGCCTATTTATTGATTATGAGCCTGGCATCCATTGGAGCCAGTGCCAAATGCAATCTGGCACCACGGGAAATAAAACCGTGCGTATATATAACCCCCTTAAGCAAGGTCTTGATCACGATTTATCCGGCAATTTTATTCGTAGATGGCTTCCCGAATTACGCCGTGTGCCAGCGGTATATCTACATCAACCGTGGACTATGGATCCACAAACCCAAGATCGAGTTGGTTGTGTGATTGGTAGCTCCTATCCAAAACCAATTGTGAGTTTTGCAAAACCGGCCAAACCGCTAAATCCCGCCCAGCTTAATCTTTTTTGCCTTTAAGGCAGTTTTGGAGGTTATCCCGAGCGATTTCTAAAGCAACTTGGCAGGTTTCCCTGTCGTCTTTATCTATTTCACCTTGATCTCCCCGTAATCGTTGTTCCAAGAATTCGATCTCCTCCTGCCAGTGCTCAGCACCTAAATCAGCTATGGAGGAAAGTTCATCATGGCCATTATCTTCCGCCATATCGTCTGCTAAAGAAAAATCGTCGTCCCGCATGGTGATAACTGGTTTTGGGCTGGTTGTGAAATCAAGCCTTTCGCAACTATATTAATGGCTAGAACAAGAAAAACCAATGAAACGCTTTATTGCTCTTTTGCTGGCATTCAGCGTTGGATCAGCCGCCATGGCCCACGGCAGCGCTTCCGCAGGTGCCCTTGCCGGTGCTACCCACCCGTTGCTGGGTTTTGATCATCTGTTGATGCTGATCGCCGTTGGCACCGCAGCGGCTTCCATCTCCTCCCAGCTGCTGTTGTGGGCCCTTGCTGGTGCTGTTGTTGGCGCCGCAGTGGGCTTTTCAGGTTTCCAGCTGGGATCAGCTGAGCTGTTGGCAACATTGGCCATATCCGTGCTAGCTGGCATTTCTCTGCTGTCTTGGAGATTTCCTAATAACTTCAGCGCAAATAAAATCAGCGGCATTTTGGTGGCAGCAGCGGTTTCAATTCACGCCATGTTGCATGGCTTGGAAGCACCTAAAGACAACACAAGTTTGATTTGGTGGAGTGCTGCACTTTTAAGCTCCGCTGTTGTAGCCGGTGGAACTTATTTACTGCTGAAAAAATCAGCAATTGCCTATAGAAAAACAGCAGCGATCACTTTGCTTTTGTTGGGTGGAGCGCTTTCTTTTGTTCTTTAAATTTTGGTACTAAAAATATTTCAGATGAAACAACGGCTCACGAATGGTGAAGTCATCGCCCTCAATAGGGCGCTGTAGCTGATCTGAAAGCGTTGCTCGTCTCCAACCCCAAGTTTCATGGCGGCTCCGCTAACCACTAGGTGGTCGCTGGAGGCTCCCTCAATGGTGAGTTCAGCTGCGCTAAGGCCCGCTGGATCTGCATCCTGCTCGCCAAGGGCAAGTAGGGCTCGCCTTGTCATGGGTTGAGCTGGCGTTATTTGTGGAGTTATTTGTGATGTTGTTGGTCCATTAGAAAAGCTCGTGGAGTGGGGTGTTCCCCACGGTTGGCTTGGTTTTAGCTTGCACTCAATCACCTCAGCTACCAGGGTTATGGCATCCGTATAGAGCCCTGGTATTTGCTTGCGGCTGAGAGGTTCTCTGCCGAGTAGCAGTGCCTCGCCAAGGCGCAGGTGGTTGATCCGGCCTGGCTTCCCACCGCTTGCTAGCCAGGGAAGATTGGCGGAGTTGCCACCGGAACACCACTCCAATTTGATGCCAAAACGTGCCTCCATGGCATTAATTAGCCGCGATAGCTCCGCCATGTTGGTTGGATCAGGAGCGATCCCGTGCTGGCAACCCAAATTGGTGCCTATCCCCACCAGCAACAAACTTGGTAGCGCCAAAGTAAGCACCACCATCGCCTCCAGGTCTGCGGCGAGGACGCCTTCGCGCAAATCCCCAAGCTCCACCATCAACATCACCCCATGGCGTACTCCCTGGCAAGCCGCAGCAGCAGCAAGGGCTTTGAGCACGATTAGTTCGCTATTGCAACTGATGGCGGCATGGGCCACAACCCGCTCCACCTGGCTGAGCATTGGTGAACGAATCATAAGTAAGGGAACACCTAATTCGCAACGATTCAGGATTTCAATTGATTCAATGCGCGCTTCTCCAATCGAATGCACCCCTGCTGCCACCCAGGTGCGGGCTATTTCAGGCATTCCCAGCGTTGATTTGCTCACACCAGTGACCTTGATCCCTTGGCTCGCAAGTCGATTCACCATCGTTCTTGCGTTGTGTTGAAGGTGCTCGAGATGAATCTCTAGCCTTGGAGCGCTCAAAGCTTTGGATTGGCTGGGGTACACAATTCAGGAAACGCCCGCAGCACCATTGCCACTAGGGCAGCGGGTGCGCGACTAACAGCATCGGTTACGGGAATTGCAAGTTCGGCCGAATAAAGGGCGATTGCTGCGCTCACCTCGGCGTCATCCATCCCCTCGTGGTTCAGGGTTAGGCCGATTACCCGCGTTGGTGCAAAGGATTCAATCAGCTTAATTTCACTGGCAGGTGTGGGCATGGGAATAAATGGGAAGTCGCTGAGCTGGCGGCGAGCTGGGGCGTGCTGCAGAACAACTGCTTGGGGTTGGCTGCCCCGCAGGATGAAGCTTGAGGAGAGGTAGGCCGGATGACTGAGGGCCCCTTGACCTTCAATCACAATCACAGCTGGTTTTTCGCTGCGATAGGCCCCAACCACAGCCGCCTCCACTTCCCCTGAGCAAAATTGGGATGGAATTGCATCTAGGGGAATGCCATAGCGGCCCCCCTGAATGAGGCCTGTTTGGCCTGTACAAACCAAAACAGCGTGAATGCCACTTTCATTAAGGGCTTGCACCAACAGAGTGGCAGTGGTGCGTTTACCGATGGCGCCATCGGTGCCGAGTACGGCGATTCGAACGCAGCTTGCTGTGGCGATTGAGCCATTGAAGAGGTGCAGATCTTTTAAATCAGGCGGGCGTCGCACATCTCTGATCGAAACGTTGTGCTGGGCAGCGGCGGCTGCGAATTCGGGGTCTTCATTCAGGAATTCGCGCATGCCACTCACCAGATCCAATCCCGCTGCCATGGCGGCTAGCAGTGCCCGGCGATCGGCATCTCCATAGAGGCCAGTGGCAGGGGCCATGCCGTAGATAAAGGTGGTGGCAGGTGGCCCCTTTAAGGCCAACGCCGTTGCTAGGTCGGCAACAATTGGGATGCCATTGCTGATGCCGTCTAGAAGCAGTCCGGCATCGTTACCCGCCAATTGGCTATCGATAACTGCCTTGATTTTGAAAGCCTCACAGAAGCGAACTAAACCATGGGCTGTTTTGCCGTCTAGCCCTGCAAAGTTGCCTTCGCAATAAACTAAAGCAGCTTTTGTTACCACCGGTGGTGACAACAAATTAACTTTCAGGTTGATAACCTGATTTGTAAATGCCAATAAGGCCAGGCCCGATCAGTTACTAAAACTTTAAAAAGTTAGAGTGGAGATTTCAGGGCTCAGAGGTGGCCGCTGGGGGGCGTGGGTTCAAATACTATAGGTTATTTAGGGGGATGTTGGTTGTTTAGGTGCTGCAACTGCCTTGAGGGCAGCCAGCCGGTATGGGTGGCTGCCCCTGGAATTGCTTTCATTGAATAATTATTTACCTCAATAAGATGAACCTGCGCTGGTAGGGATTTTTGGTAATCACTGCTTTGGCGTTTTAATAAAAGTAGCAACACTTGGCGTGTTGAATCGTAGTGAAGCTTGCTGCCTGGATCAAGCTCCCTGCCAGTTAGTGGCAACCTATGCATTAATTTTCCATGCTTATTTAATTCTATTAACTCAAGTAAGGGTTTGCGGATGCCACTCAGCAAGAGCAGCCAAATTCTCTCTCCGCCACCAGCGCAAGCTGTTGCCAGAAGGGCCTCACTGCCAAGCCAAATTTGTTTTGGTGCTTTTCCTGGCTCCAGTAGTTCAAGCGAGCGGCGGTAATCAGGCCAATGGCGCACCAGAAGGGCTCGGCCTGGTTGCGGGCAAAAACTACTCAGGTCGCGGCTGCCGGGCAGCAATTCCTTTTTGGCAGGCAGTGGAGGCAGGCTTTGCAGGCTCAAACCATCAAGTTGTGGCACCACCAGCTGATGGCCCTGGGGAACCAGCTGAATCGGCCCGCTTGCCTCCACGGCTAGCCGTTGGGGTTGTTGTAAATCAGCAGCTTCAAATCTGCTTAACTCCACCCGGCTGCCCGGTTCCTTTGCGTTTGAAGATTGCACTAAAAGATCACCTTTATTGTCACTACTAAGGGCAGCAAAAATCAATGGATTTTTATTAATTTGTTTTTCCCGTAGCGGTGTTCCCTGAGCAGAAAGCATCAGCACCCACACCTGGCTATCCATTGCTTTTAGATTATTAACAACAGCCACACCCCTGCCATTGCCTAGGGGTAAAAAGCTTTGAATCAGGCCCCGCACCGGTGATAGCGGCTGCCAGCTATTATTATGCCAGCGTTGGATTTGATCACCGCCTACCACTGGCCTTGCGGCTAATAATGTTGGCCTCAGCTCCCATAGCCAGCGGCTCTGTTTAAACTGCACCCCGCGGATATCTTTGCCCTTTAATTGCAATTCAAACGGCTGCTTAATTGGCCCTTTTGCTTGAATTAATAGTGTGTAATTGTTGCCATTACCTAGTAACTGATGGGCCACTTGCGGCTTTAGTTGCAAGCCGCGCCGCAAGCTTTCCCCATCCATCAAACGACTAAAACGAATGCTTAGGGCTCCGCTATTACGGCCAGGCGCTATCGCTTCAATTGCAAGCAATCGCGGCGGCCGCCTCAATAGCAATTGCTGTTGCAGCAGTGCAAGGCCAAGGCCTGCCCCTAGCACCAGCCACCACTTTTTCATGGTTCCAGGGGCCTAGTTGGGGCCGCGATTGCTTTGATCTGCTTTGCCACCAGCACCGATCGCAGGCTGCCTTGGTGGTTTTCCACTGCCATCACGCCCTTTATTTGCAGCCATTGATCTGGCTTGGGCCAGCCGTTGCTGGATTTTGTTTTGGGCCACCTAACGGCCAAACCCACCGGTGTGGCATCAGCAAGGCAACAGCGCACCAGCAATCTGGCGATCTCAGGCGGTTTACCCGGCACATCGAGCACAAACCCACTCACTTGCACGGGATCGCCGGCATAAAGATTGGGGTCGGGTTGGCTATTTAGCAGCCGCACCCAATCGGTGAGGCTGCGTTGTTCTGGTGGCGAAAGAAATGAAAGTTCGCTTTGCCCTAATTGGGCGCCTGAGCGATTAGCCGCCAGGGTTGAGAGTGATGGTTTTGGCGGCCAAATCCATAGGCCCATGGCCGTGAGGCTCAGCACAATAAGCGGCCAGATTTTAGTTGCTTTGTTGCTTACTTTTGCTGAGCAGAAGCCGGTAATAGCAATCATCAATAGCACTAGCCCAGCAATTAGAACAAGGCTATGGAAATTGCTATGCAATAACAAATTAAGGCGTTGATCTAGCCAACATTTGAGCAGCACCGCTCCGAGAAACCCCAGCACTAGATATTTCATAGCAAAAGCAAATTCAAGGCCTGGCCCATTAGCAAAACCGTGAGGGAAACTCCAGCTAGCACAAGCCCCATGGCTCGCCAGGTAAATACCCGGCCTAGAAGGCTCACACTTTTTAGATCAATCACTGGGCCGAGTAATAAAAAGGCCAGCAGCGCCCCCGGGGTTACTTGATCTGCAAAACCCAAGGCTAAGAATGCATCAACGCTTGAGCACACGCTCACCACAAGTGCCAGCACCATCAGGCTCACCACTGAAAGGGTGGGTGCTTGGCCCAGGGCAAGGAACAGATCCCTTGGGATCAAAGTTTGAATTAAGGCAGCCACGGCACAACCCAGCACCAGCAAACTGCCCAATTCAAGGAATTCATTTACCCCATGGCTTAGTAGCCCAGCTGGTTTGTTTTGAACACTCGCTTTTGGATACGTTGTTAGCGCCGCCAATGGTTGGCCGATTAGGCCAGTTGAGCGCTCCAGCAGGGAAACCGCGGCCAATGGTTGGCTTAAGCGCCTTTCCGCCAGCAATTCGGAATTTAAAAGTTTTGCTTCTGATATCAGTTGCAGCAAACCTGAAAGCACCAGTGCAATCACCACACTGCCGGCGGGCCTCAGCAGCAATAACCAAGGTTTATCTGGGAAGGCAGCCCAGGTGCTCAGCAGCACCACTGGGTTGAGCACCGGCGCCGCAAACAAAAAGCCAAATGCTGTGCCCAGGGGGGCGCCCACCGCTAGCAAACGGCGGGCAACAGGCACATTGCCGCATTCGCAGGCGGGTAAAGCAAAACCGAGCAGTGCTCCACTCAGGGGCCCCAAAAGCGCTCCCTTTGGTAGTTTTTGCAGCCAATGGCCACTGGGATCCAATGCCCTTGCCAGGCTGGAAATGGCAACGCCAATTAATAAAAATGGCAATGCCTCTAGCAATAGGCCTTGAAACACCGCCCACACGGTTGCTATTTGCGCCATTGCTTCCTAGGGGCTAACGCCACTGGGTTGGTTGTAGAGCCAGTTCAAGGTGAGGCGATCCCTTTTGCTCAATTGTTTAATCGGCGTGGGCCCTGGTTTTGCTGCCATCACATCAGTGGGCTGATCACTATGGCCCCATAGGCCAAAGCCATGGCCCAATTCATGCAGGCTGGTGGCTTCGATTGCCTCCTGGCGGATGCCGGGGCTAATCAACAAATCAACAAGGGGTTCAACTATTTTTTTGCCACCCCTTTGCACCAGTTCAAAACTGAGCAGGGCCCTGCCATTACTGGCTCTGCCCGCCTGCAGCGGTGGATTGCGACGCCACAGCCTCAGGTGGGCATCGCTGGCATTTTTAACTCGAATTAATTTCAGGTGGGTGGCCCAGGTGGCCAATGATGTTTCCACGGCCCCATGCCAGCGCTTACTCCATAAATCAGGGCCTGGGGGTTCAACCCACACGCACCACAAGGGCAGGGTTACCCAACCCCTTCTCGATGGTTCCAGGGCTGCTGCATAGCCTGGCCTATCGCCAGGGGAAATACTGGCCATAGGGGCAACCTCTGGGGCTGCAACCCGCATCTCCACCGGCGGGCAGGGGATCATCCCCCGCTGCCAACCCCACGGGCCATGAGGCTTGCCATGAAGGGCAGGGTTGCAAAGGCGAGCAACTCCACATTTATTACCCAGCCGATCCGTTGGGCAGCGGCGGCGGAAAAGTTAGGGGTTTCACCTTTGCGCAGGGGAATGGCCCAGAGCACATAGGTAATGGTGGGATAAAGCGAAAGGGCACCGGCGCTGAGATAGATACCCACCTTCCACCAGAAAAGCGGATTTTCAGTGTAGAAATCAGCCCCTTGGCCGAAATAAAGCACCCGCAACACACCACTGCCCAGGAGCGTGAGGGCAGCAAGGCCGTAAACCACGTCGGTGATGATTAATTTTGTGGCGGTGCTGCGATCGGGGTTGGCACGAATCAAAAAACGTTCGGCGGTGAGGGCTGCAAAACACAGCATGAAGCTCAGTTCATGGGCGTAGGCCATGCCCGCGCGGCTTACTACGGAAGCGTCCATCGAAACAATCCGATACCGCCGGGACAGTAACCGTTTATCAAGCCCACTGCGAGCAAGCCCACTACTTTTTGGAATTCAATTGCCTTAAGGCCTATCTTTTGTGGCTTTTCGTTGCAATGGTGAAGCATTTGTTAGTTGATTTTTGAGCTGGAAGCAATAACGAATAAAACATAAACTACTAAGCCTTTATGACGGTTTCTAGAAAATCAAACAGTTCCCCTAGGTTCAAATCAATGCCCCCGCCCAGGTTCGCTAATGAGCAGTTCACTCAGTGCCTTTCTTGGTGAGATTGGTAGGCATCAGCTACTCACCCCTGAACAGGAATTAACCCTTGGCCGCAAGGTGCAGGCCATGGCTCCCCTGCTGGAAAAAAGTGCAACTGAACTAACCGCAGATGAAAGGCGGCAACTGCGCTTGGGGGAAAGGGCTAAAAACCAGATGATCACTGCAAATTTACGTTTAGTTGTGAATCTGGCTAAGCGGTATCAAGGCAAGGGTTTAGATCTGCTCGACCTTATTCAAGAAGGCACCATTGGCCTCACCCGTGCGGTGGAAAAATATGATCCCACCCGCGGACACAGATTCAGTACATATGCCTATTGGTGGATTCGCCAGGGTTTAAATCGCGCCCTATCTACCCAAAGTCGTGCAATTCGAATTCCGGTGAATGTGAATGAAAAACTAACCAAACTTCGGGCGGCAAAAGCACGTTTGCTTCAAGCCACCGGCAGGCCCCCCTCCAGCAGCGATTTGGCTGATTGCCTCAAACTTCCTCTCGATGAAGTGGAAGATCTCCTCGGCTGTGAATTGCGCAGCATCACCGTTAGTTTGCAGGGGGTGGTGAAATCAAAATCCGATCCCTCCGAACTGCTCGACCTATTGGCCAGTGAAGAGATCCCACCGATGGAGCGGGCTGAACAGGATGAGCGCTCCCAGGCGGTATGGACCCTCCTCGATGAATCAAGCCTCACCCCTAAGGAGCGCACTGTTGTGATGCTGCGTTTCGGCCTTGATGGCAGCAATGAATGGCGCACCTTGGCAGAGGTGGCAAGGCAGATGGGTTGCAGCCGCGAATATTGCCGTCAGGTGGTGCAAAGGTCCCTGCGTAAATTGCGCCGTGCCGGGATTCAATCTGGTTTGGTGGAAGCCACTGGCACTTTCGGTTGATGTCTAAATTGCTGCAATGGCCCCTCCTGCTTCCACGCTCAATCCAGATCAGCTGGAGCAGCTGGAGCTGTTCCTCAAGGATTGGCTGCGCCATAGCGGTCGCACCCAGGCGGATTTAAGGCGCTCCCTTAGGGCTGGCTCGATTCGTATGCCAGCCCTATTGCAGGAGCTGCAACGCACGGTGATGCAAGCCGGTGTGGTGGGTTTAGCCGAAAGGCTTTGCAGCATCGAGGCTGAATGGCAGCACCACAGCCCGCCGGTAGTTGGCGAGGAATTAGCCCAGCTCGATCTGCTCCTTCAATCGATTCGTAACGACGCCAGCTGAACCTTTTTGGGGCAAAGTGGCTGTAGTTGATTGGGAACTGAACTTGGCTTCTATTTTTTGCCGCTTAGCACTCAGTTTCTTGGGTGCGTTGGTTTTAATTCCTGGTGCGGTTTTGGCCCAATCCGAGAGTTATCTCCTGGGGCCTGGTTCAAATGTTGGGCCCGCCTCAACGCTGAAAACCGTCAATTGCGTTACCAATCCAGATGGTTCCACCACCTGCGACACGCGCATTGAAAATCCAGCGGGCGACACCCAGGCAAAGCCCCAAACCAATTATTTCAATAATTGAGCAAAATGTTGCTCCAATTTTTTCGAAACGACCAACTTTTTCAACGGGGTTTGAGCCGCTTCCAGAGGGCCCTAGCCAAGGTGCTAGCCATTGCCATGGTGGTTGTGATAATCGCTGCCACTATTCAGCTGTTGGTTGTTATTGGCACTGAGGTGTCACCGGGCAATAGTCCCCTGTTAGGCCCTGAATTAGAGCGGGTTTTGGGCGATGTGCTGGCTTTGTTAATCACCATCGAAGTGCTGGAAAATATCACCGCCTATCTCAAAGACCACAGGATTCAGGTGGAGTTGGTGTTGGCAACCGCCATCACAGCAATGGCCCGCAAGATCATTGTTTTACCGGCGGATGTGGGCGGTAAGCCCCTTCTTGTGGCAAGCCTTGGCCTTGGCACCTTGGCCCTGTGTGCCGCCTATTGGTTGATTAGCCGTGGTGGCAATCAACTCAAGGCTTGATTACATCAGCTAATCCATTTGCTTTCAGCACCGTTTGAACACCGGCATGAAACGGGCTCCAATTCAAATTTTGCACCCGATCTAAAACCCCTTGGCTGCATCCCATCGCGATCAGCTGGCCATCGGCCTGCATTGCTTTTGCGTAGGCATCAACCATGCTGCGCAACAGATTTAATTTGTCTTGCCTTTCAGCCGCAGCGCTGGGGCCCGTAGCAAGCCAGGCGCGGCTCACCTGTTCACCAACCATCTCATCGCGGTCGGCCTTCGGCACCCGGCGGCACACATCCATGGCCTGGGCTGCTTCTGCCATGGTTTGCTTTGCCGCTTGGGCATGCACCTCTGGGCAAGCAAAGCAAAGGGCCAACAGTGCTAAAAGGGGAATTTTCATTTCAAAAAGCTAGGGGTTGAACTGTTCTATTGCCATCAATTTTGGCTCAACGAACAGGGTGAGCCATAGGCAACCGCCGCTGCCACTGCAAGCTTCCACCCGATGGCAACGGTGGGGGGCGATCCAAAACCAATCCCCTGCCCCAAGGTTGCGGGCCGTGGGTTCATCGGCAAAACGCAGTTGCGCACTGCCTGTTAGAAGGGCAACCCACTCCCCCATGGGCTGGTTGTACCACTGGCCGGAAGGGGTGCTGGCAGCAACTGAATGGATTAATTCCAAGCGCAAACCCTTGCCCTCCAGCAATAACTGCACCCGTTCGCCGCCTGGTGGCGGCGCTGCACTGGCCCAAAGGTTGTTTACAGCCGCATTTGTTTGCAATATTGGTTCTCCCCAGCGTTGCCCGATCTGTAGACCCTGTTCTGCAGCGAGGGCTACCACCTCCAGGTGATTGCTGCAGGCGCTTAGGCGTTCTCGCAGTTGGGGATTGCCCTCAATCAGTGCCACCAGCTGGTTGAGTTGTGCCACCTTCTCTAGAAACTGTTGCAGCTGCTCCTCAGCCATGGGGATAGGCCGTTAGTTGATGATGGTTGAGTGTGCCTGCCCGTGTAATCCAACGGCAGAGATAAGCGACTTAAAATCGCTCCAGTGCGGGTTCGAATCCCGCCACGGGCACCACTTAAAAACCAGCTCTTCCAGGAGTACCCCTTGCCTTTTCAGCACCTGCTCTCCCAGCTGCCCCAAGGCACCCTGCTGGTGTTTCTGGCCTATGGCCTTCTGGCTGGTGCCTATCTGCTGGTGGTGCCGCTGCTGCTTTTTCTTTGGATGAATAAACGCTGGCACCTGATGGGCAAATTTGAACGCACTTTTGTTTACGGCTTGGTGTTCCTATTTTTTCCGGGCTTAATCCTTTTTGCTCCCTTCCTCAACCTGCGCCTTCAAGGTCAGGGTGAGGCTTGATCGCCATGACCAGAGCCCGTGCCCTATGGCTTTGCTTAGCGGTATTTGTGCTTGGTGGTTTGGGTTACTGGGGCTTTAAAGCCGCAGGCCTGGGGGGCATTGATGCCGGTATCGCCGCAGAGGCAGTTCTTGTGCTTTTGGTTGTGGGTTGGACCGGCAGCTACCTGTTCAGGGTGGTTACTGGCCGCATGACCTTCATGGAGCAAAGGCGCCGCTATCGAAGTGCCTACGACGCCCTAACCACCGAACAGCTGCGCGAGCGTTTTGAAAGCCTCTCCCCAGAGGAGCAGCAGGCCCTGCTCAAGGAAGTGGGTCAATGAAATCTGCTATTTCCAGCTGTTTTGAGCGCTTGCGGGCCGAGGGTCGTTGCGCCCTGATGCCGTTTCTCACCGCCGGAGACCCAAATCTCGCCACCACTAGGGCAGCTCTGCTGGCCCTCCAGGAGGCTGGCGCAGATTTGGTGGAACTGGGGATCCCCTATAGCGATCCTTTGGCTGATGGGCCCGTTATTCAAGCGGCGGCTGGCCGCGCCTTGGCTGCGGGTACCACCCTTGCTGGTGTTTTAGAGCTGCTCAGCAGCCTTAAAGGAGAGCTGGAGCTGCCAGTGGTGTTATTCACCTACAGCAATCCACTTTTAAATTGTGGAATGGAGAGTTTCTGCCAACAGGCTGCCGCTGCAGGGGCAGCGGGCCTATTGGTGCCTGATTTACCCCTGGAGGAGGCTGAGCGTCTTTCACCCATAGCAGCAGCGGCAGGGCTTGATTTAGTGCTGCTCGTTGCCCCCACCACCCCACCGCAACGGATGGCCCGCATCGTTGCAGCCAGCAGGGGCTTTACCTATTTGGTGAGTGTTACGGGTGTTACGGGGGAACGCAGCCAAATGGAAACAAGGGTTGCTGGCTTAGTGCAGCAAATCAAGGCCTTAGGTTCCACCCCTGTGGCGGTGGGATTTGGCATCTCAGGGGTGGAACAAGCAGTGCAGGTGCGCGATTGGGGCGCCGATGGCGCCATCGTTGGTAGTGCCTTGGTAAAACGCATGGCTTTGGCTGAGCCTGTTGCCGCTGCCCAGCAGTTCTGCAGCGAATTGCGCACAGCCCTTGATAGTTAAATAAGCAGCAGCGGTTTCTTTTTTGGCCATGCGTTTTGTGCTCTGGGGCACCTATTGCTCCAATGCCCTTGAGGCCCGCACCCCCTATCGGGAGCAGCACCTAGCTGGTTTAAAGCGTCAAAAAGAAGAAGGGATTTTGATTACCCTTGGCCCCACAGAAACAACCAGCCATGTGTTTGGCATCTATGAAGCTGAAACAAAACTCCAGGTGGAAGAACTAATCAAAAACGATATCTACTGGCTTCAAGGTATTTGGACTGCCTTTGAAATCTATCCCTGGATCCAAGCCCTATGAAGGCCAGTTATTGAGCGCCTGTTGCCACACCCATTCGCCCACAGCATCGGCGCCATCAGGGCCGAGAAGGGCTCCATAGGCACCCATTGAACCCTTGCCTTGGGTTGCAATGGCGCTGATGGCAGTTGCATCCAAAATGCCGTTCTTTTGCAATGCTGCCAGTTTTAATGTTTTAGTGCGGCGAATAATGTTGCCACCATTAATGTGGCAGCCGATGCAATATTGGTTAAATAATTGCTCACCGGAGCTGGCGGTGGTGGGGGCAATTAGAAGCAGAAAGCTCAGCAGGAAAGAAAAAAATTTGTTCACCAGATTTGAAAGCTAGGTTTGCTGTATTTAGCCGTTTGAATAACCCAGCCCCGTTCAGTTAGTTGCCTTAATTCCCTATATAAATCAGCATCGCTACCACCGGCAAGCCAAGCTTTTTTTAAACGAGGTAAATCCTCTAATACCTTTGCCATTGGCATCTCAAGCAATAACAGATTGGTTTCTTCACCATGGCGTTGGATTGGTCCAAGGTTGGTTTGTTGCCAGAGCCTAAGCAGTAGATCGAGGGCTAAGGCCTCCCCCTGTTGGCCTGGATCAGCGTCAGCGGCAATGGGTTCAGCCAATGATGCCCCGCCAATTGGTAGGCGGCGTTTGCCATTTTGATTAAGAAGGGCCAGGCAAACGAGATAGTGATCATTGGCCATGGCCTAATTGCTATCGCAAAACGACCCCTAAGGTTAGGGGCTCCAGATGGGCAGATCAGCCTGGTGATGGCGCCACCTTTAGTTCTTGTGCATGGGCTCTGGGATCATCCCGCCGTTTTTAATCGTTTAAGGGCATATCTCGCCCCCGCAGATTTTGAAATTTTTTGCCCCCACCTGCCCCATCGCTTGGGCGACACGCCATTAATTGCTTTAGCTGAGCAATTAGAGCAGCAATTACAGCTCCGTTATGGAGCGGAGCAACCCCTAAATGTGTTGGGTTTTTCCATGGGTGGGTTGGTGCTGCGTTGCTGGTTGCAGCTTCTAGGGGGAAACCAGCGCACCAAACGTTTTGTGAGCATTGGCAGCCCCCACCAAGGCACGATTACGGCCCTGCCCTGTCCCCGTTGGCTTTTACCGGGAATTGCCGATATGAAACCCGGCAGCCCATTGCTCAACTCACTTAATGCCAACCTGCACTGCCTCGATGGCGTGGAATGCCACAGCTTTTATTGCTTGCTGGATGCCATGGTGATGCCCTACTGGAGTGCCGCCCTAGCGGTGGGCAGCGTGCAGCGTTTACCCGTGTGGAATCACCGTCAACTGATTAGTTCAGCTGGTGCCTTGGCTCCTGTGGCGGCATTGCTATTGCTCAACGGGGGTGATGTTGGGAACAATCAAGAGGAATAGGCACCACCAGGCCAGCACCAGCACGGCAACGGCAGCGGTTAACCACCAAATGTGCAGCACTAGCCAACTGGTGGTGATAGCAACCGTGCCCGTGAGCAGGATTGTCCAGGGTTGACACCACCAGGGTTTCAACGACCAAAAGGGATGGGCCATGCTGAAAAATGAATAATCGGATGCAGCTAATTGTGAACGGAATTTTTGAAGCTCGGGATGCTGAGCGGCTCTGTTTTCCAGCAACTGAACGTAATCGCGAAGCTATTGCGCTTGTGTTGGAACCATTGTTGCCGCAGGCTGGTTTGGTGTTGGAAATCGCCAGTGGCAGTGGCGAACATCTTTGCTATTTGCAGCAGCGATTTAGCAGCAGCCACCCTGATTTGCGCTGGCGCGGTAGCGACCCTGAACCGGCCCATCGAGCCAGCATTGCGGCTTGGGCCAAGCATTTTGGTTTAGCTGCCATGGCGGCTCCGCTTGAGCTTGATGCCATGGCGGCCCATTGGCCAAACCTTGGCGAACAGCCAGCTTTGCTGCTTTGCATCAACATGATCCATATCGCCCCATGGGCCGCCACCGAGGGACTGTTCGCCCATGGGGCGCAGCTTTTACTGCCGGGGAATTTGCTCGTGCTCTATGGCCCCTTCCGTGAAGTTGGCTTGCCGCTAAGCCCAAGTAATCAAGCTTTTGATAACTCCTTGCAAGAGCGAGATCCAAGTTGGGGGCTTCGTTGCCTTGGGGAGGTGAGCAGCCTTGCCCAGCACCATGGTTTTGAACTGTTTGGCCGTTGGCCGATGCCAGCAAACAACCTCACCGTTGCATTTCAACGCTGCTAGAGCTCACGATGCAGCTCCACTGCACTGCTTTTACCTGATCGCGGCGCCAGGAATGGAATAACTCTGGTTCAGCCACTGTGCAGAGGGGGCAGCTGCTGATTTGCGCTTCCGTAAGGCCCAGTTGCTTCAGTTGCCACCAGGCAGCCCTGCGGATATCTAAGCGATCGCAGCCAGGCTTTAAATCTGGCAGCACCGCAGCAATAGCCTGCAGCTGCTCAATTTCGCCCAATTGGCTGCTCACCTGCCTTTCCACCTGATAGTTGGGCCCGCTTACGGCCGGTCCCAGCGCCACTAGTAAATCTTTGCGTTTGCTACCGGCTGCTTCCATTTGCTGGATTGCTTCTTTGAGGATGCCGCCCGCTACCCCACGCCAGCCTGCATGGCAGGCGGCTACCCGGCCAGTGGCGGCATCGGCCAGCAGCACAGGGGTGCAATCAGCACCACACACCCACAAACTTTGCCCTCCTTTTGTGCTCACTAACCCATCGGCCTCCGGCCATGGCGCTTGGCTGGCCTGGGGGGCTGGGAGCACCAAGGCGCTATGGATCTGTTGGGGGCGATGCACGCTCACCCCAGAGCTCACATAGCCCACGAGCTCCTCTGGGCCGCGGCCATGCCATTGGCGCGTGAAAAAGCCGTGTTCAAATTCCTCAAGTTGGTTGCATTGCAGGTAGTAGCCGCCGTAGGTGCCAATCCAGGTCCAGCCGGGAATGTTGTTGAAACCTTTATCGGGTTTGTTAAACGGGCCCTCAGCCATCGGCTAGATCTCGCAATAACCAAAAGCCAGAAAAGTTGCTCACTGCCTCGCTGCTTTGCACCGCCAAAAATTGCAAGCCGCCGGCATTGCTGCGGGCTTCATTCAATACCTGCTTAGCGGCATCTGCCGCCTCTGGCGCTAGGTCACTAACCAACCAGCGATCCTCAATGCCTGCTTCCAGCACTAGTTGTTGATCGCGCACTTCCAAGCGCACAGGTTCAAGGCCGCTTAACCAACCCGCTAGGGCTAGGGCACGGCTGGGGCTAAATAACCTCACGCCAGGAATCGATGCAGCTTTTGATAGCTCAGGTAGGGGAATCAAGCCGGCAAAATCGATCGGCCATTGGTTTGCCTCCGCAAGGCTTGCAGCTGGAAGGCTGGCCCAGCTCCATTGGTCACCCCTTACCGCTTCCGGTAGGGGCAGGGCCAAGGGCTTGATGGGGCTGGGGGGTGGCGCTAAAGGACCAACCAAAAAGCCTTCCATGGCTGGATATACCGCGGCCTCCCGTTCTTGAATCCATTCGATTAGGCCATAGCAACGGCGGCTGCCGATCACCTCAAGGCCCAGGGGCTCTGCAGCCCGCTGCACCATCGTTCGCATCGATGGACGCCAGCAACGCAGCCGTGGAGCTATTTCAATGCCCTCGGCTTTCGCTTCGCTGATGGCATCGCTGAGGGCCTGGTTAAGCCACTGGGAATTAACGCTTTCAGCTGGGCAAAAGCGCTGCCAGCGGAAGCTGTTATTGGAGCTATTCAGCAACAATTCCCAACGTTTTTTGCCGTTGGCATCTTGAAGGGGCCGGGAGTAGTAATCGAGCTCCCAATCCGCCGGCAGGCTATTCATCCCGCCGATTGTTCCTTTTGACGGATCATGTTGCGGGCGCGGTTAGCCCTGTCTTCTGCTTCTTTCATCACCTTTGCTTTATCAACCAGTAGTTCACCTGGTTGATTTTCTAGTAGGGCGGTGTTTAGGCCGATGCGACCACGGCCTGGATCCAATTCCATGATTAATGCCTGAATTGTTTCACCGGTTTCAAATGCCTCCCGCAGATCGCGCAGGGCACCACCGGTGATGCTGCTTTGGTGTAACAAACCACTCACGCCGCCAAGGTCTACAAAAAAGCCATAGGGCTTGAGGCTCACAACCTGGCCGCTCACCAACTGGCCCACTTCTAAGTTGGCAAATTTGGCGCTGGTGGAAGCTTTCTTTTCTGATAGCACCAGCTTGCGTGTTTCGGGATTTACTTCAAGGAAGGCAACCCCAATTGTTTTACCCACAAGGGCTTCATGGTTTTCGCCATCTTCTAATTGAGAGCGGGGAATAAAGCCCCTTAACCCCTCCAGATCGCAGGTGCAGCCGCCGCGGTTAAAGCCTGTGAGCTTCACTTGAACAACCTTGCCGTCTTTTTCTAACTGGCGCACTTTTTCCCAAGCCTGGCGCAGGGCTAGGGCCCTACAGCTAATCGTTACCATTCCATCGGCATTTTGCTCGCGGGTAACAAGTACCTGCACCTCAATACCTTTGGGGAAACGGGTTTTTAGCTCGGTTATTACACCGAGGCCACATTCGGCTTTTGGCATAAATCCCGGAGCCTTGCCACCGATATCTACGTAGATGCCATCACTTTCATGGGCGATCACGGTGCCCGTAACCACATCGCCGGTGGCACCGATCGGTTCGTTTTCGTCTAGGGCGGCAAGGAAAGCTTCTTCATCAAAATCAAAATCATCAACTTGCCTGCGGCTGCTGCTAACGGCTTGAGGCTCCCGTTTCTTTTCTGCAGCACCAAGAAGATCGGCCATGGTGAGGCCCTCCATATCGTTGCTGGTGCTGCGCCCTTCAAAGCTTGGTTTGGGCTGCACCTTGCTGGCTGCAGCTTGAGCCTTAGCTTCCACTGCTGCTTGTTCCGCAGCCTCTTTTAAACGGCGATCCTCCTCTTCTTTTTTGCTGATATGCAGGATTGCCAGGGGCTTCCTGATGGGGGCAGCGGGGCTGGTGCGGGGTGTGTCGCTGCCGGGGGACGCCATGATCCAGGGTTAATGCGATCCCACACTCTAGGCAGCGCCACACACCCAATGGTTAGCAATCGCCAGCTTGATCAACTTTCCTGGCCTGCGGTGCAGGCGGCCGGGTCGACCGTAGGCAGCACTTTGGTTTTGCCGATTGGGGCTGTGGAACAACACGGCCCCCATCTGCCCCTTGGCACCGATGCCTTGTTTGCTGAGGCGGTAATTGATCGAGTGCTGGCTGCGCTACCAGCCGATTTGCCGATTTGGCGGTTACCAACCTTGAGTTATGGCTTTTCCCCTGAGCACCTGGGTTTCCCTGGAACCGTTTCCTTAAGTGCGGAAACGCTGCTGGCCCAGCTCAAGGCCCTGGCTGCTATGGCAGCGAGCGCTGGTTTTCAACGCTTGGTTTTTTTCAATGGCCACGGCGGTCAAATTGCTTTGCTCCAGGTGGCTGCCCGTGAAATCCAGCAGCAGCTGCCCCAGTTGGCACTTTTGCCTTGGTTCCTCTGGAGCGGTCCCCAAGGGGTGTTGGAAATTATTCCCGAGCCTGAACGCAGCCAAGGGCTCCATGGGGGCAGGCTTGAAACCAGCTTGATGCTTGCCCTCTTTCCCCATCTGGTGGGCCCCTTGCCCGCCCCTGAACCCCTGCCGCAGCCGCCCCAGGGCCTTTCCCTGGAGGGGCCAGTTCCCACCGCCTGGCAAACCCGTTGCATCAGCGCCAACGGCGTGGTGGGCAATCCCAATGGGGCTAGCGCTGGGGAGGGCGAATTGCTGTTAAGGGGGTTGGTAGAGGGCTGGTGTGAGCTTTTCCAAAGCCTCGTTCAAAGCAGGTGGCCCCAATTACCCTCGGAGCTAAGTACAGTGCAGCGTCATACCTTTGCTACTAAGCCGTAATGGCAAGCTCCGTGCTGGTTCCCTCTGTTGCAGATGGCTTGCCTGATTTCAGCAGCGAGGCATACAAATCCGCCTACAGCCGCATAAACGCGATCGTTATCGAAGGTGAGCAGGAAGCCCACGACAACTACATCTCCTTAGGCAGCTTGATACCCACCCAGGTTGAGGAATTGGCTCAGTTGGCCCGCATGGAGCTCAAGCACATGAAGGGTTTTCAAGCCTGCGGTAAAAATTTGGGGGTTGAGGCAGACATGGCCTTTGCTAAAACGTTTTTTGCGCCATTACACAACAACTTCAAGCAAGCCTTGGCGGCAAATCAGGTTGTTACCTGCCTGGTGATCCAGGCCCTGATGATTGAAGCATTTGCCATTGCCGCTTATCACATCTATATCCCAGTGGCCGACCCATTTGCGCGCAAAATAACCGAAGGGGTGGTGAAGGATGAATACACCCATCTCAACTATGGCCAGGAATGGCTGAAGGCAAATTTTGAAGCCAGCCGCAGTGAAATCGAGCAGGCAAATCGCATAAACCTGCCGATCATTCGCCGCATGTTGGAGCAGGTTGCAAACGATGCAGCCGAACTTCACATGGAAAAGGAAAGTTTGATTGAGGATTTCTTGATCGCTTACCAAGAAGCCTTGATGGAGATCGGTTTTAGCCCCCGCGATCTGGCCCGCATGAGTGCAGCGGCCCTTGTGTCCTAGGTGTTGCTTTCTGCCTCTTGGTGTCGTGGGACACTATTGAACAATTCAATGCCCGCACCCTGTGCTGGTGGGCAAAGGGAATAGAACATGTTTGGTTTGATCGGTCACTCAAGCAGTTTCAGTGAGGCACGCCTCAAGGCCCGCGACCTGGGCTTTGAAGACCTTGCCGATGGGGAACTTGATATTTGGTGCAGCGCACCGCCCCAGCTGCTTGAAACATTTGAAGTAACAAGTAATACCGGTAAAACAATCCAAGGCACCTACATAGATTCTTGCTTTGTGCCTGAAATGCTCAGCCGTTTTAAAACGGCCACGCGCAAGGTACAAAACGCTATGGAATTGGCTCAAAAAAGAGGTATTAATATCACTGCGTTAGGTGGATTTACCTCAATTATTTTTGAGAATTTCAACCTTGCTAAATTTCAACAAATTCGATCCACCCTTCTGCAGTGGGAGCGTTTCACCACCGGTAACACCCACACCGCCTGGGTTATCTGCCGCCAGGTAGAACAAAATGCCCCTTTGATGGGCATCGATCTAGCAAAAGCGCGGGTGGCTGTGGTGGGTGCCACCGGCGATATCGGCAGTGCGGTTTGCCGTTGGTTGAGCCGCCGCAGCGGTGTGGCTGATTTGCTTTTGGTGGCCCGCCAGCAGCAAAGGCTCAACGACCTGCGCACGGAACTCGGCGGCGGTGAAGTTCTTTCCCTGGAGGAGGCACTGCCTGAGGCTGATGTGGTGGTGTGGGTTGCTTCTCTGCCCCAAACCCTCACGATCGATTCAGCCAGTTTGCGAAAGCCTTGTTTGATGATTGATGGCGGCTACCCAAAAAATTTGGATGGCAAGGTTAACTCCCCCCATGTGAATGTGCTGAAGGGTGGGATTGTTGAATTTGCCCGAGATATTGGCTGGCAAATGATGGAAATGGCAGAAATGGCTAACCCTCGCCGCCAGTTGTTTGCCTGTTTTGCTGAGGCAATGCTGCTTGAATTTGAAGATTGGCATACTAATTTCAGCTGGGGCCGCAACAACATCACCCTCGAGGCGATGGAACAGATAGGTGCAGCATCAATCCGCCACGGATTTTCTGTATTGGGATTGGAAGCAGCATCAATTTCACCCCTGCCAATTGCAGCTTGAAGACCATGGCTGTGCGTCGTTTCCTCCTGGATTTTGAAAAGCCCTTGGTGGATTTGGAGGAACAGATTGATCAAATTCGCCAGTTAGCCCGCGATTCAGAGGTGGATGTAAGCCAGCAATTGCTGCAGCTTGAAACCCTGGCTGCCCGCCGCCGTCAAGACATCTTTGGCTCCCTCACGCCAGCCCAAAAAATCCAGGTGGCCCGCCATCCCCATCGGCCCAGTTGCCTCGATTACATCCAAGTAATTAGTGAAAAATGGATCGAACTCCACGGTGACCGTTGCGGTTCAGATGATCAGGCCCTAGTTGGCGGTTTAGGCCAACTTGGCGAACAGCCGGTGATGTTCCTTGGCCATCAAAAGGGTCGTGATACGAAAGAAAATGTGGCACGTAATTTTGGGATGGCATCCCCCGGCGGCTATCGCAAAGCGCTGAGGTTGATGCGCCATGCCGATCGCTTCAATCTGCCAGTTATCTGCTTTATCGATACCCCAGGGGCCTATGCAGGCCTCAAGGCGGAGGAATTGGGTCAAGGGGAAGCAATCGCAGTGAACTTGCGCGAGATGTTTGGTTTGCGCGTGCCTGTAATTGCCACGGTGATTGGCGAGGGCGGCTCTGGCGGGGCCTTGGGGATTGGTGTGGCAGATCGCCTAATGATGTTTGAACATTCCGTTTACACCGTTGCCAGCCCAGAGGCCTGTGCCTCAATCCTTTGGCGTGATGCCGCCAAAGCCTCTACCGCCGCTGAGGCCCTTAAGATCACCGCCCGCGACTTGAGTCAGCTGGGCATTGTTGATCGCATCTTGCCGGAACCCTCAGGGGGAAACCATTGGGCTCCCTTGCAGGCAGCGGAAACACTGCGGTTGGCTTTGCTAGAGGAGCTGGAAGCGTTATTTAGCCTTGAACCAGAGCTATTGCTTGAGCAGCGCTACGCAAAATATCGGGCCATCGGCAGGGTTCTTGAGGATTCAGCCGAGCACGCAATCGACACCATAAAGGCTTAGAATTTCTTTAGGTTTCAACTTTTGGTTGCAACCTTCCCTCCCTGCTTGTGATCACTTGCAGAAAACTGCCCTCATTACTGGGGCCTCCCGGGGCATTGGTGCCACCACTGCCAAAACATTTGCCGCTGCTGGTTGGAATCTGCAGTTGATGGCCCGCTCCGAGGCGGAGCTTGAAGCTGTTTCTCAAGATTGCCGCTCAGCTGAAGTTGATGTTTTTTCTGCCTGCGTTGATTTAACTGATCCTCACCAGGTAAATCCTGGTTTACAGCAATTGATAGGCGCCGGGGGGATACCTTCAGTGCTGATCAACAATGCTGGCGCTGCCCTCACCGCACCATTAGCTGGCACCAGTTTGGAACAGTGGCAATGGTTGTTGCAACTGAACCTCACCAGTGTTTTTCAGCTTTGTAATGCCCTGCTCCCTGGCCTTAGGGCCCAAGGCGGTGGCTTGATCATCAACATCAGTAGCCATGCCGCCCGTAAAACATTTGCCGGATGGGGTGCCTACAGCACCACTAAGGCAGCGTTAGCGGCCTTCAGCCGCTGTTTGGCTGAAGAGGAGGGCAGCCACGGCATAAGGGTATCCACGCTTACGCTTGGTTCAGTGAATACTCCGCTTTGGGATAGTCCTACCGTTCAGGCCGCCTTTGATCGCCAGGCAATGCTCACCCAAGAAATGGTGGCAAATACCTTGCTTCAAATGGCTCAAACCCCACCCCAGCTCCTGCTGGAAGATTTAACCCTCATGCCCGCCTCCGGCGCCTTTTGAGTTCCATGACAGCCCTAAACGACCTAAGCCCAATTCTTACTAACGGCTCATCCCTTGGGATTAGCAACGCTTCATCCAGCTCAATATCAGTGCTTCCCCGCACGATTAGCGAAATCATTCGGGCCCGCCTCGATGCTGCTGGTGTGCCCTACCTTGCAAACGATAATGTTGCTGATTACCTGTTAGAGGGTGAATTAGATCTGCTCCAAAAGGAGGTGGCCGATAGGGTTAGGGATTTGTTGGTTAGCCTACTGATCGACATCGAAAACGACCACAACACGCAAGAAACGGCAGAGCGTGTGGCAAAGATGTATTTGCACGAGGTATTCAAAGGTAGATATCATCAGCAACCTAAAATAGCCAGCTTCCCAAATGTGAAGCAGCTTGATGAGATTTATACAGTGGGACCAATCAGCGTTCGTTCCGCCTGCTCCCATCACCTGGTTCCGATTTTAGGCAACTGCTGGATCGGCATAAAACCGGGTGAAAGAGTTATCGGACTCAGCAAATTTGCTCGTGTTGTTGATTGGGTGTTTTCAAGACCCCACATTCAAGAGGAAGCGGTGATGATCCTTGCCGATGAAATCGAGCGCCTCTGTAAACCCCAAGGTTTAGCAATCCTTGTGAAGGCTCAGCACTACTGCATGAAATGGCGTGGCGTAAAGGAACCACAAACAAGCATGGTTAATTCAATTGTGAGGGGCGATTTCCGCCATGATCCAAGCTTAAAGGCTGAGTTTTTTGAACTGGTAAAACAACAGGAATCGGTTTTAGGCTAATTTTTTAATTATTTCAAGCAATATTTTTACTTTTTCAATATTTTTATTGCCGGGAGAGTTCTCAACGGAACTAGAGGCGTCTATGCCATAGGGTTTTGAACCAATGCCCTCAAGATCTTTGAGGGCATTTTCTACATTGCTGGCCCCCATGCCCCCAGCTAACCACCAGGGGCATGGGGGCTTAAACCCAGCCAGCCAGTTCAGGGGCAAGCTATGGCCAGTGCCACCATATTGATCGGGCACATGGGGTTCCAAAAGTATTTTTTCAACAACGTTTGCGTAAGCATCGATTTGATTTAAATCAGCGCTAGAGCGCAGGCGCAGCGCTTTCCAAATTGGTATTTTCAGCTCGTTTTGTAATTCAGCGCAACGCTCAACCGATTCATCGCCGTGCAATTGCAGGCATTGGTGCCCCGCCTCTGGCCTGAGTTCATCAAGTTGATCGTTGCTGGGATTTACCAGCACCAAAACCCTCAACACCGAAGGGTTTGCTGTGGCTACCGCTCCCCATAGCTCCAATCGTTTAGCCGCTGGTAAGAAACGGGCAGAATTTGTAGCTGCAATCACCCCTAAGGCATCAACACCCATCTCTGCCACTGCCGCCGCCTGGGCTGGGCTGGTTAAACCGCAAATTTTTAATTTCATAGCTGCCATCCCTAGGTTTCTAGGATGGCGGGATACCACGCAAGCTGCGCCAGGTGATTAGAGCCCAAGGCTGGCGTTTATTCCGCTTGGCCGGAATTCCCATCCATATCCATCCCAGTTGGTTGGTGGTGTTGGCTTTGGCCTCACTGCTTTTTCAGCAACAGTTCGCTGGCAATTTGATTGCTGGTTTTTGCACCGCCTTGCTTTTGTTTATCTCGGTGCTGCTCCATGAATTGGGCCATTCCCTGGTGGCCCTGCAGCTGGGGGTGAAGGTGAACAGCATCACCCTCTTCATGCTTGGCGGCGTTGCCAGTGTTGAACGCGACCCACCAACGCCCATGGGTGCCTTTGCCGTGGCGGCCGCGGGGCCTCTGGTGAGCCTTGCGCTCGCCCTATTGCTGTTTCTGAGCATCCATCCCCTAAGCCATGGCCTCCAACCATTACCAGTGGCGGCCCAAATAGCTGAGGAATTGGCCCAGCTCAATTTGGTGTTGGCTTTATTCAACCTTTTGCCTGGTTTACCCCTTGATGGCGGCCAAATCATTAAGGCGCTCGTGTGGCAATTCAGCGGCAGTAGGGAAAAGGGCGTGCGCATTGCCACTTTTTCCGGGCAAATATTGGCATGGACAGCAATTTTGGCTGGCGCCTATTTGTTTTTCAAGGGTGGTTCCTTTGCCAGCATTTGGCTCATGTTGTTGGGTTGGTTTGGCCTTGGCGCTTCCCGTAATCAATTGCAGCTGCTTGCTTTGCAACGGGCACTGCAGCAATTGCAGGTGAAGGATGCAGCCGGTAGGCGCTTGCGGGTGCTGGAGCCAGCTGCCAGTTTGCGCAAGCTGAGTGAGATGCGTTTAGCCAATGATTCGCCTAGGCCCGATTGGGTTTTACTTTGCGAAGCTGGTCGTTGGCAGGGTTATATCGATGATGAACCCCTCAAGGCAATTCCAGTACAAAGATGGGATCAGGAACGCTTGGGCGACCATCAAAAACCTTTGGCAGAGCTTGCCTCCATCGCTGAAAATGCCCCCCTGTGGCAGGCGGTGCTCGCATTAGAAAAAAGTGCCCAGGGGAGGTTGTTGGTTTTAAGCCCAGCTGGTTTACCAACCGCCACCCTTGAAAGGTCGGATTTATCTGAGGCTGTATTGCGTCGCTTATCGCTGCGCTTGCCCCAACAGTTGTTGGAACAGGCCCGCCGCCAGGGTGGCTACCCAATGGGGTTGTCGCTTGCACCGATCGCCGAGAGCGTGGCCGCACTACCTGAGGTGAGGGCAGCCTCAGGCCAGGGCAGCGCTAGGGGTTGATTTCTAAATAGCCAGCCCTGGGCCTGCTCCAATAAAGCCGCCTCTAGGGCCTCACTTGTAATTGTTTCTGGTAGTGGTGGCGGCGGTTCTTGCTGAAAGAGCTGCTGCCAAAGTTGTTTTTGGGGTCGCAACTGGATTGAACCGTGTTGCAGCAGGCTGCCCCTACGCCATAACTGGGCGCTGCCAATTCTTTTATTGCCGCCTTGATCTATCAAATCAGCGGCGGTGGCATTGGCAAAACAATGGCCTGGATTTGCGCTTTGGTTTTGCTCGCCATGGTTCAGCTCTTGCCCCAATTGCTGCAACGCTTGGCTTAGCCATTGGTTTAGGCATTCGTAACTAAGGCGCCGGCCCCGGGGTGGGCGGGCAAGGGCAATTGCGTAACAGAGATCTGATCCATGTAAAACAGAGCTGCCACCGCTGGGGCGCTGCACCACTTCTATGGCGCATTTTGAGCTTGGCCAAACTTGATGGCGCCCAATCGACAGGCAGGTTTCTTGCCAGCGATAAAAACGTACTAAGGCTTCAACACCAAGGCCATGCAATTTATTTTGGTTCATATCAACTTGATCCAACATCCAAAGATCAAGCGCCATCTGCTGTTCACCAGGGGCGATCAAGCTGGGCATTAAGGCCCATTGGGTACCAGCAATCAGCGAGGCTGGGGGGGCAGCAGAACTCGGCCTAGGGAAATGCTCCAGTTGTTGATTTTGCTGCCACTGGGAATTTTGGCTGGTTTATTGGCTGGCTTGCTTGGCATCGGCGGTGGTTTGGTGTTTTCACCACTTTTGTTGTGGTTGGGTTTAAGCCCCCATCAGGCCCTTGCCACTAGCACCTTGGCGATTGTGCCAACCACTGCCGGTGGCAGCTGGGCCCATCTGCGGCGAGGTTTGCTGCCCTGGCCATCAGCCATGGCAATTGGATCAGGCGCCCTTGTTTTTGGAGTGTTGTTTGGGCGCCTCAGTGGTGTGCTGCAGCCGTGGCAATTATTGGCAGCTCAAGCTCTGATGTATGGAGTGTTAGCTCTACTTATAAAAGCTGGAGATTCAAACTCAAATGAGCTTGATTGCCATGGAGCTCAACCAATAGTTGGTTTATTACTGGTGGGTGCAGTGGCAGGTATGGCCGGTGGCTTAATCGGGTTAGGCGGTGGATTAGTGATGGTTCCGATAATGGTGAATGCCCTGCGATTGCCCATTCATTTGGCGATACGGCTCAGTACCTTTGCGGTGCTTTGCGCTTCCACTGCAGCCGGGTTGTTGTTTGTGCTTGCAGGACGCGGCGATTTGTCTGCAGCCCTTTTATTGGGCTTATCTGCAGCTGTTGGCGCCCGCTGGTCGGCAGCGCGCTTGCAGCGGGTAGCTCCAGCTAAACTCGCCTTAATGCTGCGTTTACTTACGTTCTTTTTAGCCATAGATAGCGCGAGAAGGGCGCTGATGCTATTGTTAGGCACATGAACCAAACCAGCCTAAAAGTTGTTCTTGCAGTATTTTTATTGCTCGGAGCATTAGTTGCATTCACTGATATTGAAATTGGTTTGGTTAAGTGGGTTAGCTGTGGCCCCTTCTCCACCCAATCTGAAGATCGCAGTGAGTTGTGTCGTAAATAAAAATCTAATTATTCGCCGGCATGTTTATTGATTATCTGCTGGCCAAAAACTTTGATCTAGTTCATAACCTATAACTTCAACCATTCTACTCAGATTTGGCCTGATCAAATAGCCATGCATCTGGCTCCAGTGATCCAATAGAAATAAACGATGACTCACCCAAAGGCTTAGGGCATCATCATTGAATTTTATGCCCTCTGTTTTGCTGAAACTATGGGGTATTAGCATGGCTATGTGTCTGCTGAGTTGGCCGCTACTGCGTTCAAGTAGGAGTGGTAGCCATGGGCAAAGGGCATCTGCCCTCAGGCTCCAAAGCCTGCATTCAGGTATTTCACTAAGTTCCCTTGGGTCATCTTCACGGGTGGGCCATTTAAGATTGAGGCATAGTTTTGCTTCCAGCTTCAATAGATCAGCCACCGGTAGATTCCAAATGGATTCAAGGCTGCTTAGATCAAGTTTTTCTATTTGTATCGCCGGGATCTCTAAACTAGTTGTTTCATTCATGCGCTTACCCTCGCCACCCTTTGGCTCACATTAACGGCATGGTCTGCCATTCTTTCAATACATCTCAGCACTAAAACCAGTAATAGTGATGCTTCAAAGCTGGCTGCAGTTGTTGGCACTGGATCCATTAATTGCTCGAGCAACAGCTCGTAATCAGAATCAACCAAATCATCAAAATTCTGCAACCTGGCCCCTGCGCTGCCATCATCCTCGCTTACGCAATCAAGGGCTAGGGCCAACAGGGAGCGGCAGCGATCAAGCATTGTAAGAATGGCATCCCGCTGCGGTAGTGGTTGGGAAGGAAGCAATCTTTCACCCAATTCAGCTAATTCTTTGCAGTAATCACCAATACGTTCAAGGTCGCGCACACAATGGATATAGCTCAAAACCTCCCGTACCTGTTGCTGCGGAAGAACTTTGGCTGTTAATAATTGAGTGCAATTATTTTCAAGTTCATGGTAGAGAATATCAATTTGATCATCACCTCGGCGTATTTGAGGTGCCGCCTCCATATCGGCAACAGCAAGCACAGATCGAGCTAGCACAGCGGATTCCTCCACCATGGAGCCAAGCCTCAATAGCTTTTGCTTCAAGCTGTTCAAAGCAAGGTATTCGGGCCCAGGGGCGCTATGGCCAGCCCGTTGCAGGCGCCTCCAGGCGGTGATGCTCAAGGCACAAAAGCTTTATATGAAAGGATTTTATGGCACCAAAGGCGCTAAGAGCTGTTACGGGGCCAACCTTTTGGCAATTGATTAGGCAAGAATGGAATGGTTTGCTGGAGCTTCGTGGTTACTGCTGTTTCCCAGGCCGAGATCTACATCGCCTTAATTGTGGCCCTGCACGGTGCGGTGCTCGCCATGCGCCTCTGCGTAAGCCTTTACAGGTCTTGATTCAGTTGCTAAAAGCGGGGGTGTGGATTTTTTAGGTGCGTTCCGGCTCCCATTTGCGCCCCCTGGCTGATCAGGCTGCTCCAGTTGTGCTCCCCTCCAGCGCTTCGATTGCGAGGGAAGAGCTGATGTTCGCCAGCTTGGGGCTGTTTTTAAAAACAGCAGGTATTTTGCTGGCGGTTGTTACCTTGGCCAAGCTGGCCCTTGCCCATCAGCACCGCCTAGACCGCCACGGCGAAATCCAAGCTGTTTTACAGCTGCAGCTTGATCGCTTGCAAAAACAACAGGTGCAACTCGATCGGCTCTTTTCCAGTGATGGCCAACAGGTGGTGTTTCAGCAGGAACAACAATGGATTGCCCCTAACCGTCGCCGCATTGTTTGGTCGCCGGCCCCCTGAATTTTCTTAATTACCTTTTTTAATGACTAGCACTGCCGCCAATTCCGATGACCGGCTAGCCATTGTTACCGGTGCCTCATCTGGGGTGGGCCTATGGGCAACAAGAGCTTTGCTTGAGCATGGCTTCACGGTTGTTATGGCCGTTAGGGATACAACAAAAGCTCAGGTGTCTGCAGCGGCTTTGGGTTTGCCTGCTAGGCGGCTTATCCACCTGCCACTGGAATTAGCTGATCTAGATAAAGTTAGGGAATTTGTTCAAGCTTTTCGGGCATTAGATAGACCCCTTAGTGCTCTTGTTATTAATGCAGCTGTTTATAAGCCACTATTGAAGCAGCCGGAATGGAGTGCCCAGGGTTATGAATTAACAATGGCAACCAATCATTTGGGCCATTTTTTACTTACTCGCTTATTGCTAGAAGATTTAGCTAAGCATTCAATAGCCGATCGCCGTGTGGTAACCCTCGGCACGGTTACGGCTAATTCCAGTGAGCTTGGAGGCAAGATACCAATTCCTGCCCCTGCCGATTTGGGTGATCTTAGTGGATTTGAGCAGGGCTTTAAGGATCCGATCGCCATGGCAAGCGGTAAGGAATTTAAGCCAGGCAAGGCCTATAAAGATAGTAAATTGTGCAACATGATCACCAGTTTGGAATTGCATAGGCGATTCCATCAAACCACTGGCATTACCTTTAGCTCCCTCTATCCAGGTTGCGTTGCTGATAGCCCCTTATTTCGCCATAGCTTCCCTGCGTTTCAGCGAATATTTCCATGGTTTCAGAAAAATATCACCGGTGGTTATGTAAGCCAAGAGCTGGCTGGTGAACGGGTGGCAAAGGTGGTGACAGGTTTAGATTTCAGCGCCTCAGGTGTTCATTGGAGTTGGGGCAATAGACAAAAAAAAGATCGGCTTCAATTTGAGCAGGAATTATCAAACAAAGTTACTGATTCCGCTACGGCAGAAAGGGTTTGGCAACTTTCAAGTGCCTTAGTGGGTTTAGATTAACAACTAACTAACTAATTAACTAACTAATTAACTAACTACCTGGTAAAGCTCTTAAGGCTTCGTTGGAGCCCATCACCACAAGCAATTCATTCGCCTCTAAAATGTGGGAAGCGGGTGGATTAACTAATAAATTACCAGTGGGCCCTGCAGCCAGCACGTTTACATTGTAATGCTTGCGCATATTTATTTCCCGCAGGGATTTACCAACAAAAATATTGGGAATTTTTATTTCTTCAATGCTGTTGCGATCGTCGAGCCTGAGTTGCTCTAGCAGGTTTGGCCTCACCAGTTCCATGCCTAGGCGCTTGCCTTGCATTTTTGAGGGAAAAACAACCCGATCTGCACCAACACGCTCCAACATTTTTTGGTGCAGATCACTGGTGGCGCGGGCGATTACTTGTTTTACCTTTGTGCCAGGGGAGTCTTTACAGATCAAAGTGGCAGTAATACTTGCTTCTATCGGTTCGCTAATGGCAACAACAACCGTTGCAAGTTCAAGCACTCCAGCAGCCCGCATGGCTTCCTCATCGGTGCAATCCACCACTCGGCTTTCGATCGAGGCATCGAACTGGCGTAATTCATCGATTGCCCTTTGGCTTGAATCAATGGCTAGAACCTCTGCCCCTGAGCGCAGCAGTTCAGCGCAAACGGAGGAACCAAACCGTCCCACACCCACCACAGCAAAGGCGCCGGGTTCGCCGCTAGCGCTCCACTGCCACCAAGTACCCATGTTTGAAGATTGAGCTTTCATATATCTACTCTAAAAGCTCACACATAAAGATCTTCTTTGGGGTAACCCACCCTGCTTTCAGCTTGGCTGCCGTAGATGGCAGTTAGCAAAAGCAGAATGCCAATTCTGCCAACAAACATGCCAACCATCAGCACCAGCTGGCCCCAGCGGCTTAAATTTGCCGTTACACCAAGATCTAAACCAACCGTGCCGAAGGCGGAAACACAGGTAAAAAGCTTTTCGATAAAACTATAATTCTGGTGTCCCGGGAGCCCCATAGATGTTGGGGCAATACCCAATAATAATGCCATCATCACTACAAATAATAATGAGGCTATCGTTGCACCCACTGCCCTAAATACCGTGCGATCTGGTATCAAGCGGCGATGGATTAACACATTTTCGCGTCCTTGGAGTGTGGAGCGGGTAGTGGCCATTAAAATGGCAAAAGTAGTGGTTTTAATGCCGCCACCTGTGCCTCCTGGGCTGGCGCCAATAAACATTAAAACAATCATCAATAGCAGCCCGGCATCGGTGATTGTTTCGGCAGATAATGGAATTGTGTTAAAGCCAGCTGTGCGGGTGCTTATTGATTGAAATAAACTTATTTGAATCTTTTGTAAAAACGAAAAATTTGTAATAGCTCCAGCCTCTAGGCCAAAGTGTTCGGTGAAGATCAAGCCTAAGCAGCCCACAACTATTAAAGCAACTGTGGTGCGCAGCACTAAACGGGTGTGCAAACTTAAGTGCCTATGGCTTAAAAACCGCTTTCGGTTTATCCAAATATCGTTGCTAACCCACCAGCCAATACCTCCGATTACAATCATCAAGGCGATTACAACATTCACTACAGTGTTATCTCGGTAGGCTTCAAGATTTTTAGCCCATAGGCCAAAGCCTGCATTATTATAGGCGCTAATTACATGAAATATTGATGCCCAAAGGCGGGCAGCTGGATTTTGGATATCATTAAAACCAAAGAAATAAAGCACCGCAGCACCCAAACCCATCACCCATGCAGCGCAGATCAAAATTCCCTTAAAGGTGGGGCCGATGCCACCAACGCCAAATTCATCCAAGGCGCGACCTTTATCTAAACGCTGCCTTAGGCCTGAACGGCCTTGCACAAAACCCTGCAAAAAAGTTGTTATGGCCATTAAACCTAGGCCGCCAGTAAGAATTAAACCCGCCAATACAATTTGGCCAATTAAGGTGAGATCACGATCCACAACTATTATTGATAAGCCTGTAACTGTTATCGCCGAAGTTACAGTGAATAAAGCCTGCCATAGGCCCACTTCATCACTGGAACACCAAGGTGATGCCAGTAGAAATGTTCCAATCACAATCACAATTAAGCCCGTTATCACTGTGAATTGGGGCACCGTTAAACGATCGCGCCAGTGAGCAAGCACTGAAAGGAATTTGGCGTTCACTATTGTGGAGGGGAAGCGCAAATTTGTTTTGTCTCGCCCCCAAAGCTTAAGCAGCCACAGTCTCACCCCTGAACAGTGTTTTCAGGAGCTCGGTAGCTCCAGTAGCGGGCTTAGCACTGCCGAGGCGGCCCGCCGTTTTGCTGATGCTGGGCCCAATCGCTTGGAACTTGCCAAGGGGCGCAGCACTTTGCAGATCCTTTGGGATCAGTTCAGCAATGTGATGCTTTTGATGCTGCTGGCTGTGGCTGCGGTGTCTGCAGCGGTGGCTTTGCACAAGGGCGTTTTTCCCAAAGATGCAATTGCGATCTTGGTGATAGTTGGCCTCAATGGGCTGCTCGGTTATTTACAGGAAAGCAAAGCGCAACAGGCATTGCTTGCCCTTAGAAACATGGCCCAACCCATGGTGCAGGTGCGCCGCAATGCCGAGTGGCAGCGTTTGCCCAGTGAGGAATTGGTGCTGGGTGATTTGATTCGCCTTGAAGCAGGTGATCGGGTGCCTGCAGATGCTCGGCTGGTGGAAGTGGCGGAGCTTGGTGTTCGAGAAGCGGCCCTCACTGGAGAGGCGGAAGCGGTTTTCAAGCAGGCAAACCTGCTTCTTGATGCCTCCACCCCTTTGCTGGAGCGTCAAAACTGCTTATTTCAGGGCACCGAAGTGGTGCGCGGCCGCGGGGTTGCGCTGGTTACAGCCACGGCAATGGCCACTGAACTGGGCCAAATAGCAGAACTGATCAACACCGCAGGTGGAGAGAGCACTCCCTTGCAGGAACGATTGGATGGTTTGGCAAAAGTGCTTGTTATCAGCGCCCTGGCATTGGTGGCGGTGGTGATGTTGCTTGGCCTTTTGTTGGGCCAATCGCTGCTCAATTTGCTTGAGGTGTCTTTGTCGATGGCAGTGGCGATCGTGCCTGAGGGCCTTCCCGCTGTGATCACGGTCACCCTTGCCATCGGCACCCAACGGATGGTTAAACGAGCCGCTTTGATCCGGCGTTTGCCAGCAGTGGAGGCGCTTGGATCAGTAACTGTTATTTGCTCCGATAAAACCGGAACCCTCACCCAAAACCGTCAAGTGGTGCAGGAATTGCGCTTGGGCACCGAATGCATCGCTGTTGCGGGCCTGGGCTATTCCCCCCAAGGTGCATTAACCAGCCAACTGCTAGCACCACCCCCAGGCGCTACCCCTGGCAGCTTCGTTGGTGCACGCCAATTGCTGTTAAAAGCCGGTGTGTTGTGCAGTGATGCGGAATTGAAACAGAATTCCGATGGCAACTGGGAAATCCTTGGCGATCCCACTGAGGGGGCTCTAGTTGTTGTTGCTGCTAAAGACGGCATTGATGGCTTTGCCTTACGCAGCCATTTCAATAGATTTGCAGAAATACCCTTTAGTTCTGAACGGCAGTTGATGGCCGTTTGGATCAACGACCCCAGCGGTAATTTGCAAGCTCCCCTCGGTGCTGCCGCTGATGGCTCAACCCAACTATTAATTAGTAAAGGTGCCCCTGAGGTGATCATCTCCAACTGCAGCCGTTGGATTGATGGTTCTGGTGCGCTTCCCCTTAGCCAAGAGCAGCAGCAATGGTGGCTTGAGCAGGCTCGCGCCCTAGCGGCCCAGGGCCTGCGGGTGCTTGCTTTTGCCTGTGCCCCCCACCATCAAAGCCCTGATCATCCTTTAGATGAACAGGTTTTGTTGGGGCTTATGGCCCAGCTGGATCCGGCCCGGCCGGAGGTGATTAAGGCGATCGCCACCTGCAAACATGCCGGCATCCGTCCCGTGATGATCACTGGCGACCATCCCCTCACGGCAAAAGCGATTGGTTCGGGTATTGGCCTTTGTGAGCCTGATGGCCAAGTGGTTTTAGGCCGTGAGCTGGAAGCGGCCAGCGACGAGAAGCTGCGTGAATTGGTTATGCAATGCAGTGTTTATGCCCGGGTGCCGCCTGAGCAGAAATTGCGCATCGTTAAAGCGCTGCAGGCCAATGGTCAAGTGGTGGCGATGACAGGTGATGGTGTGAACGACGCCCCAGCCTTAAAGCAGGCCCACATCGGTGTGGCAATGGGTATTACTGGCACTGAAGTTAGTAAGGAAGCAGCCGATATGGTTCTGCTAGACGACAACTTCGCCACCATTGTTAGCGCTGTTGAGGAAGGTCGCCTTGTTTATGCAAATATCCGCCGGTTTGTTAAATATATTCTCGGCAGCAATGTGGGGGAGCTGATCACTATTGCTTCTGCCCCCCTGCTGGGTTTGGTGGGGGTTCCCCTCACGCCCCTGCAGATCCTTTGGATGAATTTGGTTACCGATGGCGTGCCAGCCCTTGCCCTTGCCCTTGAGCCTGGGGAAAAGGGCTTGATGGATAGGGCCCCAGCGGAACCGGGTGAATCGATTTTTGCCCGTGGCATCGGTCGCTACATCCTGCGGGTTGGTGTGATTTTTGCCTTGATTGTGATCGCTTTGATGTTCTATGCGGCTCGCCATGACGCGCCATGGGAAACGATGGTTTTCACCACGCTCTGCCTAGCTCAAATGGGCCACGCCCTCTCTGCCCGCAGTGATCTACCGCTTTTCCAAGTTCCGCCTTTCTCCAACCCTTGGTTGATCTGGGCAGTGCTTCTTACATCCGGGTTGCAACTTCTATTGCTTTATGTGCCATGGCTTTCGAATTTCTTTGGCACCACAGCCCTAAGTGGCCATGATCTACTGATCTGCGTGGGCTTTAGTTTTCTGTTCTTCCTGTATTTAGAACTGGAAAAGATTTGGAAGCAATGGCGCCAAAAAGTTGCAGCCCATAGTTAATTAGGCGATTCATATGGCATGGCATCCGCATCTCTGGCACCCCACCACCCAGGTGGCCACCAGCCAGGAACCTCTGAGGGTGCAGTCGGCACGCGGCAGTGAGCTGGAGCTCAGCGATGGGAGAAGGCTGATCGACGCCATCAGCAGCTGGTGGGTAACGCTGCATGGCCATGGGGAACCAACAATTGCCGCAGCAATTGCTCGCCAGGCCCAGGTGTTGGAGCAGGTGATCTTCGCCAATTTCAGCCACGAACCCGCCGAGCAGCTGGCCACTCGGCTCAGCGCCCTCACCGGGCTGCAGCGCCTGTTTTTCTCAGATAATGGCTCCACCGCCGTGGAGGTGGCCCTCAAGATCGCCTGGCAGTGGTGGCGTAATCAAGGCAGTGATCGCCATCAACTAATCGCCTTTGAGGGTGCCTATCACGGCGACACCTTTGGTGCCATGGCCCTTGGTGATCGCTCCCTACTTACCCAGCCCTATGGCAAATTACTTTTTGATGTTGCCCGCGTGGCTTGGCCCCACAGCCACTGGCACAACGACAGCGTTGAGCCGCGGGAACAGCAGGCCCTTAAGCAATTAGAGCTGGCACTTGAGACACCCACAGCAGCGGTGATTCTCGAACCCCTGATCCAGGGTGCAAGTGGCATGCGCGTCGTGCGTCCAGCCTTCTTGCGGGCAGTGGCGGACAGGGTCCAGGCTGCTGGCGCGCTGCTGATCGCCGATGAGGTTTTCACCGGTTTTGGACGCACCGGAGCCCTGTTTGCCTGCCAGAAAGCCGGTATCCAGCCCGACCTGATGGCCCTCTCCAAAGGGCTCACGGGTGGTTTCCTACCCATGGGCGCAACGATGGCAAGTGAACGGCTCTACCAGGGCTTCATCAGCGAGAAGCCCAGCGATACCTTTTTCCATGGCCACAGCTTCACGGCCAATCCCTTGGGCTGCGCCGCCGCCCTGGCCAGCTTGGATTTACTGCAGCAAAACCCAGAACGCTTTGAGGGCTTTGAGCAACGGCATATCCCCCTGCTGGAGCAGCTGAGCCTGCTTTCCCAGGTGAAGCGGCCCCGTTGCCTTGGCACCATGGCCGCCTTCGAGCTCAACGCTGGCGAAAACAGCTATCTAAACCCGATCGGTAAACAAATCCAGCGTCAGTGCCTGGAACAGGGTGTATATATAAGGCCCCTCGGTAATGTTGTTTATATTTTGCCGCCACTTTGCATTACAAATAGTGAGCTGGAAAAGTGCTATTCAGTTATTGAATTGGCAATTAAGCAAGTAATACCAGGCTGATTGCCATAACCGCCATGCCGGCAATTAGGCTCCAAATAGCATGCTGCTGTTCGCCATATTCCTTGGCGGCAGGTAATAACTCATCAAATGATATGTAGAGCATTACCCCAGCAACTCCAGCAAATACCAAGCCAAAGGCCAATTGATTGGGAAATGATTGGAACAGGAAATAGCCAACTAAGCCACCTAAGGGTTCTGCAACTCCTGATAGAAAAGACCACCAGAAAGCTTTACGGCGACTGCCAGTTGCATAATAGATAGGTGCTGAAACCGCCAAGCCTTCAGGGATGTTGTGTATCGCGATTGCAACGGCGATGCTCACGCCAACCCTTGGATTGTTCAAGGCGCCTAGGAATGTGGCTAAACCTTCAGGGAAATTATGGATTGCAATCGCTAGGGCTGAAAATAAACCAACTCGCCATAGGCGGCGGCGTCCCATGGCCGTTTGATTATCGCCAACTTCAGATTGAAGTTTAAATAACACTGCTGCATCGTGGGATGGTAAAAGCTGATCGATTAGGGCCGTTAGTGCGATGCCAGCAAAAAAGGCAAGTACGGTTGCTAAATATCCTAAACTATTTCCTAATAGTGGCTGTAGAGCCAAGCGCGCTTTAGGTAATATTTCCACCAATGAAACGTATATCATCGCCCCTGCAGAAAAGCCAAGGGAAAGTGTTAAAAATGTTGTGTTTGATCTGCGGGTGCTAAGCCCTAATAAACTGCCTATTCCAGTGGATAACCCAGCTAATATGGTAAGACCCAATGCAAATAAACTGTGTTGGGATGCGCTTACAATCATTGATGATTCTGTTTATTTAATTTATATCTTGAAACTTTCTCGGGTTTTAATCGAAACCCAGCAGGTCGAATATCTCACGATCTTTAAGTGATTCAGCTTCTAGGGGAACCACATTATCAAGCATGCGTTGGGCAAGGGCTATGTATTCTTTTTGCACGGCTTCCACCTCAGGTGTTGCTTCCATTTCAAATATCGTGCACTTCTTTAATCGCGAGCGGCGTATGGCATCCAAATCGGGGAAGTGGGCCATTGTGCGCATGCCTACACGCTCATTGAATTTATCAATTTGATCCGTGTCTTTACTGCGATTTGCCACAACTCCCCCGAGGCGAACTTTATAGTTCTTTGCCTTTGCTTGAATGGCGGCAATGATCCTATTCATTGCAAAAATAGAATCAAAATCATTGGCGGTTACAATTAAGCAATAATTAGCATGCTGAAGCGGCGCAGCGAAACCGCCGCACACCACATCTCCAAGAACATCAAAAATAACAACATCCGTATCTTCTAAAAGATGGTGCTCTTTTAACAATTTTACGGTTTGGCCTGTTACATAACCGCCGCAGCCAGTGCCGGCAGGGGGACCGCCAGACTCCACGCACATCACACCGTTGTAGCCTTCAAACACAAAATCTTCGGGGCGTAGTTCTTCAGTGTGAAAATCAACGGTTTCTAAAATATCAATAACCGTTGGCACCATTTTTTTGGTAAGCGTAAAGGTGCTGTCGTGTTTTGGATCGCAGCCGATCTGCAATACCCGCTTGCCAAGTTTAGAAAAAGCAGCTGAAAGGTTGGAAGAGGTTGTTGATTTACCAATGCCCCCCTTGCCATAAACGGCGATAACTAGGGCGCCTTCCTCGATTTGCATCGAGGCGTCTTGATGCACTTGGAGGCTACCTTCGCCGTCTTCACGGCTGTTGGTGCTGCTGCTGGGGGGGGTGATCGTGGCGGTCATCAGCGGTTCAGGGGTGGGGATGGAAGGAATTCAGCTGTTGCTTGCTAAGGGGATGAAGATCTACCGCGTGAAATGGGCCTTAGCTTCATATAGCACCTCATCGGTGATTTCCTTGATGCCTCGCTCCTGGGCAAAGGCTTCGGTGTTGCGTTTCACTTTGCCGCGCACAAAAAAGGGAATTCTGCCTAATTCAGCTGTTCCGCTATTAGCCCAGGTGCAGCCAGCATCCGTTTGAACTTCAGGTGCTGCCGTTTCCGCTATTGCTGTTTTTTGGCCCTTATGGCTCATGTGGCCCTCAACAAACTCAAAATCATGGCGGAACATTCCAATTAGATGTTCCTCTAATCCCATCATCAAGGGGTGCACCCAGCTGTCGAAAATTACATTTGCCCCTTCCCAACCCATCTGCGGTGCATAGCGGGCCGGCACATCTTGCACATGCAATGGCGCTGAAATTACAGCGCATGGAATCCCAAGCCGCTTGGCGCTATGGCGCTCCATTTGGGTGCCAAGCACCAATTCGGGGGCAGCCGCTGCCATTGCAGCCTCCACCTCTAGGTAGTTGTCGCTGATTAATGCTTCAAGGCCTAGCTCCTGGGCGGCAGCCCGCACAGCCCTTGCTTGCTCGCGGCAGTAGCTGCCCAGCCCCACCACTTGGAAGCCCAGTTCTTTACTGGCAATACGCGCTGCTGCAATCGCGTGGGTGGCATCGGCAAAAATAAATACCCGCTTGCCCGTTAGGTAGGTGGAATCCACGGATTGCGAATACCAAGGCATCCTTGATCGCTCCGGCGCTGGCGGCAATTGATCAAGCCCTAAAACAGTTGCGATCTCCTCTCGAAACTGCTGGGTGGCGCCAATGCCGATGGGTACCGTGCGCACAACAGCCATGCCCAGTTGACGCTCCAGCCAACTGCAGCTGCTTTCAACAATTTCTGGATAGAGGCAGAGGTTTGCATCCGCCTCTGGAATCCGTTTTAGATCCGAAGGGCTTGCCCCCAGGGGTGCCACCACATTCACATCGATGCCCATGTCAGCTAATAATTTTGTTACCTCAATAACGTCGTCGCGGCAGCGAAAACCCAGCAAGCTGGGGCCGAGCAAATTAAGCCGCGGTTTGCGCCCTTCCGCGCGCCAGCGGCTGGGGCTTGGTTTGGCAGCGCCAGGGGCTAATACTTGATCCTTGAGCAGGGTTCGCAGTAGTTGATAGAAGGTTTCGGAAGCACCCCAATTTTCTTTTTTTGAATAGGCGGGCAATTCCAAATTCACGATCGGCAGGTTGAAACCCATGCCTTGGGCAAGGCTGCCTGGTTGATCCTGGATTAATTCCGCTGTGCAGCTTTCACCCACGAGCAAAGCCTCCGGCTTAAAGCGTTCCACCGCATCGCTGATTGAACGCTTTACTAAATCGGCGGTGTCGCCCCCCAGGTCCCTGGCCTGAAATGTGGTGTAGGTAACTGGCGGCCGCTTGTTTTGCCGCTCGATCATCGTGAACAGCAGGTCGGCATAGGTGTCCCCTTGGGGGGCATGGAGCACGTAGTGCAGCCCTTCCATTGAAGTGGCTATGCGCATTGCCCCCACGTGGGGGGGGCCTTCGTAGGTCCAGAGGGTGAGTTCCATGGGATTTCAGTTAAAGGCCAGGGCAGCGCGCCGGCGCAGGGGCCGAGCAAATAATTCAGCTAAATCACCGGCTTGGTCGCAGCCGTGAATTGGGCTAAAAACCAATTCGATCGACCATTTGGTGGCAATGCCTTCCGCCTCAAGGGGATTGGCTAAACCCATGCCACACACCACAAGATCGGGCTTGGCTGCCCGCACCCTATCCAGTTGTTTCTCTAGATGTTGTCCTTCACTCAAATTTAGGTTTGCTGGCAGGAGATCAAGCTCAGGCTGTTGCAGGGCGCGATCCAGGTATGGAGTGCCCACCTCCACCAACTCCATGCCGCATTCCCGATGCAGGAAACGGCCAAGGGCAAGCTCCATTTGGGAATCTGGCAGCAGAAACAGGCGCTTGCCCTCCAGTTCAAGGCGATGGGGAGCCACTGCAGCTCTGCCCCTTTCTTTAAGGGGGTTGAGCACCGATGCGGTGTGGGCTGGATCGATGCCGAAAGCGGTTGCCGCAGCTTCAAACCAAAGGCTGCTGCCCTCCACGCCAAGGGGGTAGGGGCTGCTGAGTAATTGGGCGCCGCGGGCCTGGAGAGCCCTAGCCGTAGCCCCTAGGAAGGGTTGAGCAAGCAACACTTTGGTGCCGCTGCCAAGGCTGGGTAGATCGGTGGAGCGCCGCGGCGGCAAGCTTGCCACTTTTGTGATGCCAAGCCGCTCAAACAAGGTTAAAAAGCGCTCTTCCACCCCATCGGCAAGGGTGCCCACCAGCAGCAGTTGTGCTTCATCGTTGCGGGGCAGGAAGGGCACTAGGGCGGTGAGGGCATTGTCTTCCCCTTGGGTGAAGGTGGTTTCAATGCCACTGCCGCTGTAATTAACAACCCGCACGGAGCCCTGCAGGCGGGTGCTGAGCCGTTCCGCTGCTTTAGCTAGGTCGAGCTTGATCACCTCACTGGGGCAGGAACCCACCAGAAAGAGGGTGCGAATTTCTGGGCGGCGCGCCAGCAGATCGCCAACAACCCGATCTAACTCCTCATTTGCATCGGCTAAACCGGCCAGGTCCCTTTCCCCCAAAATGGCTGTGCCAAAACGGGGTTCAGCAAAAATCATCACGCCTGCGGCGCTTTGAACCAGATGGGCGCAGGTGCGGGAGCCCACCACCAAAAAGAAGGCATCTGGCATGCGGCGGTGGAGCCAAACGATGGAGGTGAGTCCGCAAAACACCTCCCTCTGGCCATTTTCCTTGAGAATCTCCAACAGCAGCACTAGTAGATACAGCTATTGATAGGCGTGCTGGTGCATTAAGTGCTCCAGTCGTTTCCTTATCTTCCGGATCTAGGGGAAAAACAACAAATTTGTTGCTCTAAAAGCTGAATTTTCTACAGGCGACGGCGGAAAGCATCTCCATAGCCGCCGGCTTGGCGCTCAGCGCCATCAGCAGAGCGGCTTAATTTCCACACATTGCGGCTGATGCGGCGCGCCACTAGGCCACCCCTTTCCACCACTGGAGTACCTGGACGGGCACCCAACAGCACTGCAACTTCAGCGGTGCTTAAGGGCGCACCGGTGCGCACAGCCAGGTCGGTGAGCTCAAGCCGTTGGCGCAAATTGTGCAGGTCAGCGGCCTCTCCCTGGCTTTCATTCCAAATCGTGGTGAAGTTGCTGTGGTTTGGGGTGCCCATTTTGTGCATCAGGCCGAGGCCGATGAAGGCGAGGGCCTGTTCAGGCTTCACCCCTTGATCCATGGCTGTGGCGATCAACTCCGAGAAATTGGCTTGGGGTTCTTGGTTGGCGATGGGTTGAGCTTCGCTGGAACGGGTTGTGGTTGCCATCAGCATTGCTAGGGGTATTGGCCGGAAGGTACCCACTCCCAAGGTGAGCGCAAGGGGTAGCCCGGTAGAGTCGCGCCACTATTAATCAAAAATCCCCTGTCAACCTCTGCCGACGATCTCTCCATACGGCGTCGGCGGGCCGGTATGCGTGATGGCGGCTCAGGTGTTGCTATTACAGGTACCCAGGTGGATGTGGCCAGTGGGCCAAGTTGCGTAACCGTTACCACCGATAGCGAGGGGCGACGGCTGGCAAGGCAGGGGGGGCAGGTGGGATCGATCCAGCTGCGCACCTATGTGTTTCTTGATTCCCTGCAGCCCCAGTTGGCGGCCTACATGGGCACTGTTTCCCAGGGCTTTTTACCTATTCCAGGCGATGCCTGCCTCTGGCTTGAGGTTTCACCAGGCATGGCAGTTCATCGGGTTACCGATATCGCCCTGAAGGCGAGCACCGTGCGCTTGGGCCAAATGGTGGTGGAGAGGGCATTTGGCTCCTTGGCCCTTTATCACCGCGACCAAAGCAATGTGTTGCATTCGGGCCAGGTGGTGCTGGAGTCGATCGGCAGCAGCGTTGATCGACGCAGCCCTTGCACTGTTAGCTGGACGGAGATCATCCGTGCCATCACCCCCGACCATGCGGTTTTGATCAACCGCCTAAATCGGCGCGGTTCGATGATTCAATCGGGCATGAGCATGTTCATCTTGGAAACAGAGCCGGCTGGCTATGTGCTGATTGCCGCCAATGAAGCTGAGAAGGCTTCAAACATCACCGTGGTGGATGTGAAGGCTGTGGGTGCCTTTGGCCGCCTCACCTTGGCGGGGAAAGAAGGTGATGTGGAGGAGGCTGCCGCCGCTGCCATGCGTGCTGTGGCAAGCATTAATTCCCGTTAGTTATTTCCCATTAGTTAGTTAATTCAATTTCCAATAGGTGGGCCATCTGGGCGGCTATGGCCCGGATCGCTTTGCCCCGGCTGCCCAATTTGATTTTTTGATGGGGTGGCATTTGGCCGTAGGTGCTTCCCGCTTCCCGCAGCCAAAAAACAGGGTCGTAGCCATAACCCTCCCCCCTTGGCGAGCTGAGAATTTCACCTCTACAAATACCCTCTGCCTCCAGGCGGATGTTGCCGAAGGGGTCGGCCAAGGCCACGGCACTATGAAAACCGGCGCTTCGGTAAATACTTTCCTTCAGTTCTTCTAAAAGCCGCTCAATTCTTTGCTTATCACTCGCCGCATATCTGGCGGAATAAATACCTGGTGCACCGCCCAGGGCATCCACCTCAAGGCCTGAATCATCAGCTAGGGCCCAGTGGCCGCAGATGCGAGCCACCTCAGCGGCCTTTAAACGGGCATTTTCTAAGTAGGTGCTACCGGTTTCAGCAATTTCCAACCCCTCAGGCTGTTGGCGCACCTGCAGCTCAACGGGAGCCAAGATCGCTTTTATTTCAGCCACTTTGACGGGATTACCGCTAGCGATCACAAGCACCTTTGGATTTTTTGCCACCCTTGCCCTGCACCAGGTGGGCCATTCTGCTCTTTGACAGCCCTGCTTAATTCCAGTAGACAAACACGCCCCAAAGGAGGCCATTGGATACAAGCCTGGTTCTGCAAAATTTGCTCTCGCCAGCAATTTTGTTCTTTTTTCTTGGGGTTTTTGCGGTGCTGTTGGGCACCGATTTAGAGATTCCAGCCCCACTGCCCAAGTTATTTTCCCTTTATTTATTGCTGTCTATCGGTTTTAAAGGGGGTGTTGAATTGCAGCACAGCGGCCTTGGTGGAAATGTTGTTTTAACAATTTCAGCTGCGGTTGTGATGTCGGTGCTGGTGCCCATCTACTGCTTTTTTCTATTGCGCAGTAAATTTGACGTGTTCAATTCTGCTGCGATTGCAGCTGCCTACGGTTCGATTTCAGCAGTTACTTTTATTACAGCTGAAAGCTTTCTCAAGGTATTGAACATCCAATCAGATGGTTTCATGGTTGCGGCCTTGGCTCTGATGGAGTCGCCTGCCATAATTGTTGGCTTGCTACTTGTTAAATTAGCGGCCCGCGATCGCCGCAGTGATGTGAATGCTGGCTGGGGGGCCCTGCTGCATGAAGCCTTTTTAAATAGCTCCGTTTATCTGTTGATTGGCAGCTTGATAATTGGCTTTCTTGTTGCATTTTTCAACCCCAGTGGCGTTGAAAAAATGGAGCCGTTCACCGGCAGGCTTTTCTATGGGGTGCTTTGTTTTTTCTTGCTAGACATGGGCATTATTGCGGCTCAACGGCTGGGTGACCTACGGCGCGCCGGGGCATTTCTTACTGGTTTTGCCCTGCTGATGCCCCTTTTAAATGCAGGCATTGGTTTGGGGATTGCTGTGTTTTTGGGTTTGAGTCAGGGCAACGCATTGTTATTCATGGTGTTGTGTGCAAGCGCCTCCTACATCGCCGTACCTGCAGCGATGAGAATGACGGTGCCTGAAGCTAATCCAAGCCTCTATATATCAAGCTCATTGGGTATTACTTTTCCGTTCAATATAATATTTGGTATCCCCTTATACATGGCGCTGATTCAGCGCTTTATCCCTGCCGGTTGAGCCATGAAACGCCTTGATTTGATCATGAGCGAGCGCGAGCTCGACAAAGTGCTCCATGCCATTCGAGCTGCAGGGGCGCCTGGCTATTCAGTGATGCGCCACGTAACTGGCAGGGGGCGCAGTGGCGATGTGGTGTCTGAATCGATGGAGTTCAGTGGCCTTGGCGCAAATGCCCACGTAATTGTTTTTTGCGACGAAGCCACGATTGAGCGGCTCAAGCCAGCGGTTAATTCAATTTTGGAATATTTCGGTGGGGTTGCATTCGTTGCCGATGCCCAACCGCTTTGAAAACCAATTGTAAAGATAGAAGTTGCTTTGATCAGTGTTGCTTATACGAGCCCCCTCAGACGCTGATTGGTTAGGGGTCTCAAACGTCTTGACGGATGCGCCTTTGCGGGAGCAGTGTTAGCGGCGAACTTTCCGCCCCCCCTTCAGGAGTTGGCAATGGCAAGCGAAACAATGGGCATTGCCCTCGGCATGATTGAAACCCGCGGCCTCGTGCCTGCGATCGAGGCGGCAGACGCCATGACCAAAGCCGCAGAAGTGCGACTGATCGGTCGTGAGTTCGTCGGCGGCGGCTACGTAACCGTTTTGGTGCGCGGTGAAACCGGCGCAGTAAACGCGGCAGTGCGCGCAGGCGCCGATGCCTGCGAACGCGTTGGTGACGGCCTTGTTGCCGCCCACATCATCGCCCGTCCCCACCGCGAAGTGGAGCCTGCCCTCGGTGGCAGCAGCAACTTCCTGGGTTCCAAGGACTGAGGTCTAGGCGCTCCCCCGGCGGGACACCGAACCCCAATCCCCAACTGAATCCATCTGAGTTTTCCCCATGAGCAAGAAGTACGACGCAGGGGTCAAGGAGTACAGGGACACCTACTGGACTCCTGACTACGTTCCCCTCGATTCCGACCTGCTGGCCTGTTTCAAGTGCACCGGCCAGGAAGGTGTTCCCAGGGAAGAAGTGGCTGCCGCTGTAGCCGCTGAATCCTCTACTGGCACCTGGTCCACCGTGTGGTCTGAGCTCCTAACCGACCTCGACTTCTACAAAGGCCGTTGCTACCGCATTGAAGAGGTGCCCGGCGACAAGGAGGCTTTCTATGCCTTCATCGCCTATCCCCTCGACCTGTTTGAAGAGGGCTCCATCACCAACGTGCTCACCTCCTTGGTGGGCAACGTGTTCGGTTTTAAAGCCCTGCGTCACCTGCGCCTAGAGGACATCCGTTTCCCCTTGGCCTTCATCAAAACCTGTGGTGGTCCCCCCAACGGGATCCAGGTTGAGCGCGACCGTATGAACAAGTACGGCCGTCCCCTGCTTGGTTGCACCATCAAGCCGAAACTCGGCCTGAGCGGTAAAAACTACGGCCGGGTGGTTTATGAATGTCTCCGCGGTGGCCTTGATTTCACCAAAGACGACGAAAACATCAACTCCCAGCCTTTCCAGCGTTGGCAGAACCGTTTCGAGTTCGTTGCTGAAGCTGTGAAATTGGCTGAGCAGGAAACCGGCGAGCGCAAAGGTCACTACCTCAATTGCACCGCCAATACCCCTGAAGAAATGTATGAGCGGGCCGAGTTCGCTAAGGAACTCGATCAGCCGATCATCATGCACGACTACATAACTGGTGGCTTTACCGCCAACACCGGTTTGTCTAGGTGGTGCCGCAAAAACGGGATGCTGCTTCACATCCACCGTGCCATGCACGCTGTGATCGACCGCCATCCCAAGCACGGCATTCACTTCCGCGTGCTCGCCAAGTGCCTGCGTTTGTCTGGTGGAGACCAGCTCCACACCGGCACGGTGGTGGGCAAACTCGAGGGCGACCGTCAAACAACCCTCGGTTATATCGACCAACTGCGCGAATCATTCGTGCCCGAAGACCGCACCCGCGGTAACTTCTTCGATCAAGACTGGGGTTCAATGCCCGGTGTGTTTGCCGTTGCCTCCGGCGGTATTCACGTGTGGCACATGCCCGCCCTGGTGGCGATCTTCGGCGACGATTCCGTTCTCCAATTCGGTGGTGGCACCCACGGTCACCCCTGGGGTTCCGCCGCTGGCGCCGCTGCCAACCGCGTGGCCCTCGAGGCCTGCGTTAAGGCACGCAACGCCGGTCGCGAAATTGAGAAGGAAGGCCGCGACATCCTCACGGAAGCCGCGAAGCACAGCCCCGAGCTGGCCATTGCCCTCGAAACTTGGAAGGAGATCAAGTTCGAGTTCGACACCGTCGACAAGCTCGACGTGAACGCCTGATCCAAGGCGACTTCCTGTAAACCAAACCACTAAGGATCCCCATGCCCTTTAAGAGCACCGTGGGTGACTATCAAACAGTCGCCACCCTGGAGACATTCGGCTTTCTACCGCCGATGACCCAGGACGAGATCTACGACCAGATCGCCTACATCATTGCCCAGGGCTGGAGCCCTGTGGTGGAGCACGTTCATCCCAGCCGTTCCATGTCGATCTATTGGTCGTATTGGAAGTTGCCGTTCTTCGGTGAAAAGGATCTGAGTGTGATCGTGAGCGAACTCGAGGGTTGCCATCGGGCATACCCCGACCACCACGTGCGTCTGGTGGGCTACGACGCCTACACCCAGAGCCAGGGTTCTTGCTTCGTTGTTTTCGAAGCGCGCTGATCAGCGCATCAATTTGGTCCCCGTTTCGGCGGGGACCTTTTCACAAGCTTTTTTATCTAGGGGGCGGATATGGCACAGCAGTCGAGTCGCGAGGCGGCATTGGCAAGGCGCATGGCGCTTTCCAATGGTGGAAAAACAGCCGAAAAGCGCTATTCCACCAGTGCCGGAAGGGTGCGCAGTGCCGTTGAGGCTCGCCCCAGTCGCACTGCTGTTGTTGCTTCTGCACCTGTAACCGTTGAGCCAACGGTGTTTCGCCAGCAGAGTTTGGTGGCCCCAAGCCACAACCTGAATAGGGGGCGCATCGCCAACCCCAGCCGCGATCTTGCCCTTGCCAGGCGCGAGGCCTTAAGCCGCCGTGGCAAACGGGCTGAATCCGGCAAAGACCGCACCCGCAGTGATGTGGCAAAACAAACTCCCCCAGCAACACCTGTGCTGGTTCCCGTAGCCACCCCAACCCAAGCACCAACAACTATTTTCAGCCCAGGCGCTGCTTCGGCCCGCCCCCACAACCAGCAAACCCCCCGTCGCCAGAGCCAGCACAACCCAAGCCGAGCCCTTGTACTGGCCCGTAGGGAAGCCCTAGCGAAACGGGGAAAGCTCGCCAATACCAGCCAGGCCAGCGGCACCGCAGCGGTAATGCGCCAGGGAAACCCAGATATCAGCAGCCGTGAGCTCGCCTTAAAAATCCGCGAACTGCGCAGTAAAACCGGTGCAGCTGCTGTTGCCCGCACCAGTGGTAGCTCCAGTCGCCCCAGCGGCCCCAATAGGCACGGATCTAAGCAAGCCGCCGCCGCTGATGCCTCCTGGAAGGTAGGGGTTAGTGAAACCCTTGCAGGTTCAACCGTTACCGGCACCCAGGCCAATCGCTCCCTTAAAACCACCGGCAACGAAGCTGCCACCTGCAGAACTATTACCGGCACTGAATATCTAGGCGCTGAGGTGTTCCAAACCTTTTGCCAAACCAAGCCTGCTTCCCAGCAGCCGGCAAAGGTGCGCGTTAGTGCCACCAGCCACGGCAATCGCGTTACCGGCAACGAAGTTGGTCGCAGTGAAAAGGTAACTGGCGATGAGCCAGGCACCTGTAAATCAATCACGGGCACTGAATATATTTCCGCCAATCAATCCGCTGCCTATTGCGGTGGATTCAGCCCAAGTGTGCGCAAAGTTGGCCGCAGTAACACCCTCGGAGGCCAGGCCGTATCTGGTGTGATCGTGGGCAGGAGCGAAAAGGTTACCGGTGATGAAAGCGGCTCCGGTTTGCAGTTAACCGGCGATCAATACCTGGGCTCGGAGCCCCCGGTTGGCGGACGGGCAGCCACCAAGGTGAGCAGCCTAAATACGATTAAAGGCACTGGTATCACTGGTACCCATGTGGGTCGCCACGACAAAGTTACCGGCGATGAACCCGGCAGCTGCCGTTTGGTAACCGGTGATGAATACGTTGGCAGCCAGCAATATGAGCGCTTTTGCGCCACCAGCCCCAGCCCAGAAGCAGCCAAAGTGGGTTTTAGCCTCACCAGCCGCAGCTTGGTGGTGAGTGGCACCAGCACCGGTCGCTCCGAAAAAGTTACCGGCGATGAACCAGGCAGCTGCAAGATCGTTACGGGCACTCCATATATAGGTTTGGAGCAGGCTGGAAATTTTTGTTCCCCCGCCGCTTCAGCTGCTATCCAAGCCAGAACCCCCAGGCGCCAGGCCAGCCCATTAACGGGGCTTCAGCCGGGGATTGGCGGTGTGATGACCGGCGCTGAGCGGGGTGCTTGCGAAAACATCACCGGCACACCCTATGTGGGTGCTGATCAACAGCAGAGCAGCTGCGGCAAAAGCTTTGCCAGTGAGCCTGATTTCCCCCAGCCCATAGCTGGAACCAATTGGCAGCGCTTCAGTATTCAGTCGCCGGCCCGTTCAGCCCAAGCGCAACGGGAAAAAGTTGGTGCCGTAACCGGAAGCACCTATGAGCAAGGTGGCCGCATCACAGGTCCCTTTGACATGGCGAGCGGCAAGGTAACCGGCACAGAACAGTTTCGTTTTGATCGCTCCCCCAGTGCTGCCGTGGTGCAAGCCGCTCCAGCAGAGCCAGGCCAGGAACCTGTTTCTCGGGTTACCGGTGAGGGTTCAGGCCATAAAATCACCGGCGACGACTGGGACCGTGGCAAGCGTGTAACTGGCACCGAGGGACCCTCCGCCCGTAGACGTAATCCCTCCCGGGTGGGCTTGCAAAATTCAATGGCTGCTATGCAGCAAAAGCGCAATGAAGATATTGTCGCCCCGGTTAGCAGGGTTACCGGTTCAAGCGGCAACACCGATAAGGGTTCATTGATCACTGTGTCTGGGGGTGCCCGCGGTTGATCCAGCGCCGTGCTTCCTACACCGCTAGGCCCTTTGAGCCAACCGCTCCCAGGCGTCGCCCAGTGGTGTGGCCAAACCGCGCTAGTAGCTCAGGCCACTGCCTTAGTGATTCAGCTGCAAATAGCCGTTTGCATGCCTACGACCAGCAGGTAAAAGGCTCATTTGATCGCATTGTTCCGGTGCTGCAACAGCTATCCGCATTGCAGCATGAGCCAAATTTTATTAACGATGCACAACGATTAGCTAAAGCTGAGCTCGGCTATGAATTGCCATTGCCAATCCTTGAGATGGCTTGGGTAACCCAGTTGGATATGCGCCGCCTATTCGCTTGGTGCGTATTTGAAACCTATGAACAAACAAGCCAAGCATTTTTTGAAACCGACCCCCTTGATGGCACCAACGGCGATTCATTTGAACGCCTATTAATTGAATGTGGCTTTCATCTGCTCGATATCACCCCATGTGCAGATGGTCGTTTAGCCCATGCGATTGCATTTGGATTACGTATTCCCTTTAGTTGTGTGCGGCGGCGGCCCCATGCTGGGGCCATGTTTGATGTGGAAAATACCGTTGATCGTTGGGTAAAAACTGAACATTTACGTTTTAGAGAAGCCAAGCCCAACTCTGCCCACGAAGCCACCCGTTACCTGAAAGCGGTGGTGTATCACTTCAGCTCGATTGACCCAAGCCATGAAGGCTGCGCAGCCCATGCTTCCAATGATTCAGCTGCGGCAGCCGCTGGCATGGACAGACTGCAAGCCTTCCGCGTTGCTGTTGAAAATAGTTTTTGCTGTGGTGCATCGGTAGACCTTTTGCTGCTCGGCCTAGACACCGACACCGACGCAATACGAGTGCATGTGCCCGATCGCGAGGGCAATGCAGCTTTGGATCAATGGCTTGATGCAAGCAATGTTTATGAAGCAACTAAGTCTTTAACTCCCCAGGCTGCTCGAGAAAAGATTCGCCAAATGGTGGAGTTTGCCGTGGAGGGGGAGCTCGATGCAGGGATGATCACTTTGATTTCGCAGTTGATTGAAAACAACATCTCCCAAATTGATTACGTTCGTGAATACCACGGCGGTGCCTATGGCGATGCCGGCCATGCCGAACGATTCATTGGCGTTGGCATTGGCTTTAAGGAAATCCATCTGCGCAACCTCACTTACTTTGCCTACGTTGATACGGTTGAAGAAGGCACAGCAGATCTTGATGTGGGCATTAAAATCTTTCGTGGTTTAAATGTTTCCCGCGGTTTACCAGTGCCCGTTGTGGTGCGTTTTGATTACCGCGGCAATGTGCCAGGTGCCAGGGAAAGGGCCATTGCCCATGGGGAAAGGGTGATGACTGCCATGGAGCAACGTTATGCAGATCTTTATCAACAGGGGCTGCTGCATGTGCTGTTATCTGTGAGGGATCGCGACCGCTTTGTGCCCGCGGAAACGGTTAGATCAACCATTACATTTCCCACCCCTGGAGGTCATTGAGATGCTTATTTGTAAAGTTGTGAAGCCGTTGGTTTCAACCAATCGCATTCCAGATTTTGAACATAAACATCTGCAGGTTGTGCTTGATGGCAGCACCCAAAAAGTGGCGGTAGATGCTGTGGGTTGTGTGCCTGGCGACTGGGTAATTTGCGTGGGCAGTTCTGCCGCTAGGGAGGCGGCTGGAAGTAAGTCTTACCCCAGCGATTTAACAATTGTTGGCATCATCGACCATTGGGAACCAGAACCACCCAAGCCCCCTGCAACACCGGTGGCCAGCTAATGGAAATCATGCAGGTGATCGGTTCTCTTGTTTGCACCCATCGGGTGGCTGGTTTAGGCCATATGCACCTAAGGGTGTTGCGCAGCAATAAAGGCAAATTAAGCGTTGCCGTAGACCCAGTTGGTGCTTCAGCAGGCAATTGGGTTTTTACTGCCAGTGGTTCTGCGGCCCGCTTTGCTTGCCCTGATCCAAATACATATACAGATCTCACCATCGGCGGAATTATTGATTTCTGGGCCCCCGACGGCTGACCCAGTAATCCCCTCGCTCACTAACCATTTACAACACTTCCAGCCATGGCAACCCCCACACCCCGTCAGCCCGCTGAATCCGTGCCATCCTCGTCAACATCGCCGTCAACTCCCCCTTCAACACCCCCAGCTGTTCCAGCTAAAGCAAGCACCAGCGCTCCAAAAAGTCCTTCCACCCGTAGCCGTTCAACCGCCATGACAAATCCAATTCAAGGTATCGCTTTAGGCATGATTGAAACCCGTGGCTTGGTGCCTGCCATCGAGGCCGCTGATGCCATGACCAAAGCTGCAGAAGTTACCTTGATCGCCCGTGAATTCGTGGGCGGCGGTTATGTAACCGTGATGGTGCGCGGTGAAACTGGAGCTGTTAATGCAGCCGTTAGGGCTGGTGCTGATGCCTGTGAAAGGGTTGGCGATGGACTAGTGGCAGCCCACATCATCGCCCGTCCCCACGCAGAGGTGGAGCCTGCCTTGATCGCTAGCGGCAGCCGACGGAGTTAAGGCCCATGGCAACGATTCATCCAAGGGTGCTTGCGGCCCTCGGTAGGGCCTTAAGCCTTGAGTTCTCTGCTGTGCAGCAATACATCACCCATGCTTGTTTAGTTAACAACTGGCAGCTAGCAGAAGCTGCCGATCGTTTTCGCAAGGAAGCAGTTGAGGAGATGCAACACAGCGAACGCATCATTGATCGCATGCTCAGCCTTGGCGTTGCCCCTGCCGCATCTCAATTGCGGCCTGTTGATAGTGCAAATAATTTGGAGGGGCTGCTGCTAGCTAATCTCAAATTAGAGGAAGATTTGGTTTTTCATTACACGGAGGCAAGTAGGTTTTGCCAATTGATTAATGATCGCGATAACAGGGATTTTTTTCAAGCACTACTTGAGGAAGAACAACTACATAGCGTTGATTTAGCTGCTTGGTTGCAAGCATTGCAGCATTCCTGATTTATGCAATCCGATTTACCCCTTTCGATTCAGCTTGTGTGGCTGATTCCTATATATGGCTTGAGTGGCATGCTGCTTTCGTTGCCATGGGCGGCCGGTTGGTTTAAACGCCAGGGGCCAAGGCCAGCTGCATATTTAAATTTGTTAATGACATTGCTTGGTGTAATCCATGGCAGTTTGGTGTTGCGCCAAATATTGCAACTGGGTGCCCAACGCCTGCAGTTTGATTGGTTTGCTGTTGCTGATTTAAAACTCCAAATTGGTTTTGAACTAAGTCTTACAAATCTCTCGGCCTTGGAATTTGTTACGGTTATGAGCTTATTAGGGCAGGTTTTCGCCCTTGGTTATTTAGATAAGGAATGGTCTTTAGCCCGTTTCTATGCCCTGTTGGGTTTCTTTGAGGGGGCTATGGCCGGTTTGGTGCTTAGCAGTAATTTATTTGTTAGCTATTTCCTGCTGGAAATGCTTACATTGTCTACCTATTTATTGGTGGGTTTTTGGTATGCCCAACCCTTGGTTGTTACCGCTGCCCGGGATGCGTTTCTCACAAAACGCGTTGGTGATGTGATGCTTTTAATGGGGATGGTTGCCCTATCTGCTTGGGCTGGATCCTTAGAATTTAATGATCTTTATGAATGGGGGGCCACAGCCACTGCCACTGGAGCCTTAACCCCCCTTGCCGGTACTTTAATCGGCTTGGGCTTGATTGCAGGACCAATGGGTAAATGCGCCCAGTTTCCCATGCATCTCTGGCTGGATGAGGCGATGGAGGGCCCAAACCCAGCTTCAATTCTGCGTAATTCAGCGGTAGTTACCTGCGGAGCATTGGTGCTACTTAAGTTGATGCCATTGCTGCAATTTTCGCCACTTGCAGTTGATGTTTTATTGGTTGTGGGCACCATAAGTGCCATTGGCGGCGCCTTGGTTGCCATTGCCCAAGTGGATCTTAAAAGGGCATTTTCCTATGGCACAAGTTCATACCTCGGACTCGTTTTTATTGCAATTGCCCTACAACAACCGGCGGTGGCACTGCTGTTGTTGTTTGCCCACGGCCTAGCAAAAGCACTTATTTTCATGGGTGTTGGCAGTGTTATTGCCACAACTAATTGCCAAGACCTCACGGAACTCGGCGGCTTGGGATCACGCATGCCAGCCACCACCAGCGCTTTTTTGGTGGCTGGGGCTGGCCTTACCGGCCTATTGCCCTTGGGTTGTTTTTGGTGTTTTGGCTTTCTGGTGCAAGCCTTCTTGCCAAATCAGCCATTCTTGGCTGCTGTTGTGTTGATAACAAATGGCTTAACAGCATTTAATTTGGTGAGGGTTTATAGGCAGGTTTTCCTCGATACTCCCCATCCCAAAACGCGCCGGGCCCCTGAGGTGAATTGGTTGATGGCTTTACCAATGGTTAGTTTAACCGTAATAGTTTTGTTATTACCATTAATGTTTCAGCGCCTAAATCCCGTAGCTGGTTTATCCGCTGTTAATTCAACAAGTATTGGCCTCGTTGTTGCCAGTGGCGCCCTTGGGGTGCTAGCTGGCAGCTTGGTGCGTTTAGACCGCTTCTGGTCGCGCTCCGTATTGAAACCTTTGAGAGCTCTGCAAGATCTACTTGCATACGATTTTTATACAGATAAATTATACCGAGCTACGATTGTTAGATTGGTTGCAGGCTTTGCCGATTTAACTAATAGATTTGATCAAGAGGTTATCACCGGCCTTGCTAATCGCTTGGGGTTGCTTTCAATGCAGGGGGCCCAGGGCTTAAAACTTGCTGTTAGCGGCCAAATGCAAACCTATGTGCTCACAGCAGTGTTAGCGATTGTGCTGCTATTGGGCTCGCTAATTTGGTCTATAGGGTGAGCGAATTATGATGCTTTCGATCCTGCTTTTAATCCCCTTGGTTGGGGCATTGCTCTTTCTAATATTGCCAAGCAATCTTGCACCTACGCGGATGCGTAGCATAGCAATTGCCGTGTTGGTTGTGCAATTAATATGGAGTTTGAGGTTACTGTTTGCCTTTGATCCAGAGATTTCTGGCATGCAATTGCAGGAATCATATAGCTGGGTGGAGAAGCTTGGCTTGCGTTATGAATTAGGGATAGATGGTCTTTCTCTACCATTGGTGTTATTAAATGCCGCCCTAACCCTTGTGGCGGCTGTGTGCACAAGGGAATTGAGCGAAAGACCCAGGCTTTACTTTGCTCTTATTTTGCTAATTAGCTGCGCTGTTAATGGCGCATTTGTTGCTAATAATTTATTGTTTTTTCTGCTTTTCTACGAGCTGGAATTAATTCCCCTTTGGCTTCTTATTTTGATTTGGGGTGGCGCCCAGAGGGTTTATGCAGCCACTAAATTCCTTTTGTTCACTGCCCTTTCAGGTGTTCTTATCCTTGCTGCTTTCCTTGGCTTAGCCCTAATTAATGGCAGTGTTGATTTTAGTTTGAGCCCGCTAATAACTGAAAATATCAGTATGACTAGTCAACTCCTATTGCTGGGTTGTTTATTGGTGGGTTTTGGCATCAAAATTCCGCTTGTGCCATTTCATAGTTGGTTGCCTGATGCCCACACCCAGGCTTCCACCCCTGTTTCAGTTCTTCTTGCGGGAGTGTTGTTGAAACTTGGCACCTATGGCTTGCTGCGTTTTGGCTTAGGGATGTTTCCTGATGCTTGGGCTTTGCTTGCTCCCGCCATGGCAATTTGGGCTGCAATTTCAGTGCTCTATGGATCATTTGCCGCCATCGCCCAAAGGGACATGAAGCGCATGGTTGCCTTTAGCTCCGTGGGCCACATGGGTTATGTGTTGCTGGCGGCAGCAGCAGCCACCCCTGTTGCCCTAACGGGCGCTGTTTTTCAAATGGTTAGCCATGGCTTGATTTCGGCTCTTTTGTTTCTACTTGTGGGTATTGTTTATCGCAAAACTGGCACCAGAGACTTGGAAGTGTTGAGGGGCCTTCTTAATCCTGAGCGGGGGCTTCCCTTTACGGGCACCCTGATGATTCTTGGCGTTATGGCAAGTGCTGGTTTACCAGGAACGGCTGGTTTTATTTCAGAATTCCTTGTATTTAGGGGCAGCATCCAAACATATCCATTAGCTACTTTGCTTTCCATGGTTGGATCTGGTTTAACTGCTGTTTACTTTCTGTTGCTTGTGAATCGTGCCTTTTTTGGCCGTTTAGCTATCACCCCAGCTGATGATCCAGAACTGCATAAACGCTTAGATGTGCAATTGGCACCAGTGGCGCTAAGGGAAACAATCCCAGCCCTTGCCTTAGCCATTGCTGTTATTTCAATTGGTTTGTTGCCAGTGGGGCTTGGCAGTGTAAGCAATGCAGCCACAGGCGCCATGGCCCAATTATTTGCTGGGGTGGGCTAATGCCAGTTATACCTTCTGAATTGGTGCGCTCTGGGGCAGTTCCAAGCGCCTTGGAATTGCAACGTAAATTACTTGCTTCTGAACCATTACTAGCCGATACTAAAACCCATTTAATTGAGGTGGTTGATGTTCTTAAAAGCTATGGTGAAGTGCTCGATGCCTATAGTAAAAATTTGATTTATCAGGCTGAAGATCAATTCCTCGTGCCTTTTCCACTGTTTAAATACCTAAATGGTGATAAATCAATTGCAAAAATCTGGCGGCATCTTTGCCATGATCGCATTAATTTTGAATATGCTGAATATTGCATGAAATCCATGCTTTGGCATGGCACAGGCGGCATGGATGCCTATCTTGATAGCGATCAATTTTTAAATAATTGCGCCTTGATCATTGCCCGTAAACGGCGAGATCCGTTGTTGGGTATTTTGCATCCTGTTTTCCCGCAGTTTTTAGCTGAGTTGATTCGCTCTGCTGCCACTACCCATGCCTTGGGGCAATTTTGGCGTGTGATGAGCGATCTGTTCATCGATCTGGCCAGCGCCGAGGCCGCTGGCCGGGTTAGCTCAATCGCTGAGCTTGTTGATTTCATAAAGCTTGGCTTGGTGGCAGCTGCTGCTAATCCGATCAGCTATGGGGTGCAGATTGATGGCAATCATTATTGGATCTTGCCCCCAGAAGCTGGCCTCACTTTTCTTGGTGATGTGGCTGTTCCCTATGTGGAGGCTGTTTTCCTTAGGGGTACGCCATTTTTGGGCACCGTTTCCTTTAATGCCCAGGCGCAACAAATATCCCCTGATCAGGCCAAGTTTTGTTATGGGGCCCTCTACGCAGACCCCCTGCCCAGCATGGGGGCTGGCATCCCGCCCAGCTTGTTGATGCAGGACATGTATCGCCACCTGCCTTTGCGCTTGGAGCAGCTCTACGAAGGCCGCACCCGCGGTGCTGGTGATGTGCGAGTGAAGATCTGCAGCAGCTTTCAGAAGGCGATGTTTTGTGTAACCAACGCCGCCATCGCTGGTACTTTCCCCCATGGTTTGGCCGGTGCCGATGCCGCTGAAATTGCCGCTGATGGGGCCTACGCCAATGCCTGGGCCCAGCGTCTTTGCCAAGGGCGCACCGATTGCCTAGCGGCTTAAAGTTTCAGCTATGGATCATCAATGGACAGCTAGACCAAAACCAGACCGTGTGGAGTGGCTGGAAAGGCGGCTTGAATTCAGCAACTACGCCAGCAATCGTGATTTTTTAGATCGCTTGAATGATTTTTGTGAGCAGCAGGGCCGCTTTCCCGACATCAGCTTTGGCCGCACCTATGTGAATATCACCCTTAGGTCTGAAAATGAGGGATCTCCAATATCAGAGGAAGATTACGCTTTTGCAACCAGCATAGATGGCCTGATATGAGCTTTTTTAATTGGTTTGTTTATTAATTGGTTGGTTTATTAATTACGCCTGCGGGAATCAATCTGCAGTAGATCTTTAACCTGCTGCACTTGGTTGGCAAGATTTGGATCGGTGCCCAGTTTTTTCTCTATTTGCTGCACTGCATACATCACAGTTGTGTGATCTTTACCGCCAAATTGTTCGCCAATTTTAGGCAGGCTTAGGTTTGTGCATTGACGCATTAAATGCATTCCCACCTGGCGGGCTTGGCTTACGGCTTTTTTACGACTGCTGCTGCACATCTCAACCGTGCTAACACCAAAAACTTCAGCAATTTTTTCTAGCAATAATTTGGGATTAATCTCTCCTTCCGGCAGTGATGAACCAAGCAGAGGTGCAACTGATTCCACTGTCATTGGTAGGCCAGTAATAGATGCAAAGGCCACAGCCCGGGTGAGGGCACCCTCTAATTCACGAATATTTGATGTGAAGCGGCCGGCTAGATATTGAATTAAATCACGTGGTAATTTCATTTTTTCCTGTTCTGCTTTTTTATGCAAAATCGCCATTCGCGTTTCCAAATCTGGTGTTTGAACATCGGCAATTAAGCCCATGGAAAAACGTGAGATCAGCCGTTCCTGCAAGCGTTGAATTTGACTTGGGGGCCGATCGCTGGCGATAACGATTTGACGACCGGCTTCATGTAGGGCATTAAAGGTGTGAAAAAATTCTTCTTGGGTGTATTCCTTGCCTTCAATGAATTGAATATCATCTACTAAAATAAGGTCACAGGCGCGATAGCGATCGCGGAAGGCCTGCATTCCATCTTTGCGAATGGCAAGGATTAAATCATTGGTGAATGTTTCTGTTGAAACATAAAAAACCCTCGCCTCTGGATCGATCTCCACCCGGTAGTGGCCGATGGCTTGCATCAGATGGGTTTTACCCAAGCCCACACCACCACAAAGAAAAAGGGGGTTGAATTCCCTGCCGGGGGATTCGGCTACGGCTAACGCTGCGGCATGGGCCATGCGGCTGTTGGGGCCCACCACAAAGCGTTGAAATGTGTAGCGGGGGTTGAGATTTGCCCTTAGGCGCGTGGCTGGGGTGGGAGTTTGAGGTTGTGTGTTGCTTGGCTGATAGTTGCTAGGGGCGGGTAGGGGCGGAGAGCCACCTGGATCGTTTGCGCTTGTGATGATCACCTGCACGGCTCTACCGCCGTGGGCGCTAGCCAGTTCGGTGATCAGGCCCAGGTAGTTGCGTTGTAACCAGCCGGAGGCAAATGGATTTGGTGCTTCCAATTGCAGGGTGTCGCCAGTGGCTGCAAGGCAACGCACCGGCCGTATCCATGTTTCAAATGTTGGTTTGCTGAGATTGCTGTGCAGTTCTTTCTGCACTTGATCCCATAAATCTGGCTCTGGCAAAGGCGAGGCTGTCACTTGGGGAAAACCGATCCAACCTGTGCCGAATGCCGAATATAGATGCATTGCGCAGCTTCTACCGCCTAGCGCGATACTTCCAGCAATCAGCCGTTACCGATGGGTCCTGTGCGTTGCAATTTTGAATTTCGCTTTCCCCAACTGCTGCCAGTGCTTTTGCTGCTTGGGGGCTGCGGCTCCCTGTGGCGCCCTGGTGCACCCCCTAAGGCGCCGCAGTTAAGCGATGGTCCATCCCAGGCTCCGATCGCTGTGGGAAGCAGTTTTGTGGCCGATGCGGTGGCCAAGGTGGGGCCTGCTGTGGTGCGGATCGATATCAAAAAAGAAGTTGCTAATCCAATCGGCGGCATTTTTGGCATGGGCCCACCGTTGCAGGAGCAGCAGGGGCTTGGCTCAGGTTTTATTACCCGATCCGATGGTTTATTGCTAACGAATGCCCATGTGGTTGAAGGAGCGGGCAGTGTTGCTGTCACCCTGCCCGATGGCCGTAGTTTTCCGGGCAAAGTGCTCGGCGCAGATCCCCTCACCGATGTGGCCGTTGTAAAGGTGGCAGCCCAGGGCTTACCTGTGGCACCGCTTGGTAATTCAGCGAATGTGCGTCCAGGGGAATGGGCCATCGCCATCGGTAATCCCCTCGGCCTTGATAACACCGTAACGCTTGGAATTGTTAGTGCTACTGCCCGCACCGATGCCCTTGGTGGCGGCCAACGGGTTGCTTATATCCAAACGGATGCGGCAGTTAATCCGGGCAACAGCGGTGGACCATTAATTAATGATCGCGGCCAAGTGATCGGTATTAATACAGCGATTCGCCAAGCACCAGGTGCTGGTTTGAGTTTTGCTATTCCCATCAATAAAGCAAAAGTTGTTGCTCAACAAATCCTCGAAGCAGGCAGGGCTAGCCATCCTTATTTAGGTGTAAAACTGCAGGCGATTACTCCGCAGCTGGCTAGGGAGGTGAATGCCACTGGTAACAATTGCAAATTGCCTGAACGCAATGCTGTGGTGGTAGTTGATGTGGTGCAGGGCAGCCCCGCGGCCCAAGGGGGATTGCGCAGTTGTGATTTGATCTTGAAAGTTGCCAACCAGCCGGTTAAGAGCCCCTCCGATGTGCAGGTGGCGGTGGAAGGCGGCCAGGTTGGTCGTGAATTAATGATCACAGTGGAACGGCAGGGTAAAACCCAAGCCTTTAAGTTGCGGCCGATGGAATTACCCAGGGGCCAGGGGTGAGGGCTAGCAGGGTTTTGGTGCTGCTGGGCCGTTTGCCAGCACCTGGTAGATGTAAACGCAGATTAGCGATAGATATCGGAGCAGTGGCTGCCGCTCGGGTTCAAAGGCAACTGTTGGCCCACACCCTTGCGGTAGCTAATCAATGGCGATCAACTACCGCAAATGGAGCTGTGGTTATAGCAATTGGTTGTGCCCAGGGGGTAGGTGGCCTTGGCTTGCGAATGCAAAGGCAATTTGCAAAGGCATTCAGGGGCGGCGCTAGGCATGTGGTGTTGATAGGTAGTGATCTACCGCTGCTTAGCGCTATGGATATTAACGATGCATTTGAAGCACTCAACCAACGGGATTTGGTGATAGGACCAGCCCTAGATGGGGGCTATTGGTTAATTGGTTTAAACCACTCGCATGGTTCCTTATTTAGCGGAATCCCATGGGGTAGCAATCAGGTGCTTGCTGCAACTAAAGATAGGGCTCAAATTTTAGGTTTATATCCATGGCTACTAAAAAGCAGAGCTGATATTGATCAGTTGCAAAACCTCAACCCATGGTTTGGCGATTGCGAGGGAGATGGCGATGGCTAATTTCCGGGAACCAGGCCAGTGGAGTGTGGTGATTCCAGTGCTGAACGAAGTGGAGTTGCTTGGTGGCCTGTTGGCTCAGTTGCAGGACGTGGCTGAATTGATAGTGGTTGATGGCGGCAGCAGTGATGGCAGTTGTGAATTAGCCCTGTTGATGGGTGCCAAGTTATTGAGATTTAGTTGTGCCAATCGCGGAGCCCAATTAGCCCATGGCGCATTGCAGGCAAGGGGCAGCCATTTGTTTTTTGTTCATGCCGATGCCCGTTTACCTGCGGGGTGGTGTGGCCTGCTGGCTGATTGTTTAGAACAACCAGGTGTGATTGCTGCTGCCTTTCGCTTAAGGGTGCAGGCTGGTGGTTGGGGCCTGCGCCTACTTGAATTCTTTGTGCATTTGCGCAGTAGTTGGCGTGAACTTCCCTATGGCGATCAAGGCTTGGCGATAACAAAACAAACCTATGGGTTGGTGGGAGGTTTTCAACCGATCCCATTAATGGAAGATCTTGATTTGGTGCAACGCTTAAAAAAACTTGGCTCTGTGGTGATAGCACCGGCAGCGATAACGGTTAGTGGTAGACGCTGGCAACGTTTAGGGGTGTGGAGCAGTTGCTGGCGGAATGCAAAATTACGGGCCGCCTGGCGCCGTGGGGTAAGTGCGGAAATTTTACAGAAACAATATTAATAAGAAAAAATTGCAATAATAGCATTTTTCCCATTTCACCAGCTCATCGGATAGGATCAGTTAGATATGAATCTTTTAACTTGACTACCCCCCCCAAAAAAAAGATAGCTCCGAGCCGTTAGTGTTATTTAGTCGTGAATTAGTATTGAACCCCCAGCTTTCATTGCTTGTTAGCCAGACTAAATCTCCTGCTGAAATTGTTGAAATAGCTATTAATGCTGGCTTTGTTTTTACAGTAGAGGAGTTAAGAGTTTGGTCTAAGGAATTATCTAACCCTTGTTACCCCTGGGCTGGGCTTGGCAGGGAATGGCGCCATAACTTTTTTAAGCAAAAATAATTACTGCTTTGTGAAAAGGTTTTACCTCGCATACCAAAAAACGCAACGTTCACCTCGGGGTTCGAGATTCCAACCTTGGCCCGAATAAAAACGCACCGCTTGAGCGTCGGCAAATAGGGTTACCTTTTCCACTTCCATCATTTGTAAGCGTTCAAGTAATACAACCATCATTCCCTTGCCAAGGCCATTGCGTTGATATAGAGGGTGAATTGCTAAATCCCAGATGGTTGCATCAAGCACGCCATCGCCAGTGCAACGGGCAAAACCAATCAATCGCGGTAGTCGCGGGTCATGGCGCCATAAACCAATAACCAATAGGGAATTATCCAGGGCTTTACGAACCCTTCTTTGCGGCCTTCTGCACCAACCCACCGCATCACAAAGTTGCTCTAATTCAATTAAATCAATTTCACGATCAAAGCTAGTTACCAGCCTTAACTTTTCATTATTAGTTTTTAGCTCACGCCATTGCTCACCATAGAGCTTATCCAGTAATGGTTCGCTGAGTGTTGATTGTTGTGTATTACTGCTGTTCATTTTGCTTTCATTTAGAGGGTTGCCAGGCCTCGTTCCTGCAGGTCGGCCAGTTGGGCATAAAGGCCACCTTGGGCGCGCAGATCAATATGACTGCCTTCTTCAACTACGCGCCCCCGTTTTAGAACCAAGATCCGATCGCTCGCCTCCACCGTTGCTAGGCGATGGGCGATTACAATAGCGGTGCGATTTGTTAATAACCTACTCAAATCATTTTGTAAGGTTGCCTCGGTGCTGGGATCGAGGAAGGCTGTTGCCTCATCCATAACCAACACTGAAGGATTGCGTAGGGCAACCCTTGCGATTGCGAGTAGTTGTCGTTCACCTGAACTTAAATTGCCACCCCGTTCCCTTAGTGATGTATCTAAGCCATTTGGTAGTTTTTCCAGCATTGGCGCCAGGCCAAGGTCTTTACAGAGCTGCTCTAATTCATGGCGACTGCATTCAGAATTTAAGGTTAGATTATTTGCAACACTGCCACTAAATAGAAAAGTATCTTGAAGCACAACGCCCAGCCTTTGCCTCAGATCTGGTATCGGTAATTCTCTGATATCAACCCCGTCTAATAATATGCGACCCTGCTGTTGTTCATATAATCTGCACAGTAAACGAATTACGGTGGTTTTACCAGATCCGGTGGGCCCCACAAGTGCAATGTGCTCACCGGGCTTAATATGTATGTTTATGTTCTCTAGAATCGGTTCATCATCCCTGTAGGCAAAACAAACATCTTCAAAAATAACCTCACCTGATTTTGGTTGATCTGATGATATGAAGCTTTTTGCTTCTTTTATTTCTAAAGGTGTATCTAGCAATTCTCCAATACGCTCAATTGCTGTTAGGCCAGCTTGAATTTGGGTGAAGCGTTCCGCCAGTTGCCTAAGGGGATCAAATAAGCGTTGCGAGAATAAGATAAAGGTTGTTAACACACCTAAGCCAACGCTTCCCGACGTAACCAGATGTCCGCCAACGGCTAGCACAAGCGCTACTGCTGCTAATGAGATCCATTCAAGTAAAGCTGAAATGGCACTGTCATAAAAGATCGTTCCATCCACGGCCTTGCGATATTTTGCATTTGTTATTGCAAAGCGTTCACTATTAAGTGTTTCTCGCCTAAACATTTGAACAACTTCAAGGCCTTGAAGATTTTCTTGAAGATCTGAATTGAGCTGGCCCAATTCTTCTCTAACTCTGTAATTAGCTTTTCGATAACGCTGTTGAAGGCTTATCACAAGCCAGGTTATGGGGATTTGCAGAAACAGCAACATTAATCCCAGCGGCCGATTGATTGATAGCATTAATGATGCGATTACTACAAAAGTAACCACATCAGCAATTACTCCGATTGCGCCTGAACCAAATACTTCCGCCAGGGCATCTACATCATTTGTTAATCGCGTTATCAATTTACCAACGGGGGTGCGGTCGTGAAAGCGCAGCGATAAATTAAGGGTGTGGCTAAATAAATCAACCCTCAATTGTGAGGTAAGCCGTTGGCCAATGGTTTGCACTAACAAACTTTGACTGCCTTGCAGGGCAAGGCGCACCAACACTGCTATTAGCAATAGGCCGATCAACCAGCGCAGGGCTGAGGCCATTGGCATTGCCTGAAGCCACCACCAGGCCTGCTCACCCCGCAACACGGAAATTGCTTGGCCCACCAATAGTGGTTGCACAGCACTGGCGGCGGCCACTGGTAAAAGGAGGCTTATGGCAAGAAATAATCTGCGTCGATCCCGGGCCAGGTATGGCAACAGGCGTTGCAGCCTACGCAAATCCTTCATTGATTATCAGGATTTTTTGTTGCAATGGCATCTACTAAATCTTGCAGTTCACCATTATCTAGACGCATTGAAAGCGGGTGAGCCACTAATCGGGCCGTACTAAAAAAGAGATCTTCGATGGCGATTAAGCCATTGTCTTTAAGGGTGCGGCCAGTGGCCACAAGGTCTACGATCGCTTCTGATATGCCAGTGAGTGGCCCTAATTCCACAGATCCGGTGAGATGGATAAGGTCGATCGGTAGATCTAATTTTTGAAAATATTCCGATGCGCAGCGGGTGAATTTACTTGCCACCCGGCAATGGGCCGGCAGATCAGCAGCGCGGCGATAGGGGCTATTTTCCTTTACTGCTACGGCCATGCGGCAGCCGCCAAAACCGAGGTCGAGCAGTTGGGCAACGCTTCTTTGTTGTTCTTGCAAAACGTCGTAACCAACCACCCCCAGTTGGGCTTGGCCGTAGGCCACGTAAACGGGCACATCACCATTGCGCACCAGTAGGGCCCTTGCTTTGCCGCAGGCGCTAGGCAGCATCAATTGGCGGTTATTTGGATTGGTGATAGCGCTGAAATCAAGGCCTGCCGCAGCAAAACGGGTTACCGAATCCTTGAGTAGCGCCCCCTTGGGAAGGGCAACCGTGATCATGCCTTGTGTTCACCAAATCGAACTGTAATCACCGGCACCGGCCCATGGCGCCAAACTAGAGCAAGACCTGTGGTTGTAATGCTTGAAATCCAGCGCCTAGCTGTGTTGCGCGACAACTACATTTTTGTGTTGATTGGTTCAGCCGGGCGGGCAGCGGTGGTTGATCCAGCCATTGCCTCACCAGTGCTCGAACTACTGGAGAAGCGCAAATTAAGCCTGGAGGTGGTGCTGCACACCCACCACCACAGCGACCATATTGGCGGCACCCCCGAGCTGCTGCAGCACTGGCCTAAGGCCCAGGTGTGGGCTGCTGCTGCTGATCGAGAGCGGATTCCTTTTCAAACCCGTGGCCTAGGGGCTGGTGAGCAATTGGATTTATTTGGTAGGCCATTGCATGTGCTTTCTGTGCCTGGTCACACCAGAGCTCATATCGCTTACTACTTGCCAAGGGTGGGAGAAGCTGGGCCTGAATTATTTTGCGGCGACACCTTATTTGCCGGTGGCTGCGGACGTTTATTTGAAGGAACAGCCGCCCAGATGTGGGCATCTCTGCAGCAATTTGCTGCCCTAGATCCTGATACCCAAGTGTGGTGTGCCCATGAATACACGCAAGCAAATCTGCGATTTGCCCTAAGCCAAGACCCAACGAATCAAGCACTTCAAGAACGTTGGCAACAGGTGCAGGAGCTGCGGGCTAGGAATATGGCAACCGTGCCATCACGGATTGATTTGGAATTGGCAACCAATCCATTTATGCGTTGCAAGGATGCCAGGCTGCAGGCGGCAACGGGTTTTATTGATCCCGTTGAAGTGCTAGCTGAAATTCGCACACGTAAGGATAATTTCTGAAATCTGAACTGCAAGAATAATTGTGTTCTGTTTAAGCAGCCATGGAATTGGATCAAATTGAGGCGGTGCAAACCAATCAGGCACCGTCGCCGGTGGGGCCTTACAACCAAGCGATAAAAGCAGGTGGAATGCTTTTTTGTTCAGGTCAAATAGCTCTGCACCCAATCACTGCTGAAATGGTGGGTGCAGGTGATGTGCGGCTTGAAACCAGGCAGGTGTTATCAAACCTGAAAGCTGTTTTAGAGGCTGCCCACTGCAGCGCAGAGCGGGTGGTGCGCACTACTGTATTTCTTGTTGATCTTGCCGATTTTAGTGATGTAAATAGTATTTATGCTGAAATGTTTTCCACTGGTGTGTCCCCAGCTAGGGCTTGCGTTCAAGTGGCAGCTTTGCCTAAAGGAGCTAGGGTTGAAATTGATTGCATTGCTCTTTTGTGATCTTACTAATTATCAAGTTGGATGGTTTTATTTTAACAACACAGCGCCTGTAATTAATGTGCTGTAGGTGATTAGCAATAATATACCTTTATACCAATTCAATGAGTTGGCTTCCGTAAGCCATTGCACTACCAGGGCCGCTCCAAAAAGTGAGGCTAGGGCCTCCGGAGGGAAGGTGAGATGCAAATAATTTTGTAAGGGGATTCCAATTAACACTAAACAAGGTAATACAAATTGGAGCAATTGAACACTTGATTCAACTGTGCTGGTCATTGCTATGTCCATGCGTCCGTTAGTGGCAGCTCTAATGCTAACTATTGCTTCTGGTATGGCTGAGAATAGTGGCAGGATAAACATCCCCACAAGCAGTGGCGTTAGGTGGGAACCTTTTACTAGATATTCTAGGGCATCAACTAAATGATTTGATACCAAAGCCATGGCAATTGTTATAACAATAAGCATTAAAATTATTTTGGCAAAACTAGTTGAATTGCCTAATGTATGATCTGATTCTTTTTGTTTTGGCTTAATAAAAAATGATCTATGGGTGCCTAGTTGTAGAACATAACTCATTAAATATGAGCCAAGAATCAGAACAGCTACAATAATTGAATAGATTGAAAAATTATCCATCTTTTCGCTCCCTTCACTTAGGGGACGCAGGGCATTCCAAAAAAATACGGATGGAATCGATAATAGTGTTACGCTAATAAGCAGTTGATTTGTGCTCAGGGCTCTGCTATGGGCCTGAAGTTCTATATTAAGTTGTTTCCTTCCAGCGATTACCGTTGAAATACCCAATATTAGAAGCGTGTTGGTGATTACAGAGCCGGCGATTCCAATAACTACAAGATTATACAGGCCGCTATTGAGGGCCGTTATGGCAATGATTAATTCCAGTATGTTGCCTAAAGTTATATTTAGTAGGCTGCCGATTCTATCGCCAACTTTGCCGATGAGTTCATCTACTAATTTTGCAGCTTCGTGGGCTAAGGGTATTAAACCTAATCCACAAAGAAGGAAGTATGGCAGGTGCATTGATATATTTTCTGGCGCTGGTAATACCACAGCTAAGGCACTGAAAATCAGAAAATAATTCCAGCTTTTAATCGGCATTGAATGCATCGGCTTGCTTTTTTATGTTAGCCCACTCGATCAATTTTCTTCGAGTGCACTTATTTCAAGCCAGCGCTCCTCACCCTTTGTGATTTGTGAACATAGGCTAGCAAGTTTTGTGGTGATATTTTCAATTTCTTCGTAGTTTGCATTTATTAGTTTTGCCTCAAGGCTCATCTTTTCTAGCTCTAGCATTGGCAGGTTTTTGTCTAATTGATCCAATTCCCTTTGTTCTTTAAAGCTACGCTTGCGCGATTTTGTTTTAGGTGGTTTAACCGTTGTTTGGCTTTTGTTGGCGGTTACTGTTTTTGCGGGTTGTTTTTGTTGATCTTGTGTTTGCTGCTGTTGGTGTTCAAGCCATTCACTGTAATTTCCTTCAAAACGCTCTAATATGCCATTTGCTTGAAAGCAAAATAAGCGATCGATTGTGCGATCTAGAAAATAACGATCGTGTGAAACTATGATCACACACCCCCGAAAATCTTCAATGTAATCCTCTAAAACCCCTAGGGTATGAATATCAAGGTCGTTTGTGGGTTCGTCTAGCAGTAAAACATTGGGAGCTGCCATTAACAATCTGCAGAGATGAAGCCTGCGCTTTTCGCCGCCTGATAATTTAGAAACGGGGCTATATTGTTGTGCGGGTGGAAACAAGAAGCGCTCTAGTAGCTGTGAAGCTGATAGGAATTCGCCTTGACCCAGATCAATCCTTTCGGCTACTTCTTTGATTACTTCAATTACTTTTAAGTTATTTGATAGTTCCTCCGAATGTTGATCAAAACATCCGATCACAACGGTTTCACCCCTTTGAACTAAGCCCCCATCCGGTTCCTGTTTCCCATTTAAAAGATCTAGTAATGTTGATTTACCCACACCATTGGGGCCGATAAATCCCACTCTATCTTCCGGTGAGAAGCTATAGCTAAAATCTTTAATTAATGTGCGATCGCCAATCTGGCGGTGTAGATTTTCAACTTCAATAACTGTTTTACCAAGGCGCCTGCCGGCACTTGCCATTTCAACTTTTGCTTTTACTGGTTTAAATGTTTGTTCTCGCATTTCAGCAATTCGTTGAATGCGGGCTTTTTGCTTTGTGCTTCTAGCCTTAGGGCCGCGTTTTAACCATTCCATTTCGCGCCGCATTACTGAGCGATAGGCCCGTTGCTGGGCTGCATCAGCAATATCTTCTTGGTTTTTTAATTCAAGATAAGCACCATAATTACCAGGATAACGTTTTAAATTACCTGCTTCTAATTCAATTATTGTGTTTGTTACCCTTTCTAGAAAATACCGGTCGTGGGTGATTAGCACTAATGCCCCTGGAAAGCGGGCAAGGAATTCTTGTAGCCATTCTGTTGCAAGTGCATCTAAATGGTTTGTTGGTTCATCTAGCAATAGGCCATCGGGTTCTGCTACTAATGCTGCGGCTAAAGCTAAGCGTTTGCGATAACCACCTGAAAGTTCACCCACCTTACGGTTTGGATCATTTATGCCAAGCCGGCTCAGCACTTCATGGCATTGGCGTTCTAATTCCCAGGCATTTAGTTGATCCATGCGGCCGCTAAGGCTGCCAAGTTCTGCTAATAAATTGCTACTTGTTGGATTTTCTTGTAATTGAAGAGTGATGTTTTCATAGCTTTTTACCACTTGCATCTTTTCACCGCTATCGGCAAATACCTGTTCAAGCACCGTGCGATTTGGATCAAGGGTTGGGTTTTGATCCACATAGATCACTTTGCTGCGAGTGTTTATTTGCACGCTGCCGCCACCTGGCGGTTCTAGGCCTGCCATCAATCTCAACAGGGTGGATTTTCCGGAACCATTGGTGCCGATTAGGCCCATCCGTTCCCGTGGGCCAACTTCGAGACTCACCTTGTGGAGCAAGGTTTTTACGCCAAAGTCTTTTGTTACATCCTGGAGGCTGATCAGGGTTTTGCTGCTACTGCCTTGAGCCTGTCATGGTGCGGGGCGATGATGGTGTAGTTACGGCGTTTTGCCATGAAGGTAATTGTTGATTTGTGTGTGGTACCAGTGGGTGTGGGCGTAAACCTTTCCCCCTATATTGCCACCTGTGAGCGGCTGCTAACAGCAGCTGGTTTAAAAATTCAACTCCATCCGAATGGCACTGCTATCGAAGGCGAATGGGATGAGGTGTTTGCTGCGGTGCGTAGTTGCCATGAGCAACTCCATGCCATGGGTTGCCCCCGTTTATTCAGCACTATCCATCTAAATACCAGAGTTGATCGCCAGCAAAGCCTTGAAGATAAGGTGAACAGTGTTGAGCGCTTACTTGATGAGTTGAGTTAGCACCTAGCCTCAGCCTGAACTTTTGGACATCACCATGGAGGTGTTGGAGCTTTTTCCTCGCTATGTGCTCAAAGGCAACCTGGCCCAAACTTTGCTCTCTTCTTTGCAGGTTTTGGCTAAAGAGGTGTTGAAGGCGCCTGAGCGCAGCCCTAATGCCTCCCACAAACTTGCCGGTCAGCTTGCACTGCAGCTTGAACTTGGCCCCCAACAACCAGCTGTGCAGGAGCTCTGCCGCGAGGTGATCTTGCCTGGGTGTGAGCGTTGGATTCGCCATGTGATCGATCGCTTGCCGCCCCAAGGGCGTGGACCCTGGGCTGAGGGACGTTATGGCTTGCAGATGGTTGATTTATGGCTAAATGTGCAGCGCTCGGGTGATTACAACCCAACCCACACCCACGGCGGTAGTTTCTCTGGGGTGATCTTTTTACAGGTTCCGCCCCAGATCAATAGCAATAGTTTTGATGGCCAATTGTGTTTGTATGGCCCTGAGGAATGGCACATCCAAAGCTTTCGCACCGGCATGGCTGAATATGTGTTGCCTGTTCCTGGCGATTTCTACATATTTCCTGCCTGGCAACCCCATTCAGTAGCTCCGTTTCGGGGAGATGGTGAACGTTGGTCTTTGGCCTTTAATGTGATGGCTATACCCAAACGTGTAGATGTAAATCCTGTTACCACAAACGATAACGTGGAGCTTTTTAGCGTTCGTAAGCGTCCCCAGGGCTTTTAAAGCTATAAACTTTTACAGCCTTATTATTTATTATTTCATGTATTGATTTTAATTTTAATCAACTCATTACACATGGATTTCAGCCTCGCAGAACATCCTTGAAGGAAGGGCATGGTTTTGAGGCTGTTGGTCAGTAAAAGGGTTGGCTTAGTTATCTACGAACTAAAAAACTGGGCTGTACTCCATTACTCGCCAAGCAGGGCCTATTTCGCTTCAAAGTAGAGTTATTAACGCTTGCAACTAGTCTGGATTTTTTGAGCGAGCGCGCATGGCTTTAAGGGGTGGATGGGCGACCAGCGGTCGATCCCTGGGCTATCCCGCTTGGCAGTATTGTGCAATTACGTGCTTTTTAGCGCAAGGGCTATATCCACGGGTTCTACTGAGTTAGCTCAAAGTACTGTAACCAACTACAATAATTGCATATGCGGCGTGGCGCAGCTTGGTAGCGGGGGTGCCTTGAGAGCACTACTTTCATACCTCTAAATCAGTTGCTATTACAGGGATTTACTTGAGTCAACTTTTGGGGTTTGCCCAAAATGTGCCCAAAACCAATACGGCAGCGGCTCCAGGCTTGTTGAGCCTGTTAATTCCAGCAATAGTGCAACCAGTGCCATCAAGGGCCCATTTGCCAGCGATTACCTGCATCAGCGACTTTTTAAGCAATAACTGCCGGAGCTAAACCAACCAAGCGGGCATGAACTACCAGTTTTTTGGATTGCTTCCCGTTCATTACTTGGGCTATTGAGGCAGTAGTTACCGGAGCTAAAAAAACCAAGCGGACAGCTGCTACTACTTTTTTCTATTGCGCCGCGGGTATTACCGCTAGAAGATGGAACGCAATAATTACCGGAGCTGTAGTAACCCAAAGGGCAACTACCAACTTTTGGTAAAGGTCTGATTGGTTGTTGAGCAAAGGCAACCACTGAAAGAAATGTAGATGTGGAAAGCAGTAATAAAGATGCAATGTGTGGCATGGTGTACTAAATCTCAGGCGCAACTGTAACAGCCATATAGTTTAGAAGAGGCTAAATTAAGATGTGAACTCGGTGTAGAGATTGTAGCAAAACTGGTTGCACCAAAGCCTAATTAGATAGTTTCTTGGGTAGCTATGTATCCAGAGCTTGATATCCTCCATGTGTTAATTACTTACGGACACACCATTATTGACCAACTTTTCATTTGCATAGCATTGCTGTTCAGAATCAGAAGAGCCATAATGAAACTTCGCAAGCCGATCAATTTAGCCTGAAGTTATGACCAGCTCAGTTGTTACTACGATTCGCCAGCGGCTGGATGCCTTGAAACCGCAGGTGCTTGCAGTGGCAACACGCCATGGCGCATCCAACCTGAGGATCTATGGATCGATCGCGACGGGAAGGGAGCACCCTGACAGCGACCTCGATTTGCTGGTTGACCTGGCTACAGAGCAGTCACTGCTGGGGTTGATTGGTTTGCGCCAAGACCTCGAGGACTTACTGGGCTGTTCGGTGGATGTCACCGAAGTGGAAACACTGCATCCGCTCATTCGCAGGCAGATCTTGGATCAGGCTTTGAAGCTTTGAATAAAGATCTTCTATACCTCGAAAGCATTCGCGACTGCTTGGAACGCATCGCCGAGTACACAGCTGCAGGGAAGCAGGCTTTCCTAAATTCTCGTTTAATCCAAGACGGAGTTATCCGCAACCTGGAGGTGATCGGTGAAGCCACGAAAAATCTAAGCAGCGAGCTACGGGAGGCAAACCCAGTGATCCCCTGGCGACAGATCGCCGGCATGCGCGATGTGCTGATACACGATTACCTCAAGGTGAATCTCGGCAGGGTTTGGAAAACTGTGGAAAATGATTTACCACCCCTTACAGCAGCTGTGAACATCCTTCTGGACCAATGAACTCTTCAGTCGCAGTGTTGGTTAGAGGTACTCGGCAATACTGATTATTCAATTAATTCTCTTAAATCTTTATTCAACAAGCAACTGCAACAACTCCCTGGCAAGGTAACACTGGCAGCAGTTGCACCACGGCCATGGTCTCCATTGGCTCGG